>ERZ773193.2503-NODE-2503-length-19334-cov-4.071114_pt1 | contig 19334 bp, 18 predicted proteins | sample MGYA00511110_ERZ773193 | MGnify/ENA primary metagenome ERZ773193 (study PRJEB29015, sample SAMEA2737784) | human gut metagenome | biome: human gut; feature: human-associated habitat; material: faeces | place: China | collected 2012 ...
TGCGATCTCTGAGATTAAGTCTACTCCTCTTGTAGAGATATCGTCCAGACGTCCAAGGAATGGTGATACATATGTAGCGCCGGCTCTTGCTGCAAGAAGTGCCTGGTTCGCATTGAAGATCAGTGTTACGTTTGTCTTGATTCCTTCAGCTGTAAGAACTTTTACTGCTTTTAATCCTTCTACTGTCATAGGGATCTTAACTACCATGTTAGGATGGATCTTAGCGATCTCTCTTCCTTCAGCGATCATGCCTTCAGCATCTGTTGTTGTTGCCTTTACTTCTCCACTGATCGGTCCGTCTACGATAGAAGCGATCTCAGCAATAACTTCTTCGAATACTTTACCTTCTTTTGCGATCAGAGATGGGTTTGTTGTTACTCCACAGATAACTCCCATGTCATTTGCTTTCTTAATATCTTCTACGTTCGCTGTGTCAATGAAAAATTTCATGTTATTCTTCCTCCTTAAAACCGGTGAAATCTGTTCACCATTCCCTTGTTATCGTTTGATATAAATTATACTCTATTCATGGAACTCCGGTCAATAGCCATGATTTTTTATTAATAATTTTCTTTATTAATATTTTCAAATTATTAATTGAACTTTTTTAAGATTTTTGATGGAAATGTTAACATTATTTTTGATTTTTTCTTTTTATTATCGATTTTCACGCATTTATAAGGGGCATTAACATCTAACATGTATTTTCAGTTTGTAAAATTGAATAATTATTAATAATAATTTTCGCAAAAGAATTAATTTTTCTTTTTTCGTGCATTTTTTGCATACGTTGTTGTTCCACGGACGATCAGCTGCGGTTCATATTCCACATGATAGGTACTGATCGGTGCTGTTTCCATATTCGCTGAATGATGTGATGCTATCTTCTTCATTATAATATCACATGCATCCCTTCCTTTAAAAGTCACAAAATGCTCGATCGTCGTCAGATTCATGTTATGCATTCTGGCAAACAGTGTGTTATCACATCCCATCACGGACACATCGGCCGGCACTTTTATCTTTGCCTCATGAAGTGCATCCATGACTCCAAATGCAATCATGTCATTTAATCCGACAATTGCTGTCACATCTGTCGTTTCATTCAACAACTCTTTCGTCAGTTCATATCCGATCTTATATTCGGAATCAATATGTGCCACATCAAGATCAATCTCTTCTTTTGCCGCCTTGATGATCACCTGGTCTCGCAGACCGGCTTTTTCATACTCTTTCAGGAAACCTTCCACCCGTTTTGAACGTTGTTTCTGTCTTGCTGTCAATGGCGGTGCTATATATGCAACCTTTCTGTGACCTAATTCCAGCAGATGCTTCGCCATCACTCTTCCAAGTTTTGAATTATCAAGTTCCACTGCATCTACATTCATCTTTTCATTCTGGTTATTTACGATCGCAACCGGTATCTGTTCTGCAATCTCTCCCACCAGATCCATAAAGCAATGGCTCGGATTACAGGTGTAGATAATCCCCAGCGGCCGTAACTGCCACATCATTTTCAGATAGCGTTCTTCCATCCGGAGATCTCTCTGTGTATTACATACAAAAAGACCAAATCCTTTTTCTTTTGCATGCGCCTCGATTCCCTGCAGCAGCATAACATAATACGGATTCGTCAGATTGGGGCAAAATACAACCAGAAGTTTCTCTCTTTTTGTCCCCTTCCTCGTTTTCCGTTTCGGCGGGACGTATCCCAGCTCTTTTGCAGCATTTTCTACTTTTTCCACAGTTTCTTTGGCAAATGACACATCATATTTTTTGTTCAGGATCATAGAAACCGTAGATTGTGATACTCCGGCAGCATGGGCAATATCTGTTGATGTAACCTTTTTCTTCATTCTCTCACCTCTGGCTGGGACAAACGCTCTACAGTTCTGTCCTTCCTTCAAGTGCCCGGAGAAGCGTCACTTCATCGATATACTCCAGATCTCCTCCAACCGGAACACCGCTTGCAATTCTGCTTACTTTAATTCCCGTCGGTTTGATCAGCTTACTGATATACATCGCTGTAGTCTCACCTTCCAGACTCGAATTCGTTGCAATGATCACTTCTTTTACATCTCCCTGCAGACGCCCGATCAGTTCCTTTAATTTGATATCTTCCGGACCTATCCCAAGCATCGGAGAGATTGCACCATGAAGCACATGATACACACCATTATATTTCCCTGTCTTTTCATATGCCGCAAGATCTCTTGTATTCTCAACCACCATGATCGTCTGATGATCACGGTTACTGTTACTGCAGATCGGGCACAGTTCCTGATCGGTAAGTGTATAACATTCTTTGCAATATTTTATATTCTCTCTGGCTTCCACCATCGTAGAAGCCAGTCTTTTTACATCATCAACCGGCATATGAATCAGATGGAACGCAAGTCTTGCCGCAGATTTTGCTCCGATTCCCGGAAGACATGACAGTTCCTCGATCAGTTTGCTCATCTGATTACTGTAATAATCCATAGTTTTTAACTCCCTGTAAGAATAATTCTCCCGGAACTTTCTCCTGGAATTTCTCCTAGAATAATCCCGGCATTCCGCCGCCCATGCCGCCGGTGAACTTAGACATTGCAGAAGTTGTCTCTGCGTCTACTTTCTCCAGTGCTTCATTGACTGCTGCCACAAGCAGATCTTCCAGCATCTCTACATCATCCGGATCTACTACTTCTTCATCCAGTTTTACTTTTAATATCTTCTTGCTTCCGGATACAGTTACTTCAACAGCACCGCCGCCTGCAGTTGCACTGAATTCTTTTGTCTCCATTTCCTTTGCCTGTTCTTCCATCTGACGCTGCATCTTCTGTGCCTGTTTCATCAGATTTGCCATATTTCCCGGCATCCCGCCTCCTGGGAATCCTCCTCTTTTTGCCATGATAATATCCTCCTATTCGTCTTCTACAGTAATTTCCATATTGATCAGATTCTCCAGATCCACAAAGTGATCCTCGAATCTGCGTCCTGCCTCCATCTGGCGGACGTCTATCTCTACTTTTTTACCGATCTTCTGCTCGATCAACGACTGGATCTCTTCTTTGTGATCCGGCGTCGCAACTGCACTGGCACTCAGTTCATCCGGCAGCACGATCAGAAGCCGGTTGCCTTCTCCGGCACTTAATCTCGCTTTTTTCAGATATGTGCGGAGCATCGGGGAAGCCTCATTGATGATCATCCGGAAATCTTTTGCCACCGCTTTCACGTCTTCATTTAATGCCTGCGGAAGTTCCGGTTTCGGCTTCGGTGCCGCTGCTTCTTTTGCATCGGATGCATACACAACACGCTCCCTGACCGGTGCTTCCCACGCTCCGTCCTCCAGCTGTTTTTCAATCGCACGGATGCGGTCCAGCAGGGCGTCCTTATTCTGATCCATTGCCGGACGGCATAATTTGATCAGGGTTACTTCCAGCAGAACCCTCTTCTGTGTCGCATATTTCAACTGATTCGTCAGATCCGAAAAAATGCGGATGTAACGGATCAGTGTATCACTGTCAATCATCTGTGCTTCTTCTTTTAACAGTGCCAGATTCTCCGATGATACATCCAGTACATCTTCCATATCATCCGAGCTCTTCACCAGAAGCAGATTCCTCAGATACCATGTGAAATCTGCCGCCAGCTGAGACAATTCTCTTCCCTGCATTACCAGCTCATCTACCGTCTCGATCACCTGATGTACATCCATCGCAAGCAGCTGTCTTAACAGCCGGCTGAATACTTCCGTATCCACCGCTCCCAGCACTTCCAGTACATGATCATATGTCAGTGTCTCATTCATATAGAATGCCGCACACTGATCCAGAAGGCTCAGTGAATCCCTCATAGAGCCATCCGCCATCTTTGCGATATAGCGGACCGCCTTATCTTCCACATCCCATCCTTCTTTATCGATCAGTTCACGCAATCTCGCTGCGATCGTCTCAATGGAAATTCTTTTAAAATCATATCGCTGACATCGGCTCAAGATCGTAATCGGAATCTTGTGTGCCTCCGTTGTCGCAAGAATAAATATAACATATTCCGGAGGTTCTTCCAATGTTTTTAACAATGCATTGAATGCGCCGATCGACAGCATATGCACCTCATCAATAATATATACTTTATATTTCCCTTCTGTCGGGCGATATGTGACCTCTTCACGGATCTCACGGATGTTGTCCACACCATTATTAGATGCCGCATCAATCTCGATCACATTCATCGATGTACCAGCTGCGATCGACCGGCACATTGCGCACTCCCCGCACGGGCTTCCATCTACCGGATGTTCGCAGTTGACTGCTTTCGCAAATATCTTCGCAACGGTTGTCTTTCCGGTTCCTCTGGTCCCGCAGAACAAATATGCATGTCCGATACGATCTGCATTGATCTGGTTCTTCAATGTCCGGACGATCGCATCCTGTCCTTTTACATCTTCGAATTCATCCGGACGAAACTTACGGTATAATGCCGTATATGACATTCTTTACACTCCTTGTCTAAATGGAGATCCTGCTCAGTCTCCGCATCTATTCATCACCGAAGCTGATACCAATGGTCTTTGCCTCGTCAATGATCGATGCTTTTGGATCTACATATTTTAGTTTTCCGGCAACTTCTGACAATGGCACGCGGATAATCTCCTGATTTCTAGTCCCTACCATACATCCGAAATCACCTTCCAAAATTGCTCTCGAAGCTTCTGCACCAAGTCTTGTTGCAAGTACACGGTCATATGCACACGGAGAGCCGCCTCTTTGTGTATGTCCGGGAACTGTGATCCTTACTTCTTTATCTGTCTTTTCCTGAATCTTCTCGGCAAGTTCATATGCAACAGAAGGATATTTCTTCTTTGCTTTTTTCTCTTTTAATTCTTTCTTTGAGAGTGCTGCATCTTCTTTTGAAATTGCACCTTCGGCAACAGCAATAATTGTAAATCTCTTCCCTGCTTTGCCGCGTTTTTCAATTGCGTCAACCACTGAATTGATATCGTATGGCATCTCCGGAAGAAGAATAATATCGGCACCACCGGCAATTCCTGCATGAAGTGTGACCCATCCTACTTTATGTCCCATTACTTCCACGATAAATACACGGCTGTGAGATGTCGCTGTTGTATGGATCTTATCAATCGTATCTGTTGCAATATCTACTGCACTCTGGAATCCGAACGTCATATCTGTTCCCCAGAGATCATTATCGATCGTCTTCGGGAGTGTTACCACATTAAGTCCTTCTTCTCTCAGCATATTGGCTGATTTGTGTGTTCCATTCCCTCCCAGAATTACCAGGCAGTCTAGATTCAACTTGTGATATGTGTGTTTCATCGCCTCTACTTTGTCAATTCCGTCCTTATCCGGTACTCTCATCAACTTAAACGGCTGTCTGGATGTTCCCAGGATCGTTCCGCCAAGTGTCAGGATTCCCGAAAAATCTTTTGACGTAAGCATCTTAAAATTCGAATAGATCAAACCCTTATATCCATCCTGAAATCCATAAATCTCTACATCATCCCTTTTTGAAACAAGCCCCTTTACGACGCCTCTCATTGCTGCATTCAGTGCCTGGCAGTCGCCGCCACTTGTAAGCATTCCAATTCTTAACATATATCTGCTCCTTTCTATATTGCCTGTGTATTCGTTTATTCTGCACCATATAGAATTTCCGGTTTAGAAAAGTCCTACCTATGAGCTTACCCACTTTCTGTATACAATACCAGTAAAATTATAACTTATTTTTATGGCCGAGACAATACGAGACAGATGTTTTTTCATCCGGCTCACTCCTGTTGACAAAAATTCCCCTGTCTCTTTTTCAAAAACGTGTTATAATACATGTGGAAAATTTGTGTAGAAAGCAGGTAGTATTGTGGATAAATTAGATATAAAATTATGGACACTTGCGTCCAAAGGTCAGATCGTTCCTGACCGTTCATTACTGAAAACACCGGAACAGATTGAAATGATTAAAAAAAGTGCAGCGTTGAACACCGCAGTTCTCGATCATGTAGCTGCTCATATTCACGCAGGAATGAGCACTGCCGAGATCGATAAACTGGTGTATGATTTTACAACAGAGCATGGCGGGATTCCTGCGCCTCTGAATTATGAAGGATTCCCAAAAAGCGTGTGCACTTCTATCAACAACGTTATCTGCCACGGCATCCCAAGTGAACACGAGATCCTGATCGATGGCGATATCATCAATGTTGATGTATCTACTATCTTAAACGGCTATTTTTCCGATGCATCCCGTATGTTCACGATCGGTGAGGTATCTCCGGAAGCAGAACGTATCGTCCGTGTCACAAAAGAGTGCGTGGAACTCGGCCTCAAAGCTGCAAAACCATGGGGACATCTCGGAGACATTGCTTATGCGATCAATTCCCACGCACAGGAAAACGGATATTCTGTCGTAGAAGAGATCGGCGGTCATGGAATCGGTCTGGAATTCCATGAGGAACCATTTGTAAGTTATGTTACTCCAAAGGGCAGCGAGATGGTTCTGGTCCCAGGTATGATGTTCACGATTGAACCAATGATCAATCAGGGATCTCCGGAATTCTATGTAGACGAAGACAACGGCTGGACCGTTTATACAGATGACGACGGTCTTTCTGCCCAGATTGAATATATGGTTCTTATCAAAGAAGACGGAGTAGAAGTTCTTACAAAATAACACAGAGAACCTGCCGCAGGCAACTCCATTTTTTGCATACTCAGGTATAAAAAAAGATTATCGGAAAGGACAGTTCCTTTTCCGGTAATCTTTTTTATCTCCACTCTACAGGATATACAGCCAGTCATGCTCCTCTTCATTCCGCATTCCCAGCACCAATGCCGAATGCGGTCCCATATTTGCAACCACTTCGCCATCTTCCACCAGATATTCCTCATACTCTGTTGTATATCCGTCTTTGTAAGAATACAGCAGACGTTTCATACGACATTTCGCCGGAATCTCAGCCTCCCATACAGGAACTTTCACTTCCGTACGTTCGCTGCGGTTATTGATCACGATGACGATCCGGTCATTGCCTTTGAACCTTGCATAAGACAGGACATTCTCTTCTCCGCTAAGAATCTTCAGAGAACCGGTTCTAAGTGCCGGATGCTCTTTGTGGATGCGGATCGCTTCTTTGTGAAACGCAATCAGTTCATGGTCTTCACGTCCCCACGGATAGGTCCTTCTGTTATCCGGATCCGTGAATCCACAAACGCCCGCCTCATCACCATAATATATGGTCGGTGCTCCGACCCATGTCATCTGCATGACAACCGCTTCACGCATAACCGCTTTATTTACATATTCATTTGCGGCTTCCGGTCCCAGATGTTCTACACGGCCAACCATGTGGTTCGTTCTCGTAAGGAATCTCGAATGATCATGGTTCGAAAGTTCGTTCATCGCTACCTGCAGTGAAGGGGTCAGCATGTTCGACATATGATGTGCCATCGACCCGATAAAGTTATCGATGTTACCGAGAAGTTCTTCTCTGGCCTCATCACTGTGCTTTTCCATTCCTGTCAGAAACCATGTGATCGGCTCCATGAATGCATCATAGTTCATGACGGTATCCCACTCGTCACCTTTAAGCCAGTCGCTCGGATCCCCGTAATGTTCCGCAAGGATCAGTGCACTCGGATTCGCATCTTTCACGGCTGTTCTGAATTTCTTCCAGAAATCATGGTTATATTCATTGCTGCGTCCCAGATCTGCTGCCACATCCAGACGCCATCCATCTACATTATACGGCGGTGATACCCATTTTCGCCCGATATATAAGATATAATTTTCCAGCTTTACAGAATCTTCATAATTCAGTTTCGGCAAAGTATCATGTCCCCACCAGCCATCATAATTACCATTATACGGCCAGTTCTCCGGTCCTTCTTTGAAGAAACGGAAGTAGCTTCTGTACGGACTGTCTGCCGATATATAAGCACCCGGTTCATAATCTTTTTCGCCTTCGTATATTCTCTCACGGTCCATCCACTTATTGAAAGAACCGCAATGGTTGAATACGCCGTCCAGAATCACTTTCATACCACGACGGTGTAATTCTTCTACCAGCTTAATGAACAACTCATTACTTGCTTCCAGGTTCTTAAGACCTGTCGTGCGTTTTTTATACTTCGTTGCCTGACTGTTGTCCGTCACACCATCCGGAAGCACCTCACCTCCGTCATCTACGATCTTCCCATAATGCGGATCAATATAATCATAATCCTGGATATCGTATTTATGGTTCGACGGTGACACAAATAATGGATTAAAATATACAACTTCTACACCCAGCTCCTGCAGATAATCAAGTTTATCCATGACTCCCTGCAGATCCCCGCCGTAGAATTCTCTTACACCCATGTTCGCCGGATATTTATCCCAGTTCGTTACTCTCCGGGAATAATCTCCGATATAGTAATACTCGTTTGTCTCTACATCATTTGACTTATCTCCGTTATAAAAGCGGTCTGTAAATATCTGATACATAACCGCTCCCTTTGCCCAGTCCGGTGTGGAAAATCCGGGTACTACAACAAAGTTATAATACTCCAGGATCTCGCGAGAGATTCCACATCGTCCATAATAATATTTTTCTGTTCCAGACTGCACTTCGAAACAATATCTGAAAGGCTCTGCCCCCAGACGCACTTCAAACGTATAATAATCAAATTCTCCCTGTGTGCATTCTTTTTCCATTACATATGTGTCAGCCGATGTCACAAGCCCTACTCTGTCTGCATCATCCTTCGCCGTACGGAACCGGAACGTTACCAGTTCATTCTCCTTCGGTTCAGGGGGATATACATACCCTTCTGTTCCATCGCAAAATAAAGCCGCCTTATTCATATAACTAACACCTCTCTCATTTTTTGTTTCCGGAAAGGAAAGCTCTTCCTCCTAGTCCTCCGATACATCTTCCGGAAACAGCGCTTCAAATTCTTCCCGGGAAATCTTTTCTTTTTCCAGCAGAAGGTCTGCGCATGTATGCAGAACATCGTCATATTTTCTAATGATATGTCTTGCTCTGTCATAACATTCATCAATAATTCTCTTTACTTCCTGGTCGATTACAGTAGCCACACCCTCTCCGTAGCCTCTTGCTGTATGCGCCAGATCACGTCCGATGAACACCTCATTGTTGTCATCATCATAGTTGATCAGCCCGACTGCTTCCGACATACCGAACTTTGTAACCATGGATTTTGCCAGACCGGTTGCCTGTTTGATATCCTGGGATGCACCGGTTGTGATATCATCAAATACTTCTTCTTCGGCTACACGTCCACCGAGTGATACCGTAATATCCTGAAGCATCTTTCCTTTTGTATTAAACATCTCATCCTTTTCCGGAAGCGGCATCGTATATCCTCCCGCACTTCCTGTCGGGATGATCGAGACACTGTATACAGGTCCCACATCCGGGAGTACATGGAACAGGATTGCATGCCCTGCTTCATGAAATGCTGTGATTCTCTTCTCTTTTTCGGAAATGACACGGCTCTTCTTCTCTGCACCGATTCCGACTTTTACAAATGCTTTCTTAATATCATCCTGTTTTAAGAATACTCTGTTATCCTTCGCTGCAAGAATTGCTGCCTCGTTCAGAAGATTTTCCAGATCTGCACCTGTAAATCCTGCTGTTGTCTGCGCGATCTGCTGCAGATTGATCTCCTCACTCAGTGGTTTGCCTTTCGCATGAACCTTAAGGATCTCCTCACGCCCTTTGATATCAGGTCTTCCAACCATAACCTTGCGGTCGAATCGTCCCGGACGAAGGATTGCCGGATCAAGGATGTCTACTCGGTTGGTTGCAGCCATCACGATGATACCTTCATTGACACCAAAACCATCCATCTCTACAAGTAACTGGTTCAGTGTCTGCTCGCGCTCGTCATGTCCGCCGCCCATTCCGGTTCCACGGCGTCTTGCAACTGCATCGATCTCATCGATAAAGATGATACAAGGTGCATTCTTCTTAGCCTCCTCGAACAGGTCTCTGACACGGGATGCACCGACACCGACAAACATTTCCACAAAATCCGAACCGGAGATCGTAAAGAACGGAACTCCCGCTTCTCCGGCAACTGCCTTCGCAAGCAGTGTCTTACCGGTTCCCGGAGGGCCTACCAGCAACACGCCTTTCGGGATTCTTGCTCCCACCTGGATATATTTCTTTGGAGATTTCAGGAAATCAACAATCTCCTCCAGTTCCTCTTTCTCTTCTTCCAGACCTGCCACCTGGGCAAATGTCACTTTCTTGTCACGGTCTGTACTCAGTCTTGCACGGCTCTTTCCAAAATTCATTGCTTTCGAATTCGCACCGCCGCCCTGCCGGTTCATCAGACCGAAGAGCAGAAAAACTCCGCCCAGTGTAAGAATAACCGGCAGAAATGTGGTTGCTGCCCAGCTGTCCTGCGGGATATCCGGCATCGTATACTCCACATTCTGTTCTTTCAGATAATCCTGAATCTCGTTAACATCAGAAACATACAGATATCTGATCTTATCGGAATCGTCGTCTCCCTTCAACGTAATCTCTACACGTCCTGTCGGAACACTCTTATTCTGATTCACTTCTACCGACTCGATCTTGTCATTCTGAACCAACTGTTGGAAATTCTTCCAGGTAATCTCTTTTTCTCGTTGATCGAACTGATTGGTAAACCATAGTGCTGCGAACAAAAATATGACAAACACCAGAAATACAGCACCGTTCAGTCCTCTCGCTTTCTTATTATCCAATTTTCAGGCTCCTTTCTTGTGACGCGCCTATTCTACGCCCTCTACTACTCCGATAAACGGAAGGTTTCTATATCTCTGAGCGTAATCCAGACCATATCCCACAACAAATTCGTCCGGGATATTGAATCCGACATAATCTACTTTTACATCTTTTACTCTTCTTTCCGGTTTGTCCAGAAGCGTACAAAGCTTCATACTCTTTGGTTTTCTCTTAGCCAGGATATCCATCAGATAATATAATGTTCTTCCTGAATCAATGATATCCTCTACGATCAGCACATCTTTTCCTTCCAGTGTCTCATCTAAGTCTTTGGCGATCTTAACGACACCGCTTGACTTTGTTCCGTCACCGTAGCTGCTGACACTCATAAAATCCATAGATACCGGAACGGTGATTCTCTTTGCCAGTTCACACATAAAGAATACTCCGCCCTTTAACACGCAGATCAGATGCACCTGCTTTCCCGCATAATCTTTGCTGATCTGTTCTCCAAGTTCTTTGATCCTCTTTGCAACATCCTCTTCAGGAACTAATACTTTAACTGTCTCTGCCATCTTCTTCTCCTCCGTTAAATTCTATTTCCAAAATCCTTTTGGTCTTATCTGTAATCTGATACGCCTGGTTCTGTCTGTATCCGATAATCCACAGAATGTGACTGCCATCTGCTGCCAGCCAGATCTTATCTCTGTCTTCCCGCGGGATCTTCGCATTGATAAAATACTTCTTCAGACTCTGCGTCCCGCCATTTCTGTCGATTGTGATATAGTCACCAGGCTCTTTATGTCTTATTTTTACAGTGCTCTTAATTATATCATAGTCAAACCATTTCGTGTAGGTTTTTTTAGGAAATGCGCCTGTTTCCGCCGTTTGTTCAAACATCCGCATATGCACTCCCGGTTCATTGCCGGCGTCCTCTTTTTCCCCTGTTTTGAGATCCGATCTGTCAAGCAGGATTCCATCATAACATTTTTCCGCTGTCATTTTATAAGGAAGGCTGATCTTTCTTCCGGTCTGAAGCCGTGCCAGATCTTCGATCAGTCTTACATGCACCTGCTCGATATCTTTTCTGCGCCCCGCCAGTTCACATAGCAGCGCATGAATCAGGAACGAACGTACAGTCTTATCGACATCCCGGAATAATTCCTCTTTGATCAGCAGTTCCGGAACGTTTTCACGTTCTTCATACAGATCTTCTGCAGTCCCACACGGCCGCTTTTCCACATATCGCTCCCTGCATTTTTGCACTTCCTGTTCCATAAACGCCCACACCGCACGCATCTGTTCCATCGTCTCGGACATGTGCATGACCGCCTGCGGATTGACCTCTTGTTCGAGATAGGGAATCACATGATTCCGGATCCGGTTTCTCGTATAGTGATCTTCCAGATTCGTCTCATCCGTACAATAACTGATTCCCTTTTCCTGTAAAAATGCTTCAATCTCACATCTCTGCACACAGAGAAGCGGACGGATATACCGGACGGTATCTCCTTCTGCCGGGCTGATACCGCCAAGTCCACGCAGGCCGCATCCGCGGCTTAAGTTCCACAAAAGCGTCTCCGCATTGTCATTTTGGTGATGCGCCAGCGCAATCTTTGTACCGTTTTTCTCTTCGCACACCTTTTCAAATATCTGCCGCCTGATATTCCTGCCCGCCTCTTCCAGCGTCAGGCCCTGTTCTTTTGCATACTGCTCCACATTCTCATGAAATGCCAGATACCTGACCCCGAGTTGTCTGCATAGTGCCTTTACATATCTCTCATCGGCATCTGCACTGTCACCGCGGATCCCATGATGGATATGCACCACCGTCAGTTCCAATGGCATCTCATTTTTAAATTCTTTTAACATGAAAAGAAGGCATACGGAGTCTGCGCCTCCAGATACGCCTGTGATTACATGATCATTCTCCTGTAACATATGGTATTTTTCCACATATGCTTTCACCCGTTGATACATTCCGGCCTTCCTTTTCCTTTATTCTGTCTGTATAAATTCTTCCTGCCCGGTCCTTGATCTTCCACTCACCGGTATGGCAAATATATAAGCTATATATAAATTAAATATATAAAATTTCTTATAGAAAGTCAACTTAAGCCCCATATTCCAATCACCAGCACCGTCATATCATCCATCGGCATCCCGCCGGAACTTTTCAACACCTGACTTAAGATTCCGCGGGCAAATTCCGTCGGATTGACAATATCCGTCTCCCGGATGAATTCCACTAATTTTTCTTCCTGTGCACCTTCAGGCAGGGCATCCATCACGCCATCTGTCACCATGATCACATATTCTCCCGATTCCAGATTCCGCTCTTCCCTGTCCAGTTCTATATTCTGTACAACACCGATCGGAAGTGTCGTCGACTCGATTTTTTCAACTTCTTTCTTCCTCTTAATAAAAGTCGACGAGGCTCCGGCCTTTACAAATTCACAACTTCCCTGATACAGATCAAACAGACAGACATCCAATGTACAGAACTTCACTTCTTCCCGTCCTGTTACCAGCGCCGTATTCATCATCTGCACCGCTGTCTCTACCGGAAATCCTGCTTCCAGCAGTTCTTCCAGCATCTCCACCACCATTGTACTGTCCCGGAATGCTTCCTCTCCGGAACCCATGCCATCCGAAAGCGCAACTCCTTTGCGTCCGCCCGGAAGATCCTTCATCAGAAACGTATCTCCCGATATCTCTTCCAGTCCTTTTCCGATCCTCGCAACACCCTGCAGTGTCTGAAACTTTGCTCCCTCCATACAGGCAATGGTGCCATATTCTTCTCCGATCACAAGCCTTTCCCCCTGTCTCGGAATCATCGTTCTTCCTATACATTTTCCCACCAGAAACGCAACATCTTTTGCAAGGACGACCCGTCCTTTCATGGCTTTTACCGTCAGATGGACTTCATATTTTCCCTGCTGTGTCATGTAAAACACAACCGAAAGCAGCTTCACATTTTCTTTTTTCAGCGCTGCCTTTATACGCTTCTCCAAATGGTCATCCTGGAAGATCCCGGCATCCAGTTCCCTGGTTGTATACTGTATCATTTTAGCGAAGCTCGTAAGTTGTCTTGCATACCCCTCTCTTGCCTGCACCAGTCTGTGATTCCACATCAGGATCTGCTTGGCATTCTCGAATTCTTCCAGACTCTCTCTTAAAAAACGTGGTGCAAACAGGCACTGTCTCTTCAGCCTGCGTTTTAATTCCATATTCAGTTCTGCGCCATATTCTTCTGCCGCACACAGGATCTCATACATCATCTGATAAGTCACCGAGTGCTTTTCTCCCAGACATTCTCCCCGCCGTTCACAGCCTGCACAGACATTCCCTGTCACCTTTTCAAACATTTCATCAATTTCTTCTCTGGACAAGGTTCCTTTGTATGCCTCCATATTCAGAAATGTTTTGGATAAATGCTGCAATGAATCGGCAAATTTGTCCATCTGTATCACATATGGATTTACAAATATTTCCTGTTCCTTTATCTTTGCCAATTTTGTCGTTCCCCTTTCTTCTGAATACATGACGGAAAAAAGCTTCAGGAATCTCTTCCTGAAGCTTATCATTCGTCTTTTATAGTCTTATTTCGATTTAAAAACAATCTCGTTGTCATGTACCAGACCCAGCTTTTCTTTCGCTACATCTTCTACATATTTATCCGTTCCAACGTATTTTTCCAGTTCTTTAATCTCTTTTTTCCGATCCTGTTCCGCCTGGATCTGCTCTTTTAATTCCGTCTCCTGCGCCTGATACTCCCTGTTCTTTGCCTTTAATGTCATACTGTTTGCAGACACCATAACTGTCAACATAAGAACAACTGCGCTGATCGCCAACACACTTCTCTTATGATTCTGAGAACGCTTGCGCTGCCGTCTTCTGCGGTTTCTCTGCTTTACATCATTCATATTAATTTACTCACCCTTGCCGGCAGCCCTGCCGTTTCACTCACCTGTTAATTATTTTTATTCTATCTTTTTTCCCCGGGTTTTTCAAGTGTTTCGGTAAAAAATCTGCTATGCCGCCGTACAATTTTCCGACAAATTTTCCCCGTAATCGCAAGAAAAACTGACATAATGATCCCGCCGATTCCAACACCTAGTATGAAATACCACCGCACACTACCACTGCTTGTGTAGTAAATCTGCACAAACAAAAAAATCGCGGTTCCGATCCAATAGATCAGATCCTCCAGTTCAATAACCCAATGAGCATGGTGTACCACTTCCCGCAGGCAGCTGATACAACGGTATGCAAGACGTACGATTGCTCCAGCTAGGACCGCCAGCAGAAATATGAACAGTTCTTTTCCTATCCCCATCTTACATTTCACCTTATTTTCCTTATTCCTCATAACATTCCCGGTTCTCCGGCAGATCACCGGAATAACTTTTCAAAAAGACTTCCTGCCTGCTTTGCTGTCGAATGGATATCCGAATATGAGATACTGTCAATGTTTCCCGACAGATCGATCTCTCCCTTTTCAAGATTCACACGGTTCACATGCAGATCCGTTCCTCTCACCATCAGCATTCCCTGCTCTGTCTCCAGCAATATCTCATTCAGATTAAAAGACAGCACATCCAGAACACCTGTCACCAGTCCTGCCTTCCGGTTATTCAATATCAGTTTATGGTTTTTCTGTGCTGCTACCGTCTCCAAAACTATCACAACCTTTCTTACTAATCATATGAAAAGGAAATCGAAATTATGACTTTTCACATAATTATGCAAGAAAGGTTGTGATGATCCCCGCCGCTTTTTCACCGGCCATTAATAAGGTTTATAAATATTTGAAAAGGTCTCCTGCCTCTTCTTTTTTCGTTGTATCTTTAATATCAAGAACTTCTACTTTTACGGTTCTTGTTCCGAACTGGATCTCTATGATATCTCCTTGTTTAACTTTTACAGACGCCTTGGCCGGTTTATCATTTACCAGTACACGGCCGGCATCGCAGGCTTCATTCGCAACCGTCCGGCGTTTGATCAATCTGGATACTTTTAAAAATTTGTCTAATCTCATCTATCTGTTCTCCTGTATACTTTACTGTCAGCCGGTTCTTTCGAACGCATAATGCTAAAAAACCGAAGAGTATCAGGACACTCTCCGGCATAAATCCTTTCGGATAAATATTACAAATTCAGACTACTCGTTGATAGCATCTTTTAATGCTTTACCAGCTTTGAACTTTGGTGCTTTGCAAGCTGCAATCTTCATAGTCTCGCCTGTCTGAGGATTTCTTCCTTCTCTCTCAGCTCTCATGCTTACTTCAAAAGTACCAAATCCAACAACCTGTACTTTATGCTCTTTCTTTAATTCATCTGTTACAACATCAACGAATGCTTTTAAAGCTTTCTCGGAATCTTTCTTTGATAATTCTGCCTGGTCAGCGATTGCTGCGATCAGTTCTGTTTTGTTCATGGATATATCCTCCTCTTATTTACATTTAGAATTCACAATTTCGATTCTTTTTATACAAAGTCACTGTCCATACCCCGTCATATGACATGCCTTTATGTACTGTTATACCTGTTTTCATACGGAATGTCAAGGTAAATCCCCTGTTTTCCCTGTATTTTCAAGGTTTTCCGGCATTTTCAGGTGCCCTCAGAGTTCAAATCCAAACAGCTCTTTTAAAAACATTTTTTTCTCTTCTGTCTGCTTTATTGCAGTCTTTAGTTTCTCTGTATTTTTTACCGATATCCACGCTTTATTCATGCAATAGTATGAATTTGCAATTTTCCAGAACTTTTCCGGATAAATCAGACGGATTTTCAAATATTCTGTTTCGCTTCTGGTAAGTGGGTGGATTGCAGAATACGCATTCAGCATGCCATCTCCGAGCCGGAGCTTCCACCCGCTTTTCTCCATTACTTTTCTGAGAAAATAGTACAGATCCTCTACCTGGATATCCCGATGGAATTTTTCAAAATTCATTGTCGCGATTCCTTCTCTTGTCATGATGATATTATGGTAATTATACTCTCCGTGCGTCATACCGGAACGGTTCATCTCTTCCTGATACAATTGTTCATAATCCGACTGTTCCAGTTCACACACCGCAGCTTCTGCCCACTGATACATCAGTTCAAACTGCTGCAAAAATGCAAATTCAAATTCCCCTTTCGGGACAGCTTTTCTGACAAACTGCCGTACTTTTTTTAACTCCCGGTTATGCCGTCTGTATTTTTCACCGGTCTTAATCCCTTCTGTAATCCCATACTCCAGTTCATGCCTCATAACAGTATGTAATTTCGCCAGATTCCCGGCCGCTTCTAATATTTCCCTGGTCTTTTTTATGTCGCATTCACGACCTGCATACCATTTTTTCAGCATATACCGGTCACCATTATCCAACGAAGAGATATATTCACCGTTCCGGTTCGCTATCATATAATCGATCTGATGCTCTCCTTGTTCATAAAGCCATGTATAAAGTTCGCATAACGCAGGGATTCTTTTTTCGGATGTTGTAACTTCCTTCAAAAGGAATACCCCTTTGTTCGTTTCGCATAAAACAGCACCTCTGACTTTACGGGTGCTGTTTACTTCTATATCATATTGTTCCAGTATTTTTTGTTCAAATTCCTGCATTTATATTCCCCGCACTTTACACTTGATATTCTTTTTAAATGTATGTGGGAAATATAAAAAATATTCACTGCTGTTATACTTCTTTATCCGTGGAAATATAATTCAACAGTGTCTCTCTCGTATTCATTTCCGGATTCTCGATCACAAGGTTCAATAATTCGTTTAACTTTTCCCCGATCTCTTTTCCCGGCTTCATTCCTGCCCGGATCAGATCTCTGCCGGTCACAGCTAATTCTTTTAACGATACACACTGCCCTTTTTCTATAATCTCTGCATATGTCTGTTCTACTTCATCCAGATTTTTTAATTTTTCTGCCCTCCGGTACTCACTTTGCGCCAGAACATCTGCCCTTCTGACTTCCATATAATATGGGAAAATATCTTCGCCGATCTTATTCATTGCTCTTCTGACATTCTTCGGCACGGCCGGCATGCGGTAATCATGATTCAGCACAAGTCTTGTAACCTTATGCAACGTATCATTATCGAATTTTAATCTCCGAAGTACTTCTTTGGCAATCCGCTCGCTTCCTAATGCATGCATTTTAAAATGCGCAACGCCGTCTTCATCCATAGTTTTGTATTCCGGTTTTCCTGTATCATGCAGTAACATTGTCAATCTTAAGATCTTATCATTGCGGACATTCATCATCGCATGAATGGTATGTTCCCCGACGGTGTACATATGATGCAGTGTTTCCTGCTTTGTCTCCATCATACGGTCAAATTCCGGCAAAAATACCTTCGTAATCCCAAGTTCATAAGCAGTTCTTATAAGCTCCGGCCGGTCAGATGTCAGCATCTTCACCAGTTCTACCTGTATCCTCTCCGCACTGATATTTTCCAGTGTCGGCGCAAGAAGCTTCATTCCTTCTTTCGTCTCCTCATCGATCTCAAATCCCAGCTGCGCTGCGAACCTGACACCTCTTAAAATCCGGAGTGCATCTTCCGAGAACCGTTCCTTGGCATTTCCCACACAACGGATCATATGCTTTTCCAGATCCTGCATTCCTCCAAAGATATCTACAATCCCATCCTTGTCATTGTATGCCATAGCATTGATCGTAAAGTCTCGTCTGAGCAGGTCTTCTTTCAGATTTCTTGTAAATGTGACTTCTTTCGGATGTCTGCTGTCTTCGTATTTTCCATCGATTCTGTACGTCGTAACTTCGTAACCCTCATGATTCAGAAGTACAGTTATCGTCCCATGTTCAATTCCGGTATCAAATGTTTTGTCGAATAATGCCTTTGTCTCTTCCGGCATCGCCGATGTTGTAATATCCCAGTCGCCCGGTTCTCTTCCGAGGATAGAATCTCTGACACATCCTCCGACTGCGTATGCTTCAAATCCATGCAACTGTAAGGTATGAATGATAAACTGTACATCATCCGGTAATTTTATATTAAAGTTATTCACAAATATTTCCTCCGTTTATCCACGTTATCAACATTCTATATCATACCATATTTTTGCCTGTGTCTGTGGATGAAAATAGACGGTGGATTTTTTAATCCACCGTCCATCTTTATAATCCGTTTATTCTTAATATGATTTACCCCAGTAAGCCATGTGTTTCGCAGGTTTTCCGCAATAAATACATTTATCGGAAATGAATTCTTCATCTTCGGTCATAAGATAATTTGTATCGCATCCAAGCACAGCGGCTAGTTTTCCGTATACTTCGCGGTCTCGTGGGTAACGGCCGTCTGTTTCATAGCTGGCATAGGTCCTTTTTGTGATACCTGCAGCTATGGCGGTCTCTTGCTGGGTAAGCCCCTTCTCTGATCTCAGCTCTTTCAGCTTTTCAGCGAATTTCATGGTAATCATCCTCCTTGCTTTGAAATGAAACTGAATTACATTTTTGTATTGACAAATGCAATTCAGTTTCGTATTATATACATATAAAGTGTAATTGACTTACATTTATATTAAACTGATTTACATCAAATGTCAATGAAAAATGGGAATGAATAGCAAGAAATGTAACTTGATAGCATTCG
>ERZ773193.2518-NODE-2518-length-19264-cov-3.658493_pt1 | contig 19264 bp, 19 predicted proteins | sample MGYA00511110_ERZ773193 | MGnify/ENA primary metagenome ERZ773193 (study PRJEB29015, sample SAMEA2737784) | human gut metagenome | biome: human gut; feature: human-associated habitat; material: faeces | place: China | collected 2012 ...
CTCTTTGCTTCTTTCTGCTTTTCTTTTCTCCTGAAAAGAAAAGAGAAAGAAGAAGGGTACCCGCCCCGGCGGGGCGGCTTTTTCACCTCAAAACTCTTTGCCATATTAGAAACTCTATGCTAAAATATAATTTGGTAAAGTTTGAACGCAATTTTTCAAGGAGGGATACTTATGAAGATATACAACACCATGACCCGCAAAAAGGAGGAGCTGGTGCCGCTGGTGCCGGGCGAGATAAGCATGTACGTATGCGGCCCGACGGTATACAACTTTATTCACATAGGCAACGCAAGGCCGCTGGTGGTGTTCGATACCCTCAGGCGGTATCTTGAATATAAGGGCTACAAGGTAAGGTTCATATCCAACTTTACAGATATAGACGACAAGCTCATCCGCCGGGCCAACGAGGAGCACACCACGGTGCCGGAGCTTGCGGATAAGTATATAAAGGAATACAGGCAGGATGCGGAGGGCCTCTGCGCCGAGCCTGCCACCTGCAATCCCCGCGCTACCGAGCACATACCCCAGATAATCAAGCTGGTGGAGACCCTGATAGAAAAGGGCCATGCATATCCCGTAGCAAACGGCGATGTATATTTCTCCGTCCGCTCCTTCCCGGGCTACGGCAAGCTTTCAGGTCAGTCCATAGACGACCTTGAGTCCGGCGCGCGCATAGAGCCGGGAGACCTGAAGAGGGATCCTCTGGACTTCGCCCTCTGGAAGGGCGCCAAGCCCGGCGAGCCGGCGTGGGACTGCCCCTGGGGAAAAGGCCGCCCGGGCTGGCATATAGAGTGCAGCGCCATGAGCATGGAGCTTTTAGGCCCCACCTTCGACATTCACGCGGGCGGGCAGGATCTCATATTCCCGCACCATGAAAACGAGATAGCCCAGAGCGAGGCGGCCACAGGCAAGCCCTTCGCAAGGTACTGGATGCATAACGGCTATATAAATGTAGATAATCAGAAGATGTCCAAGTCCCTTGGCAACTTCCGCCTGGTGCGGGACATAGCTCAGGAATTCGACCTTGAGGCCGTAAGGCTTTTCCTGCTCTCCGCCCAGTACAGGAACCCCATCAATTTCACCCGTGAGCTTATCGAGCAGGCCAACACCGCCCTCACCCGTATCCGCACCGCCCGGGAACGCCTTGCCGAAGCTAAGGAAGGCCCCGCTACGGAGGAGGACGAGAGCTTCATCGCTTCCCTTGCGGAGCATGAAAAGAGGTTCTGCGACGCCATGGACGACGACCTGAACACCGCAGACGCGCTGGGCGCAATGTTCGACTACGCCCGGGCTGTCAACACCTTCGTAACAGAGCCCAGAAGTAAGGAAGCGCTGGAAAGGGCGGCAAAGCTCTTTGACGATATGACCAACGTGCTGGGCATACTCCAGCACAGTAAGTCGGAGGAATTCCCCAAAGAGGCGGTCGCTCTGCTAAACGAGCGCGCAGAAGCCCGCAAGGCCAAGAACTGGGCACGGGCAGACCAGATCCGCGAGGAGCTGAAGGCCATGGGCTTCGCGGTGGAGGACGGCAAGGAGGGCGCAAAGCTGAAGAAGCTGTAAAGGGCGCGCCCGCTGAAAAATCACGAAATCAGCCAATACATTTTTGAACAATATTTTAAATCGTTGCCATATGCCTTGAAATAAGGGATATTGGTTGATAAAATCAGGAGGAAATAATCATTGGGAAGCGATATGCTTTCGCTCTTTAGCCTTATAATAGGCGTGTACCTCATATATGCCGCCATAGTCGGGCGCGGCAAGCTGTATGAGAACGAGTACCTGAACTGTCCGAGGGAGCAATACGTCAAGGGCCTGCGCATACTGGCCGCCATATCCGGCGTGCTGCTGACGGTTTCCAACCTTCTGGAGTATCTTGGCGTTATAGCCTACGGCTCCCCCATAGCCATCGCGCTTTGGGCGCTGGGCTTTGCAAGCCTGATAGTCATGATGGTGTACTCCTCGAAAAAGACCGACAGAAAGGCCGCGGCGGCGGGGCATAAGACCGCCGCGTCCGCCGAAAAAAAGGACTACGATCCTCTTCGCGCCGCCTTCGTGTTCGACGATGATGAGGACGTATCCCAAAAGAAAGAAAAATAAGAAATCATTCTGAAAGGAAAGCGTTTATGAAAAAGACTATTATCCGCATCGTAGCAGTGGCCATGCTGGCGCTGATGGTGCTGACCGCACTTCCCGCCTTCGCTTATAATATCGTCGGCACGGCGGCGGCCCAGACCCCTGTTTACAAGGACACCAAGGGCAGGAAGGTCGAGCTGTATGTCAGCGGCCCCGTCACCATAGACAGGCAAGACAGAAAATCCGGAATGTACCACATCACCGTCAGCTATGACGGCAAGGTCTATGAGGGCTGGGTAGATCCCTCCGCCATCTCCGGCATAGGCTATGACAAGAGCAGCGGCGGCTCTGCCTCCGGCTCCACCTCCGGCTCCACCGGCGGCACGACCTCCGGCGTTACCGGTACCTATACCGCCACCATCGCCACCGGGGCGGCCATAAACGTCAACGGCACCAACTACCCCGTAAGCGTAGGCGGCAGCATCAACGTCAACTACCGCGACGCGGCCGGCACTCAGGTAAACGTGACCGTAGGCAACGTCACCGGCTGGGTAGCCGCCTCCTCCCTCTCCGGCTTTAGAAGGAACGGCTCCTCCATAAGCCTTTCCGACCTGCCCACCAGCGGCGGAACCATCGGCGGTACCATCGGCGGCACTACCACCCCCGCCCCCACCCCCTATGTAAACCAGAACCAGAACCAGAACACCGCCAGCGGCACCTTCTCAGCCAATCTCGCTGCGGGCACTGCTATTACCAATAACGGCAAAACGGTAGGCATCGTGCAGAACGCGGGCAACGTCACCGTCAACTACCGCGACGCCTCCGGCTCTCAGGTATACGTCACCATAGGCAGCGTGGCGGGCTGGGTACCCGCAAGCGCCATCTCCAACCTCAGGAGCACAAGCTCCGGCTCCATCAACGTAGCCAACCTGCCCACCAGCGGCGGCACTGCCGGCTCCACCGGCGGCACGGCCTCCGGCGTGAATATGTACGACAAGGCCAAGAGCGCCGTATCCAAGGACAACAACATCTACGTCCGCTCTACCGCCACCAGCTCCACCAAGGGCGCTACCAAGCTGCGCAATATGCGGGGCAAGACCTTCACCGTGCTGGGCACAGACAGCACCGGCAGCTTCCTGTATGCGGACTATAACGGCACCCGGGGCTTCGTCCGGGCTCAGGACTTCACCTTCACCAGCGGCAACGTGGTTGAGCAGAAGCCCAACAACAACACCGGCACAAACGGCGGCAACGTGACCTCCAACAACACGGGCATGGCCGCCATAGGCACCCCCGCGGGCAAGGGCACCGGCTCCAGCTCCGAAAAGTGGGGCAGCATCAGCATACCCGGCGCGGGCACCTACCCCATCTACGGCAACTATATCGGCGAAAAGAAGGGCAAGACATACTATTACTATGACTATGTGCTCCGCAAGAGCTACTACTACGTACACACCACCACGGCCCAGGGCTCTCAGGTAGCGGTGGTAATGGGCCACAACAACCGCAAGAAGGTAGGCACCTCAAATTCCTACTTCCACAACCTGCACCACATCCAGAACGCCATACTGGGCAAGTCCAGCTGCGAAAAGTGCAAGGCGAGCTGCTCCGGCTACGGAAAGAGCATTTCCGCAAGCTGGGAGGGCAGCAGCAGCTGGGAGGTTGTAGCCTTCTTCGAGGTACCCAAGAACAAGGCTTATAAGAACATACTGCCCCAGATGGCTCAGCCCTGGAACTACACCACCGCCCAGTACCTCTCCAACGTGAAGTCCTATGTGAACACCTTCTCCAGCAAGAGCTGGGCGAACACCTCCGCCCTTACCGATAACGGCAAGTACATGATGCTCGTTACCTGCGGCGACAGCGGCGACAACGACAGCATCGCAAAGCTCTACATGCTGCTCAAGGCGGTAGGCTAAAAAACAGCACAAAAAAAGCCGCCCCGCATTGACATGCGGGAGCGGCCGGGATATAATAATAGTAGGGCAAGACCAAAGCGGTCGGCCTGATGGTTTAGGTTTCTAAGTTATAGAACCGTCACCTGGCAGGGTGGCGGTTCTGCTTTTTTACCTTTATCGTTACTGTATATCCGAAGATATGGAACGTTACGGTTAGCAGCATCAGGCAGCACCTCCTTTCGGATGGCGTGCCGACCGCCAGCGCCCTACGAATTATTACACCCATACAGATAGTAGCATATTTGCCGTATTATGTCGATAAGTAAATCATAGATATTGATACCTACTTCACTATTTCAAACCTCTTATGTTATAATGTATCTTGGCGTGGAATAGGCGCCGGAAGGAGTAATTTAATGAAGAAATGTTCTGTCGGCGGTCAGGCCGTTATGGAGGGCGTGATGATGAAGGCCCCCGGCGGCATCGCCATGGCGGTCAGGGACGCAAAGGGCCGCATAATATTGGATTATAAAGAATATACCACAAGGGCGAAAAAAGGTACCTTTTTAGGCCTCCCCATAGTGCGGGGCGTGGTGGCCTTCGTGGAGAGCCTCACCATAGGCATGAATACCCTCACCAGATCCGCTGAGCTCATAGGCGACCCCATAGACGAGGAGCCCACAAAATTCGAGAAGTGGCTGTCGGAAAAGCTGGGCAAGTCGGTGGAAAAGGTGGTAATGGGCCTTGCGGTGATACTGGCCGTGGCGCTGTCCGTAGGGCTGTTCTTCCTGCTGCCCCAGTTCATAAGCAGCCTTATCTTCCGCGGCAGCGACGCCGCCTCCGCAACGAAGTGCCTCGTCGAGGGGCTGGTGAGGCTTTGCATTTTTATAGGCTACATATTCTTCTGCGCAAGCGTCAAGGATATAAAGCGGGTGTTCATGTACCACGGGGCGGAGCATAAGACCATCGCCTGCTATGAGGCGGAGGACCCCCTCACCCCGGAAAACGCCATGAAGCACAGCCGCCTCCACCCCCGCTGCGGCACCAACTACCTCTTCCTCGTCATGGCGGTATCCATAGTGTTCTTCGCCCTGGTGGGCTGGAACGAGAGCTTCTGGCTCAGGCTGCTTTCCCGCATAGTTTTCCTGCCGCTGGTGGCAGGAATAAGCTATGAGGTGCTAAAGCTCGCCGCGAAGTACGAAAACATATTCACAAAGATAATCCGCGCCCCCGGCATGGCGCTCCAGTACATCACCACAAAGGAGCCCACCGAGGACATGCTGGAGGTGGCCATAGCCTCCTTCAACCTTGCCATGTCAGAGCCAAAGGAGGCTATGGAGGCGGTGAGAAGGAACCGGGAAGAGACGGCGGATAAGGCGGAAGCATGACCGCGCTGGAATACGCGGAGGGGCTGCTTTCCCCCGTTACTGAGGAGCATGAGGCCGAGGCGCGGATAATTATATCCGACCTTACCGCCCTCCCCATAGGGCGCATAAATATAGAAGCCCCTCCCCTCTCCGCAGCGCTTAAGGAGAGCATAGACGGCATAGCCAAAAGGCGGGCGCAGGGCGAGCCCCTTCAGTACATACTGGGCAAATGGGAATTTATGGGGCTGCCCTTTTACACGCGGCCCTGCGCTCTGATACCGAGGCAGGATACCGAGACGCTGTGCGAGGAGGCGCTGGCGATAGGCGGCAGGACCCTTCTCGACCTCTGCTGCGGCACCGGCTGCATAGGGGTATCGCTGGCAAAGCTTGGGGGCTTTGAGGTGACCTTTGCCGATATAAGCCCGGACTGCCTTGCGCTTGCCCGGGAAAACGCCGCCCTCAACGGCGTACCGGGCAAATTCCTGCTGACGGACATGTTCTCTGATATATCCGATAGCTTCGACCTTATCTGCATAAACCCGCCCTACATACCCACCTCGGAGCTTGCCTCATTGCAGGCCGAGGTAAAGCGGGAGCCGGTGCTTGCGCTGGACGGCGGCGCGGACGGGCTGGACTTTTACCGCCGCATCGCCCGCGATTACGCCACGCATCTCTCCCCCGGCGGCACGCTGCTCATGGAGGTGGGCGCGGGGCAGGCGGAGGACGTGGCGGAGATGTTCCCGAAAGCGGAGATAATAAAGGATATTTGCGGAATAGAAAGGGTGGTGGCGGTCAGGAGATGAAAAGGCTGATATTCCTCATGCTGCCGCTGCTTTTCATGGCGGGCTGCGCCGTGGGCGCGGCGCTTCCGGCGGAGCCGGAGATAACGCTCTCCTCTTCACCCACTTTCTCCCCCTCGCCTTCCCCCTCCCCCTCGCCGGAGCCGGAGGTATACCGGGCCAGCGTGGGCATAGTGGGGGACATACTGATGATGACGAGCCAGATACAGGGGGCGAAAACCGCCGAAGGGTACGACTTCAGGCCCAGCTTTTACGCCATGGAGCCCCTGTTTTCCTCCGTGGATATAATGGCGGGCAACTTTGAATGCACCCTTGCGGGGGAGGCAGCGGGTTATACCCAAAGGCGGCCCGCCGCGCCGCCCCCAACCGAGGGTGACCCCAACCCCAAGCAGCCCTACCAGACCTTCAATGCGCCGGACGAGCTTGCGGCGGATCTAAGGGCAGTGGGCTTCGACCTTCTGACCACCGCCAACAACCACTGCCTGGACAGGGGCAAGGAGGGGCTTTTCCGCACGATTGAGACGCTTAGAGCCGCCGGACTTGCCCAGACCGGGACGTATTTAAGCGAGGAGGAGCGGGACACCCCCTGCATAATGACGGCGGGCGGCATCACCTTCGGCTTTGTCGCCATGACCGAGAGCGTGAACAGCTATGACGCAAGGCTGGGGGGCGACAGCTGGGCCGTGGGGCGGGTATCCCAGCGGGAGCGCATACAAGGTGAGATAAGGGCCTGCAGGAGCGCCGGCGCGGAGGTGGTGATAGCCTTCCCCCACTGGGGCGAGCAGTATATGGATAAGCCGGTCAGGCGGCAGCGGGAATACGCCCAAATGCTTGCGGACTGGGGCGCGGACGCTGTGATAGGCAGCCACCCCCACTGCGCGAGCCCTTTGAATGGATAACGGCGGAGGACGGGCGCAGGGTACCTGTCGCCTACTCCATGAGCAACTTCATATCCAACATGGCGGGGCAGAATACCGAGTACGGCCTGTTTCTGCGGCTGGATGTGAAAAAGGACGAGAGCGGCGTAAGCATCGAGATGAGCTACCTGCCCACCGCCTGCATAATACAGAAGGCCGGCGGCAGGCGGCTGCATCAGCCCATACCCTGCTGGGCGGGGGAAGCAAAGCGCACCGGCGTCGAGCCGCTGAGCGAGGGCGAGCTGAAAAAGACCCAAAGGGCATTCGACCACGTTGTGAAAATATGCGGCCTTGAGGACGCAAAGCTTATAGAATGGACGGAGGAATATGATAAACAAGCTTAACGCACTGAAAAGACGCTACGAGGAGCTGACCGCAGCCCTCTCAGCCCCGGACGCAATGAACGATCAGGCCGCCTGGCGGGAGATGGTAAAGGAGCACAGCCAGCTTGAGGAGATAGTCAACGCCTTTGACGAGTATACCGCCGCAGTGCAGTCCGAAGCGGACTGCAAGGCCATGCTGGAGGAGCACCTTGACCCCGAGATGAAGGAAATGGTGCACATGGAGATGGCTGAGCTTGCGGAAAAGCAGCGGAAGCTCATAGAGGATATGAAGATAATGCTGCTGCCCAAGGACCCCAACGACGAGAAAAACGTAATATTGGAAATACGCGCAGGCATAGGCGGCGACGAGGCGGCGCTCTTCGGCGCAGACCTATTGCGCATGTACCAGCGCTACGCAGAGCGCCACGGCTATAAAATGGAATACATGAACGAAAACACCACCGAGGCAGGGGGCGTAAAGGAAGTGGTGCTCAACATCATAGGCAAGGGAGCCTATTCGCGGCTCAAGTTCGAGAGCGGCGTTCACCGCGTCCAGCGCGTGCCGGAGACTGAATCCCAGGGCCGCATACACACCAGCGCGGCCACGGTGGCGGTAATGCCGGAGGCGGAGGATGTGGAGGTGGAGATAGACCCAAAGGATCTTCAGATAGACACCTACCGCTCAGGCGGCGCGGGGGGCCAGCACGTAAACAAGACGGAATCCGCCATACGCATCACCCATATACCCACCGGTATAGTGGTGCAGTGCCAGGACGAGCGCAGCCAGCATAAGAACAAGGACAAGGCCATGAAGGTGCTCAAGTCCCGCATATACGAGCATTTCCTCAAGGAAAAGGAGAGCGCGGAGGCCTCCGCCCGCCGCAGCATGGTAGGCAGCGGCGACCGCAGCGAGCGGATACGCACCTACAACTTCCCCCAGGGCCGGGTGACGGACCACAGGATAAACATGACCCTCTACCGGCTGGAGTCCTTCCTTGACGGGGACATGGACGAGATGATAGACGCGCTGATATTGGCGGAGCGCACAGCCCAGCTCACCGGGGAGGCGGAATAATTGGAGACGCTCTACTTCAACGCCGTAAAACAGAGCGAGGCCGGCACAAAGCTGGGAGGCAGCGTGATACGCTCAGGGGGCCTGGTGGCCTTCCCTACCGAGACCGTCTACGGTCTTGGGGCCAACGGCCTTGACGGTGAGGCGGTAAATAAGATATTCGAGGCCAAGGGCCGGCCCAACGACAACCCGCTGATACTGCATATCGCAAAAAAGAGCGACCTGAAGGATCTGTGGAAGTCGGTTCCGGAAAGGGCAAGGCTGCTGATGGACGAGTTCTGGCCCGGGCCGCTGACCATGGTATACCTGAAAAGCAGCAGGGTGCCGGAGGAAGTCACGGGGGGTCTTGACACTGTTGCCGTGCGGATGCCCGACAACAGGACGGCGCTGGCCCTCATACGCGCCGCGGGGGTGCCCATAGCCGCACCCAGCGCGAATTTATCCGGCAAGCCCTCCCCCACCACCGCCGATCACGTCAAGGCGGACATGAACGGGAAAATAGACGTAATAATAGACGGCGGCCCCTGCGATATAGGCGTGGAGTCTACCGTGGTGTCCCTCATGGGAGGCACCGTCACCATACTCCGCCCCGGCGGTATTACCCGGGAAATGCTGGAAGCCGTAATAGGCCCGGTAAACCTTTCCCCCGCCGTTTTAGCCCCCCTGAAGCAGGGGGAAGCCGCGGCCTCCCCCGGCATGAAGTACAAGCATTACGCCCCCGACGCCCAGGTTATAGTGGGCACGGGCCCCTTGCCGGATATGGCGGCAAAGCTCATAGCCGAGTACGACAGGCGGGAGGCGGAGGGCCTGACCTGCATAATTTTCGCCACCGAGGAAACTCGCTGTTTCTACAGGGGGAAAAGGTATGTTATAATAGGCGAGAGAAAAAATCCCATTACCCTCTGCGAGAGCCTTTTTGCACAGTTCCGCGCCCAGGAATGCAAAGCGGACGTAATACTCTGCGAGGCGCTGCCGGAGACGGACATGGGCCTTGCGTACATGAACAGGTTATTGAGGAGCGCGGGATTTAAAACTATATGACCAAAGGAGTTGCCATGAAGATCGCCATTGCCGCCGACCACGGCGGGTACAAGCTCAAGGAAGAAATAAAGCCATACATCGAAAGCCTCGGCCACACCGTGACCGACTTCGGCACCTATTCGGAGGACAGCGTGGATTATCCGGATTACGCCGCCCCCTGCGCAAGGGCAGTGGTTTCGGGAGAGGCGGACAGGGGCATAGTGATATGCGGAACCGGCATAGGCATCTCCATTGCCGCAAACAAGATAAAGGGCGTGCGGTGCGCCCTTTGCACCGACCCGGTAATGGCCCGGCTGACCCGGGAGCACAACGACGCAAACATGCTGGCGATGGGCGCGCGCATCATAGGCGGCGAGCTTGCCAGGGGAATAGTAAAGGCATTTCTTGAGACTGACTTTTCCAACGGAAAAAGACACATTGACAGGATAAACAAAATAACGGAATTGGAAAGAGCAAAATAAAATCGCGTTGGATTTTTGATTCAATATACTAACCTATAAACCGAAAGGAGCAATACACAAAAATGGGTAAACTCGTCGTAATCGACCACCCTCTGGTACAGCATAAGCTGACCCTGCTCAGGGATAAGACCACCGGCACCAAGGAGTTCCGCGCGCTGGTAGAGGAGCTGGCTACCCTGCTGGCCTATGAAGCGACCCGTGACCTTCAGCTGGAGGACGCTACGGTAGAAACTCCCGTAGCTACAGCCCATACCAAGGTACTGGCCGGCAAGAAGCTGGCAATAGTTCCCATACTGCGCGCAGGCTTGGGAATGGTAGACGGCATGATGAACCTCATACCCGCCGCCAAGGTAGGCCACATAGGCCTTTACCGGGACCCAGAGACGCTTCTGCCCGTGGACTACTACTGCAAGCTGCCCTCCGATATTTCCGAGAGGGATATCATTATAGTAGACCCCATGCTGGCTACCGGCGGCAGCGCCAACGCGGGCATTGACGTAGTTAAGCGCGCAGGGGGCAAGAATGTAAAGCTGGTCAACCTCATAGCCGCCCCCGAGGGAATCGAGGCGGTACAGAAGGCTCACCCCGATGTGGATATATTCGTAGCTCACGTGGACGATCACCTTAACGACCACGGTTATATAGTGCCGGGCCTCGGCGATGCAGGCGACAGGCTGTTCGGAACAAAGTAGAATATTTCGAGCAAGTGGCTAATGGCCACTTGCTCGAGTTTTTTTCGTGTTTTGCCTCTCGCAAAAAACATGAGGTTCCGCCCCGGGAAACGGGCCGGAACTGACCCGCTGCGGCGGGCCTCCGGGCGGCAAAACCCGCAAAGAAGGAAAACCTTCGGGTTTTCATCCGTTTTGACGCACATGTCGTCAAAGCCGGAATAAATTTAAGGGGCTGCGGCCCCTTAGCAACCCCATGGCTTTTGATGCTTGGATTAGGGAGAAATTTTTATACGGAAGGAAGAAAAACGATGAAAAGAACATCACTCAGGCTGGCGTCGCTGGCAATGGCGCTGTTTACAGTGCTGTCCCTTGCCCATGCCCTTGCGGAGGCAGGTTACACCCCCTACCCCACACCAAGGACTGCGGTATCCGAGGACAGCACAATATACCTGCGGGACACCCCGGCAAAGGATACCGAGGGCGCGGTACAGCTCAGGCATATGGAAGGCAAAGCCGTGAGCGTGCTGGGAGAGGACGCTACGGGCAAGTACTTCTATATAGAATACGAGGGCAAGAAGGGCTTTGTCCGTGCCAAGGACTTTGAGCTGACGGACAAGACCCCGGCAGCCACCCCGGCCCCCAGCGCCAACGCCAACAATGTACAATACTTCAGCGCCCCCAAGACCGGCATATCCAAGGACAGCGCCATATATATGCGCACCTCCCCCGAGATACCCGCAAAGCCCGCCGATAGCGATTCCAACGTAGCAAGGAAGGTAAAGCACGCAAAGGGCGCGGCGTTTTCGCTGTTAGGCGAGTCAGGCGACTGGTACTATGCGGAATATGACGGGACTAAGGGCTTTGTAAAGAAGGCCGATTTTACCATACAGGCTCCCAACTCCAGCGCTGATACCGGGGCAAACAGCTCCGAAAGCGCCGGCAAGCTGAACAGAGCTACCAGCGGCGCAACCGAGACAGGCCACGGCGCGGCGAGCGAAAAGTGGGGCAGCATAAAGATACCCGGCGCGAAAACCTATACCATATACGGCAACTACACCAACAGCGCGGGCACCAAATACTACTACGCCGCCGAGAACCGCAAGGGACACTATGAATACGTCCATACCCTCACCGCTAAGGGCTCTCAGGTGCATTCCGTGCTGGGCCACAACGTCCGGGGCGGCAGGGGCAAGTATTTTCACAACCTGCATCACGTTCAGAACGCCCTCATAGGCAAGAGCAGGTGTGAGGGCTGCGGCGGCTCCTGCGGCAGCAAATTCAATACCACCAGCATAACCATGAAGCTGGACGGGTATAGTAAATGGGACATAATGTGCCTGTACGAGATCGGCCCCAACCAGAGCACCGGCATACTCGCCTATAACGCAAGGCCCTGGGGAACCAGCGCCTCCAGCTATGTCAGCACCCAGCTGAGCTACGCCGCGGATAAGGCCAACAAGGGCTGGATCAATCCCAACGTCAGCTACAGCGACGGCGGCAAGTACGCCATGCTCATCACCTGCGGCGACAAATACGAAAACAACAGCAATGCCACCAGCAAGCTGTACGTGCTGCTGAAAGCCCGCAGCTGATTCAAAAAAAGGTATATCTGACACGCCCGGGAGCACCGGGCGTTTTTTTTGACCCTTAATCCTGTAATTATGCATTAAAGGCCAAATATTCTACATATTTATATATTTTTAAGTAAAAAATCGTATAGTACCCTCTCTTATAAATTTCGTTTGTGATTTTTATAACAAAATTTTAAAATTGTCTATTGCAGATTCTTCATCAATGGGATAAAATGAAGAAAAACAAAATAAAATTTGAATAAAAAAAACCTGTCATTTGCATTTTAAGTCAAAAATTTGCCGTTAAACGCGGTTTTATAAGAAAATATATTAAAGCTTGAGCTTTTTAACATACACATTATAAGAAGGAGGTAAGGTGCATTGCCGACCATTATTGAAAGTATAACCCAGGCTGAGGCGAAGGGTGCGGAGCTGAAAAAACAGGCTGCCGCAAGGGCAAAGGAAATAACGGACGATGCGGAGGCGCGCCGTGGGGAGACCATAAAGGAGGCCCATGACGCAGGGCGCGCCATGATACAGAGGGCAAAGGACGAGGCGGAGAAGCAGGGAGCCGCGCTGGCGGCGGAGCTGACCGCCCGGGCGGATAAAGAGGCGGCGGAGGAATGCAGGAAGGCCGAGGCAAAACTGCAGGCTGCCGCGGAATACATTGTCAGAGAGGTAATCAAGGCATGATAGTACCAATGAAGAAATTGACTCTGGCTGCCCTTCTGGAGCACCGGGAGGCCATATTGCAGGCCCTCCAGTCAATTTGCGCGGTACAGCTCATTTCCATAGGCGAAGGGGAACAGTCCTCGGCCGCGGCCGAGGGAAGGGTCCAGCGGCTGCAAAGCGCCGAGGAGCTGCTCAAGCCCTACGCCGGGAAGGCAGGCTTCGGCCCCAAGCCCGAGGCTACGCGGCAGGAGCTTGAGGAGGACATACAGCCGGCACTGGAGATCTGTGCCGAGCTGGAGGGGCTGCAAAGGCGCATAGCCCAGAACGGCAGCGATACCGAGAAGCGCAGATTACAGCTCATCTCACTGCTTCCCTGGGCGGATATGACAGACCCGCTGGAGACTGTGCGCTCTACGGCCAGCCTTAAGGTGATGACGGGCACCGTGCCTGTGGACGGTGTGAAAGCCCTCATGGAAACCGGCGCGCTGGTGCAGCTTTACGGCGGCGAAAGGGAGCGGGCGGCTCTGGTGATATGCCCCAATGAGGAGTATGCCGGAATAGCGCCCTCCATAAGGGCCACCGGCTTTCAGGAGAAGGGCTTCGGGGATATCAGGGGCACCGCCTCGGAGAATATACAGAGGCTCAGGACGGAGATAGAAGCGCTGGAGGCGGAAAGGGCACAGCTTGAAGCCCGGCTTGCAGGCTTCGGCCCCAAGCGGGAGGAAATACGCAGGGCGCTGGACGGCGCGGCCATAGACCGGGACAGGGAGCAGAGCAAGGAAGCGCTGGCCCATACCAATACCGCGTTTCTGCTCACAGGCTGGGTCCGGGAGGACATGACGGAAAAGGTGCGCCGGGAGATCGAAAAGATCACGGACGTTTATTATCTCGGCTTTGAGGATCCCTCCGAGGGAGACGCGGTGCCTACTGTACTCAAAAACAGCAGGCTGATCACCCCCTATGAGGCGGTTACAAACCTCTATTCCCTGCCGGCCTACGGCACGATAGACGGCACGCCGCTGATGGCACCCTTTTACTTCATCTTCTTTGGCATGATGCTTTCGGATACGGTTTACGGCGCGGTGCTGGCACTTGGCGCCTGGGCGTTTCTGAAATACCTAAAGCCCACCGGCATGATGAAGAACCTTGCCGGCGTGCTCATGCAGGGCGGCATCTCCACGATATTCATGGGGCTGCTGTTCGGAACCTGCGCGGGCGTGGGCTGGCCGGTGATATTCAGGGGCACCGCCCTTGAAAATACCTTCCCCCTCATAGATTCCTCGACGAACCCCATGGGTATGCTCATGGTGTGCGCCGCCTTCGGCATAATACACATGTTCTACGCCGTGCTCATAGCCACCTGGAACTGCCTGAAGCACAAGGACTACATGGGCGCGCTCATAGACAATATGTGCTGGATATTCATAGTCTCCGGACTCATCATGCAGGCGGCGCCCATGGCAGGGCTGCCCCAGGGCGTTGCGGAGTTCGGCAAGTGGCTGGCCATAGTGTCTGCGGTGCTGGTTTTCCTGTTCGCAGGGCGGTCAAAGAAGAACATCGCCGGAAGGCTCATATCCGGCGCGGGCAAGCTGTACGACGTGACCTCGTGGCTGGGAGACGTGCTCTCCTACGCCCGTATATTCGCCCTTGGCCTTTCCACCGGCGTCATAGGCATGGTGCTGAACACCCTCTGCTGGGATATGCTCTTCGCTTCCTTTAAGGGGAACCCGGCGCTGATGCTCGTGGGCTTTATAATAGTCACGGTGCTGTCCGTGGCGCTCCACGTGTTTATGATGCTCATAAGCACCCTGGGCTGCTTCGTCCATACCGCAAGGCTCCAGTACGTGGAGTTCTTCGGCAAGTTCTACGAGGCGGGGGGCAAGGCGTTCACGCCGCTGAGGTACGAGACAAAGTACGTCAACGTCAAATAAAGCGGGAGGCCGCTTATAATAAAAAAAGAATAACAATCAACATTTTTTCGGAGGTTAAACACAATGAGTCTTTCTGAATTTTTCGCTTCACTGAACCAGAACGGTCAGCTCCTCGCGGGGCTGGGCGCGGTATTTGCGGCGCTGTTCGCGGGCATAGGCTCCGCGGTGGGCGTGGGCCACGCCGGCCAGGCTGGCGCGGCGGTGATAGCCGAGGATCCCGACCAGTTCGGCTCGGTGCTGGTGCTCCAGCTCCTCCCCGGCACCCAGGGCATATACGGCCTGCTCATAGGCTTCGTTATCGCCAGCAAGGCTAACCTTCTGGGCGCGGGCGCTGCGATATCCCCCGAGGCGGGCATGTCGCTCTTCCTTGCGGCCCTGCCCATAGCCTTCGGCGGCCTGCTCTCCGCCATAGCGCAGGGCAAGGTTGCGGCCTCCGGCATAGCCATGGTGGGCAAGCGCCCCTCCGAGGCGGGCAAGGCGATAATCTTCACGGTCATGGTCGAGACCTACGCGGTGCTGGCCCTGCTGTTCTCCTTCCTGCTTGTAAACGGCGTGCAGGTCTAAACCGGAGCGGCTTATGGCACAGGAAACTAATTTTGGGGCTGAAAAGCTCACCTCCCGCATAGTGGAGGAGGCGGAAGCCGAGGCCGGCCGCATCATAGTGGAGGCGGAGGCGAAGGCGGGGGCCATAAGCTCCCAGGCCGAGGCCGAGGCTGAGAGGCTCAATATAGAATACGCGAAAAAGGCTGAAAAGGCAGCGGCGGATATAATAGAGCGCAGCCGTACCAACGGCGCGCTGGACAGCCGCAAGACCGCCCTCAGGGAGAAGCGCCGGGTTCTGGACGCGGCCTTCGGGCTGGCTGAAAAGGAGCTTTGCGCCCTGGAGGGCGAAAAGCGGGAAGCGCTGCTCAGCCTTATGATAAGGGAAAACGTAAAGGGCGGAGAAACCTTGCGCCCGGCAAAGCCGGACAGGGCAAGGCTCGCCTCGCTTATAGAAAAGCAGAACCCCTCCCTCCCCCGCCCCGTGGAGCTGGGCGAGGATATAGAGGCGGGGGGCGGCTTCAGGCTGCTGGGCCGCGGATACGAGACGGACTGCACCTTTGAGGCCATGCTCCGTGACTTCCGTGAAAGGCGCGAAAGCGAAGCGGCCCGCGTGCTGTTCGAGTAAAGGAGGGCCTGTATGCCACAGAAAAGCCCTGTTTACGCAGTTACCCGCATAAGGGTGCACGAAAAGGACATGGTAAAGCCCGAACGCATGGCGAGAATGGCCGAGGCCAGCCCCGCCGAGGTGATGAGGGCATTGGGGGACATAGGCTACGGCGGGATTTCCGACCCTCAGCTTTCCGACGGGGACAGGATGATCGCAAAGGAGCTTTCCGACGCCTACGCCCTCATAAACGAAGTTACCTTCAGCCCGGAGCAGACCGACCTGTTCATACTCAAGGGGGACGCCAACAACCTGAAGCTGCTCATAAAGCAGCGGCTTACCGGCACAGCGGACTCCCCCGCCCTCATGAAGGGAGTATACCCCAAGGACGACATTATCCGCATGGTACACAACGCGGATTACAGAGAGCTGCCGGAGGAATTTACCAAGCGGCTCAACGCCCTTGAGCAGTCCTTCTCCGGGGAGATAGACCCGGGCAGGATATCCACCGAGATAGACCGGGCATACCTTGAGCATTGCCTGAACAACGCAAAGGGCGCCTCCCTTGAGTATTTCAAGGGCCTTGCGGACTTCACCAACCTGCTGACGATGCTTCGCCTGCGCAATATGGGCGCGGGGGCGGATAAGCTGAAAAACTCTCTCATGCCGGAGGGATACGTATCCCACAGGCTGCTCATACAGTGCTTTGACGGGCCGGAGGAGGGCATAGCCAGGGCGGCGGCCACAGGCCCCGCACGAGAGGGCATACTCAAGGGCCTGGAGGAATACGGCAGGAGCGGCAGGCTCACAGAGCTGGAGCGCCAGCGGGACAATTACCTCATATCCCTTTTTAAAGGGGCAAAGCTCGCCGAGGGCGGCATAGAGCCGCTGATAGGCTATCTTTTGGGCCGGGAGCAGGAGGCAAAGTGCCTTAGGCTCATAATCACCGCAAAGCGCAATAACCTGCCGGATAAGGTGATAACCGAAAGGCTGGGTGAACTGTATGGATAAACGCACGGATATCGCCATGATAGGCGACAGGGACTCGGTGCTCATAGGCAAGGCCGTAGGCCTCGGCGTGTTTGACGAGACGGACGGCGAAAGGGCAAACAGGCTTATATACAGGCTTGCCAGGGAGGGCTGCAAGGTCATTTTCCTGACCGAGCCGGTATACGCCCAGTGCAGCGAGGCCATAAACAAATTCAAGACGGAGACATTCCCCGCAATAATACCCATTCCGGATTCCCACGGCCCTTCCGGCGTGGCCATGGCAGCCATAAAGGCCAACGTGGAAAAGGCTATAGGCGCGGATATACTATTCTCGGAGGATAAATAAATATGGCAGTTAAAGGAACCATAGTTAAGGTATCGGGCCCCCTGATAGTGGCTTCCGGCATGGCGGACGTAAACATGTACGACGTGGTCCGCGTATCCGAAAAGCACCTCATAGGCGAAGTCATAGAGCTTCGCGGGGATAAGGCCTCCATACAGGTATATGAGGAGACCGGCGGCATAGGCCCCGGGGAGCCTGTGGAATCCACCGGCGCTCCCCTGTCGGTAGAGCTTGCCCCCGGGCTTATAGAATCCATATACGACGGCATTCAGCGCCCGCTCAATAAAATTCAGGAGCTGGCCGGGGACAGGATAACCCGCGGTATCCGGGTGGACTCCATAGACCACGAAAGGCTCTGGGATTTCCAGCCTGCGGCACAGATAGGCGATATACTGAAGCCCGGCGATATACTGGGCACCGTACAGGAGACGGAAGCGGTGCTCCATAAGATAATGGTGCCTCCAAATGTGGAGGGCCAGCTCACATGGATACACTCCGGCGAGGCCAACGTGGTACAGACCATAGCCAAGCTTGTCACCAGTAAGGGGGAGACGGTAGAGCTGCCCATGCTGCAGAAGTGGCCGGTGCGTATAGGCAGGCCCTACGCAAGGAAGATGGCCCCTACCGAGCCCATGATAACCGGACAGCGGGTTATAGACACCCTGTTCCCGGTAGCCAAGGGGGGTGTGGCGGCCGTTCCCGGCCCCTTCGGCAGCGGCAAGACGGTGGTTCAGCATCAGCTTGCAAAGTGGGCCGACGCGGACATAATCGTATACGTGGGCTGCGGCGAGCGGGGCAACGAGATGACCGACGTTCTGATGGAGTTCCCGGAGCTGAAGGACCCCCGCACGGGTCTTTCCCTTATGAAGCGCACGGTGCTTATAGCAAACACCTCGGATATGCCGGTTGCGGCCCGTGAAGCCAGCATATATACCGGCATCACCATAGCGGAGTACTTCCGCGATATGGGCTATAAGGTGGCCATAATGGCCGACTCTACCAGCCGCTGGGCAGAGGCGCTGCGGGAGATGTCCGGCCGTCTGGAGGAAATGCCCGGCGAGGAGGGCTACCCCGCATACCTGAGCAGCCGTCTGGCGGAGTTCTACGAGAGGGCGGGCTCCGTTGTGACGTTAGGTACAGAGGGCCGCACTGGCGCGGTCACGGCTATAGGCGCCGTTTCCCCTCCGGGCGGCGACATTTCAGAGCCGGTATCCCAGGCGACCCTCCGCACCGTAAAGGTGTTCTGGGGCTTGAGCGCAAAGCTGGCATACGCCCGCCACTTCCCCGCCATCGACTGGCTGACCTCCTATTCCCTGTATCTGGACCGTCTGGAGCCCTGGTTCAATAAGGAAGTGGACCCGGACTGGACCGCCATGGTGCAGAAGGTCATGAACATGCTGCAGGAGGAGAGCGAGCTGGAGGAGATAGTCCGCCTGGTGGGTATAGACGCCCTGAGCTACAAAGACAGGCTGACGCTGGAGGCCACCCGCTCCATAAGAGAGGACTACCTCCATCAGAACGCCTTCCATGAGGTGGATACCTACACCTCTCCCGCAAAGCAGGCCATGCTGCTGCGGCTGATAATAGGCTACTACGAAAAGAGCTTGGACGCCCTTTCAAAGGACGCTTCCTTCAATAAGCTTGCTTCGCTGCCCGTCCGGGAGGACATAGGCCGCTTCAAGTATACCGAGGAGGATAAATGCGCCGGGAGGTATGAGGAGATAACCGCAAAGCTCAACGCGGAGATCCGGGAGCTTACGGAAGGAGGCGAAGCATAATGCGCAAGGAATACAAGACCATCAGGGAAGTTGCCGGCCCCCTTATGCTGGTGGATCAGGTAGAAGGCGTAAAGTACGACGAGCTGGTGGAGATAGAGCAGTCCGACGGAAGGATACGCCGGGGCAAGGTGCTTGAGATAAATCAGGATAAGGCGCTGCTGCAGCTCTTCGAGGGCAGTCAGGGACTGCGCATAACCGATTCCAGCGCG
>ERZ773193.2520-NODE-2520-length-19248-cov-4.958579_pt1 | contig 19248 bp, 20 predicted proteins | sample MGYA00511110_ERZ773193 | MGnify/ENA primary metagenome ERZ773193 (study PRJEB29015, sample SAMEA2737784) | human gut metagenome | biome: human gut; feature: human-associated habitat; material: faeces | place: China | collected 2012 ...
TCTGCATAGCAATATTTTTACAGGCATAATATTGAAATCTCTTGAAGACATTTTCAAAATCATCATAGGCTTGGATTTCAATATTGACAGTTTCTCCTTCACTTGTTTTTACTCTTACATCCAAAACTGCTCTTTTTTCACGATAATGACTAGGAAGTAATTCTGTATTTTTTACATACAGTTCTTTACATCTTAAAGGCGTTACTGCTTCGATAATTGTTTTTAATAAATACATACACTCTTGGTCTTCATTATTGTAGACGAAATACTTAAATAATAGGTCATTATAAAATGGAATATTCTTTTCTTTGTCCATACTTTTTCCTCCTACTCGTATATTCGTCACTTCTTTTCATTTTTTCTTCAAAAAAATAAAAAAAAGGATTTATTTGTTTGGATACAAATAAATTCCTTCTTTAAAACGATTTAAACCATCTTTTAATCTTTCAAATGGGCAAGCTACATTCATACGAATAAAAGCTTTTCCATTTTCACCATATTCAAGACCATCACTTACGTAAAGTCCTGTTTTTTCTCTTATAAAAGAAGTGAGTTCAACACTATCTAAACATACCTTATGACAATCGATCCATAAAAGATAAGTTGCTTCTGTAGGCACTACATAAACATCTTTGATTTCTTTTTGAATAAATGAAATCGCATAATCTTTATTATTTTGAATATATTGATTTAATTCATTAAGCCAATCTTCACTTTGATTAAAAGCTGCCTTTGTGGCACAAATTGCAAAACTATTTGGTTCTGCTACTTCATCTGTATTAATTCCACGATTAACTTTATGTCTTAATACCTCATTAGCTACAACAATACAGGCTGTTTGCATCCCTGCCATATTAAAGGCTTTGGTTGGTGCAATACACATAATTGTATTTTCTAAATTTGTTTTTGAAACGGAAGCAAAAGGGATATATTCCTTTTGAGGATTGGTAATATCACAATGAATTTCATCACTTAAAACAATAACATGATGTTTCGCACACAAATCACCAATTTTTTGTAAAGTTTCTTTATCCCAAATTTTACCTATTGGATTATGGGGATTACAGAAAATCATTAATGTTGTTTGACTTAAAGCAAGTTTTCTTTCTAAGTCTTCAAAATCAATATGATATTCTTTACCATCAAAAACAAGATTACTTGATAAAACATGTCTTCCATTATTTAAAATAGAATTATAAAAAATATTATAAACCGGTGACATAATCAAAACATTTTCACCTACTGTTGTCACCTTTCTAACTACCGAAGAAATAGCAGGAACAACTCCTGTAACAAACATCATCCAATCTTTTTCCATATGAAAATGATGTCTTCTTGCCCACCAATTTTGATAAGCTTCAAAATAATCATCAGGTACCGTATTATAACCAAAGATTTTATGATCTACCCTATTATGTAAAGCATCTATAATAGCTGGAGCTGTTTCAAAGTCCATATCAGCTACCCACATAGGAAGTTCATTTTCTTTAACATCCCATTTATATGAATTTGTATTAAAACGATTGGTCATCTTTGAAAAATCGTACATCTTTACATCTCCTTTAATTGAATCATTGTTTGACTTGGATCAATGATTTGATCATCAATAATCATTTCACCAATACTATGTGCACTAATTTTACCAGAAATAGGATTTGTAATACTATCAATATGACTTACAATTTGTGCATCAATATCTTTGCAGAATTCAAAAGCTAGAGTGGTATTAATTAATTTACAATTTACCATCTTTAATCCTTCGATATAACATAATCCTTGTAAACTTTCAATTGTACAATTCACAAAAGTAATATTTTTCGTATTCCATGCAAGATATTCACCAATAATTACTGAATCATAAACCGTTACATTTTCACAATTCCAAAAAGCATCTTTTGAAACAAGTTTTGAATTTCTAACAATAATATTCTTACCACCATCAAAGCAATAATTTCCTGATAAATTCAAACCATCAATTTCAATATTTTCACTATTCATTCCAAAGTAATCACCTTTAGCAACCACATTATGTAACTTAATGTCTTGACATTTCCATAAGGTTTCTTGAGCATTGACCATATTGACATTTTCTAAAGAAATATGTGTCCCTCTTCTAAATGTTTTAGGCGCATCAATCACGCTATCTTTAATACTAATATGATGAGTATACCAAATACCTGATCTAGCAGTTTCAAGTAAGGTACTGTTTTCTACATTGATATGATTACAATACCATAGTGGATATTTCCACTTAAAAATACTTCCACTAATATCTATATGATCACTTTCTTTTAAAGGCGATTCTCCATCAGCAAAAATACTATCTTCTACTTTTAAATCATGACTTTTAAATAAAGCTCTTTCACCTTTTAAATAAGCTTGTTTAACTAATTCCATCTTAATCCTCCTTCATTTGTTTCTTTAACGTATATATTAAATAATCTAAACAATCTATTTTCTTTTGTTCCTCATGCAATTTATCTAATAAACAACAACGATGACACTGTAATGATTTAATAAGCATTTTTAAATCATCATTATTATATTTTTTGATACACTGTGTAATAAGCTTTTCATCACAACCAGCATCCTTTAAATTCATAATTAACTCTTCAATGATTTCCTTTTTCATAGCTTTCACCACTTTCCTTTATTATTGTAATTCTTTGTCCTTGCATTATCAAATACCTATAATAAATACATTTTTATACTTGTAAGGCATAACAAGAAGTTTTAAAATAAAAACAAAGGATGTGAAATCATGGAATTTAGACTTCTACAATATTTTCTTGCAATTGCAAGAGAGGAAACAATTTTAAAAGCAGCAGAAAGCTTACATGTTACCCAACCAACTTTATCAAGACAGATGAAAGAACTTGAAGATCATTTACAAAAACAGCTTTTCATTCGTGGTAATCGTAAGATTACTTTAACGGAAGAAGGTATTTTACTTCGCCAACGTGCTGAAGAAATTGTCAGTTTGGTTGAAAAAACAGAAAGTGAAATTATGTTATTCGATGAAACTTTAAGTGGTGAAGTATGTATTGGCAGCGGAGAAACGTTAGGCATCGAAATCGTTTGTAAAGCCATTCAACGTGTACAAGAAGATTATCCACGTATCCAATTCCATTTATTTAGTGGTAATGAACAAGATGTGACAGATCGTCTTGAAAAAGGTTTAATTGATTTTGGTATCATTATTGAACCTGCCAATATTTATAAATACAATCATTTATCTTTACCTTATCAAGACTTATGGGGAATCTATATAAAAAAGGATCATCCTCTTGCTTTAAAAGAATCGATTACTCCTCAAGATTTAATTGATATTCCTCTTCTTTGTTCCTCACAAGAATTAAAATATAAACAAATAGAAAACTGGGCCAATTCTTATTTTTCTAAATATCATATTATTGCAACCTATAACTTAATTTATAATGCCAGTATTCTAACAAAGGAATGTAATGGAGCTGTGATTTCTTTAAAAAACCTCATTGATACAAGTGGGGAAAGTTCTTTGTGTTTTAGGCCCCTTGATCCACAAATTACTTCATCACTTGCCTTTATTTGGAAAAAATATCGTGTTCTTTCTAAACCTGCACAATATTTTTTAAAAGTATTAGAAGAAGAAATAAAAAAAAGCTCATAAATGCTCACAAATTAATAAAAATATGATAAAGTAAAATAAATCATTCATTAAAGAAGGGGTGCCTATGAAAAGAAAAAATAAAGGATTTACTCTTGTAGAAATAATAGTAGTTCTTCTAATTATCGCCATTCTTGCAGCTATCGCTATTCCAGCTTGTCAAGGATACATTGAAGAAAGTCGCGAATCGCGTGACCTCTTCAACATTCGTACTGCTTGTACAGATATCATTGCGATGGGAAAAACAGGATACAAAACAGATATTGTAAGAGAAGTAGAACTTACACAAAAAAAGATGATTAGCAAGCTTTTGATTCTGTAACTATTGCTGGTATTACGCACAAGAAATCAGATGGTGACACTGATAACTGGAAAGGAATTCCTAAAGCCGATGGGGTTTGTGAAATCTCATACAACAAAGAAAAGAATACTGTTGTTTTTAATTGGAAGTAAGACAGAAGAATCCACAATTGATTTTTCATCGAGTTTACATATTGCATTAAATAATAGCGGTTTATTAGACAATGACCTTGAAAATAAAACTTTTTTTGAAATTGATTCGAAATGTGATGGTTCAACAATGGTTCCAAAATTAAAAGAACAGATCGAAAATAAGAGTTTATTAAACCATGGTACATGGGCCCATTATGGAAACGCAAAAAAAGGAAAAGAATCTGAAAGATATTTATTTTGGACTTCAGTTGATACAGATAAAATCAAGGCTAACACACAAATTCCTGTCATTATTAGTACAGCTGATGGAAAATTCTACATTTCATCATCAACGACTGCTCGAAAACAAAAAAGTAGTGCTTATAAACCATATGTAGCGATTGCTCCAACCGGTAGTGGTAATTCTAGTCAATATAAATCATACATAACTGGAAAAGACCAATACAATACACTTGAAGATGCTTATAAAGCTTATGCTGATGTTGTAAAAAATGATTATTCTAATTACAAAGATACTTTACCACGCTAGTAATAAACACGCCTAAAAGACGCGGTATGTACTCCCAAAGTCTTTACTTACTAAAGCCTGATAGCTCCAACGTCTTTACTGGCTAGAGTTGTAACAAAATAAACAGTCAAAAAAAAGAACAATGAAACAGTAGGAACCGAAACATTGTTCTTTTTTGTTGCATAATTTATATATGGAAAACAAAATTCTACAACAAAATGATTATAACGCATTACAACTGTCTTTGCCAATAGATTTAGGTATTAAAATTGATGAAGATGATATGGTTATTTCTTTCCTAAAGGCACTAGAAGGAGTGAATCTAGCTAAATATTTCAAAAAAGGTAAGTGTCGAGGAAGAAAGGGATATGACAGATGTAAGCTTTTGAAGGCTGCACTTTTTGCCTATATGTTATGTGATAATGATTTAAGATCCATGGAATCATTATGCAGATATGATATTCGTTTCATGTACATAATGGGTGAAGAAAGGCCTAGCTTCATGACTTTTGAAAGACTTTTAAAAGACTATCTCGTTAAGAATATTGATGAGATATTTTTTGAACTTTCCAATAATATAGGTGCTTTAATGAAAATAAATAAAGAATGAAGGAAGTACAAGAAAAATGTTAGTAAAAAGCCGGATTTAATGATATTTTATTCTTAAAGGATGAATCCCAGCGAAAAACTTAACGCGCTGTCACGGCGACGGAAAATAATGTTGCTCACTCCTGTGCTGCCGTCGGAATTGATATTGTCGTAAATGATGGACTTGGAGATATTTCCGATGCCTTGCTCGTAGCGGAAATCGAAAAAGATACGGGAGATGTTGACGCCTACACCGATCACTGCACTGACATTGAACGGATACAGCCTTTCGTGAATCCCTTTTTGGTCAAAATTCTTGAAAGTGATTTCATTGTGTTTTCCCCATAAGTAGCGAAGTTTGGGGCCTGCGAAGATAGACATTCCGTAAGGCCCTTTTTTCACCACATTATAGCCGTATAAAATAGGGAAATCCACACTGTGCAACACCGATTGCACGGAAGCATAATCAGGCTCGATGGCAGGATGCTGCGAACCGAGCTTATCGAAAGTGATCTCACATTTGCTTACATTATAGGACACTTCCGGCTGAATGAAATGCTTCTTCATGTTGATGCGCATAAAGAGGGCGCCGAAATAACCTATCTTGTAGTTATTCTGCACCTCATCGATAGTTACATCCTTAATTTTCAGTTCAGACACCATGAACATGGAAGAGTTGAATCCCGCCTTGATACCGATATTTATTTTTTTTGTATTGGGGCGGTCTACTTTTTCTGCGTTATAGTTCTGGCCGACAGCCGTGCAGGCTATGGCTAACAAACCGGGAAGGATGAATTTACGCAGCATATTCATGGCAATATCGCACTTTTTATGATTTCTTCTTTTCTACACTCCAACCGAATTTACCGATTTTCTCTCCCAGATTATAATATCCTCCGTGCACATATACCAGCGGATTGGCTTCGGCCAGTTCCAGCTTTCCGGTTTCAGGATTCAGGTTCCGGTCGTCCGCACGCACATTTACTACGTCAGCGATAAACATATCGTGTGAGCCGAGAGAGATGATTTCTTTCACACGGCATTCAATGCAGAGAGGAGATTCTTCAATCAACGGAGCACTGACCACCGTACACTGTCCGGGTGTCAGCTTCATCTCATCAAATTTATGATAATCACGTCCCGAACGAACTCCGCACCAGTCGGTGGCAAAAGCCATATCTTTCGTTGTCAGGTTGATGACAAACTCCATATTTTTTTTGATAATATCGTATGAATGGCGTTCCGGACGTACGGATATGTAACACATGGGCGGGTTCGTGCAAATCGTACCCGTCCATGCTACTGTGAACATATTATATTCGCTTTCCTCTTTTCCGCAACTGACTAGTACAGCCGGCAGCGGATAAATCATCGTTCCTGGTTTCCAGTCCTGTTTCATAGTTGTCATTTTTTACCACAGATTACACGGATTCACACAGATATAGATATTATTATTCCATAAAATAAAAATCTGTGTGAATCCGTGTAATCTGTGGTGAGCTGAAGTTAGAGGATTGTTATTTCTTCTCGTTTCTGTTCTTTTTCGCAATAATGGCATTTCACGATGCAATTATCCTTATCTATCACATGAAAGATGGTGCTCATCGGTTCATTGTTGGTAATACATTTCGGATTGGCACATTTCACGATGCCACGAAGCTCATCCGGCATTTTTACCTCTTTCTTTTCTACTACCTCGTAATCGCGGATAATGTTCAGTTTGACGTGCGGTGCTACTACCGAAATACGGTTGATCTCTTCGTCACAAAAGAATTTATCTGCAATTTTGATGATCCCTTTTTTGCCTAGTTTTTTACTGTCGAGGTTGAATCCGATCGTGATATTGCTTGTCATTTGTTCCACACCGAGCAGTTGCACTACGGTAAAGAGCTTTTCGGATGGGATATGGTCAATCACTGTCCCGTTTTTCAGGGCAGCTACTTGCAATGCTTGTTTATTTTCGCTCATAATAAAATATCGTTTTTAACGTCCTCTAATGTGATACCTAATACATCGCAAAGGATTGCTTCGCGGGCATACAGACCGTTTTGTGCCTGTTGGAAATAATATGCTTTCGGGTTGTCATCCACATCGTAAGCAATTTCGTTGACACGGGGAAGCGGGTGCAGGATACGCAGGTTCGGACGTGTGTTTTCCAACATTTTGTTACGGAGAATATATACATTCTTCACCCGTTCATATTCCATCAGGTCGGTGAAACGTTCGCGTTGCACACGGGTCATATACAGAATATCGGCGTCGGCGATAATCTCTTCGGAAAAGTCTGTATGTTCAACGTATTTTATTTGGTGCGTTTTGCAGTAAAGTTTGTATTCTTCCGGCATTTTCAATTCTTCAGGAGCGATAAAATGGAAAGTCGGATTAAAGTGTCGCATCGCCATCAGCAAAGAATGTACGGTGCGGCCGTATTTCAAGTCACCCACTAGGAAAATATTCAGATTTTCCAGCGTTCCTTGCGTCTTGTAGATAGAGTAAAGATCGAGCATCGTCTGCGACGGGTGCTGGTTAGCTCCGTCACCTGCATTGACAATGGGCACCGGGGCTACTTCGCTGGCATATCGTGCAGCTCCTTCGAGATAGTGTCGCATGACGATAATATCTGCATAGTTACTCACCATCATGATCGTGTCTTTAAGTGTTTCCCCTTTGGAAGAGCTGGTGGCCTTGGGGTCAGAGAATCCGATTACTCGTGCACCGAGACGGTTGGCAGCTGTTTCAAAACTCAAGCGGGTACGGGTGGAAGGTTCGAAGAACAGGGTTGCTACTACCTTTCCTTGTAATAACCGGCGATTGGGGTTCATTTCAAACTGCTTCGCCATTTCGAGCATGTAGAGGATTTTTTCTTTAGAATGTTCGGCAATGGTTACTAAACTTCTGTTTTCCATTTTGTTATCTTTTATGTGGATAGAACTTGTTTTACCGGAGCGTAAAGGTACGAAGAATTTGTGAAAAGCACAGATTTTTCGTACCTTTTTTATCAGCTTTTAATCAGTCGGTTTATTTCCGTCCGCTGGCTAGTGCTGCAATGATATATTTCCCCGGTGCTCCGATTTTGCTCCAGGCCGTATTGGAGAGTAGTTTCCATACTTGGGTGCCTTTCCTACCATAGTCTGATAACCGGAGAATCGTCTGCCTCTCTTTCAAATTAGTCACTTTGTGGCGTTCCAGGCTTTCTATCAGTCCGTTCATGTTGTGTGTGGCCTGATTGTATGCATACCCCGGAATTTCAAACGAAGCATCGCTTATTTCTTCTTCAGTATTTAGTTTAGTTTCCTTTAGTTTAGTTTGTCGGGAAATGTCTGCATTTTCTTGACTCACCTCCTCTTGAGTTTCAAAAATGTCTGCATTTTCCGCGTTCAACTCTTCTTTTTGCATCCCTTTTTTCTTCTTGGTCTCTAATAAATAAGGTAGTTGTGAGAAATCTATTTTTCTTCGTGTCGTAGCTTCGAACCACACTCTTTGAATCTGTTCCGAAGTGAGTATACCGTGTTTCTCGTAGGTTTCTTTATGGAAAAATCCTTTTTCCAATAACAGATCGACAATCTTTTCCATCATGTCCTCTTTGATCCCGCCACCTACTTTGCGGACGAAAATAAGATTTTGTTCTTTCCCCCAAGAGATGTAATATCCCTCTTTATAGATTTTGCAAAGCAATCTCATGACCATGTAAGAAGCTAACACTCCGAATTTTGCTTCTAATAACTCCATAACCTCTTCGTCAAAAAAGTTTGCTGGTGTCGGGAAGTAAGGTATCCCTTTATTAATCATATTCATTATTCAGTATTTTTTATTAAAAACTATACAATAGCTTTCCATTCCATCAGGTTTCCGATCATGAATCTTCTCCATCCTTTTTGTTCTTCACTCCAATAGATAATAGACTCTTGTTGTGCTGTGATATTAAATTCTCTATGAAAGAATTTTTCATATCCTACCAGTGTTCCTCTTTCCAGGCAGAACGTACCATCCTGCTTATGAAAAGCTATCATTGCATTTCCATACAACATGTGTTCTATTAGTTTAATGCACTCCTGTACAATTCTCTCTGCACATTTATCCGAAATCCCCTTTTCGGCAGTAATACGTTTTTTCCATACTAATTTGCAAGCTTCCAACTTGCCTTTCTTGATCTTTTGTCTCATTTTCTTCTGTTTTTTGATTGAAAAATTAAGTTTTTATTTAAACATAAATATCCCCTGTCGGATAGTGACGGTATGCTGTTGTCATAGCGTTACTATCCTTTCATTATAGTGACGCTATGACAACAGCATACCGTCACTATTTTTTGAGAGAAATTCTTGTTGTTTTCCGACCGGTTGAAAACGGCGGCGAAGGTAGGTCTTATATTTCACTTGTCCCATTATTTTTTCTTAGTACTTGCTTTTAAGCTTTTCAGCCTGTTCTCTTTTTTCCTTTTTCTCTTTCATATATTCTTCTTCGACAGACTTTTTCAATGCCGCCAATTCTGCATGTATACTGCTAAGTTCCATTAACTTATAGCCGCCATGCTTGTGAATGTATAATACTTTTTGGTCATAGATATATTGGGCCAGATTTATCAGCTTTTTTTTCTTAGGATGGTGGAAATATCCATCAATAAAGATTCTCAAATGCATGGTGAGATAAAGGCGGATATCTCCACTGATTGCTATTCTGTTTTCCAGTTCTTCTTCACTGATGATTTCTTCCTTTGACTGTCTTCTGGGGGCTTTTTCCACTGTTTGAACATTTCTTTTTGCTTTGTTGTTTTTACTTCCTTTTTTAGATTTTTCGCTTCTCATAATTAGTTAATTTTTGCAATATTAATGAATGTTAATTTGAAAATAATATCTGGAAAGTGAAATTGAACCTGCAAAAAGATTTGTTCTTTTGTCGCTTGCCAAATAGTATATATATAAAATAACTAGTGATGCAAATGATGAATAAAAATGGATTTAGTCGATGTGGTGAGAACTACATCAATCGTTTACGAAAGGAAGGGCGTTATTCTACGGCGCACGTTTATAAGAACGCCCTTTATTCTTTCGGGAGGTATTGTGGTACATTGAATGTGTCGTTCAAGCAAGTTACCAAGGAACGTTTACGACGTTATGGTCAGTATCTTTATGAGTGTGGTTTGAAGCCCAATACGATTTCTACGTATATGCGTATGCTTCGTAGTATTTACAATCGGGGAGTGGAAGCGGGTAGTGCTCCTTATGTTCCCCGATTATTTCATGATGTTTATACAGGCGTGGATGTCCGCCAAAAGAAAGCTTTGCCTGCCGGTGAATTGCACAAACTTCTGTATGAGGATCCCAAATCGGAGCGTTTGCGTCGTACACAGGCTATTGCTGCCCTGATGTTTCAATTCTGTGGAATGTCATTCGCGGATTTAGCTCATCTGGAGAAATCTGCTTTAGATCAGAATGTGTTACGGTATAACCGTATCAAGACTAAAACTCCGATGAGTGTGGAAATACTTGATACTGCAAAGGAAATGATCAACCGGCTTCGTAGTAACCAGGATTCTCATCCTGATTCTCCGGATTATCTGTTTGATATTCTTAGTAGTGATAAGAAACGGACGGATGAAAGGGCTTATCGGGAATACCAGTCTGCCCTCCGTCGATTCAACAACCGTTTAAAGGACTTAGCGAGAGCTTTACGTTTGAAGTCTCCTGTCACTTCTTACACACTTCGCCATTCTTGGGCAACGACAGCGAAGTATCGGGGAGTATCGATTGAAATGATTAGTGAATCATTGGGACACAAATCTATAAAAACCACACAAATCTACCTGAAAGGCTTCGAGCTTAAAGAACGTACAGAGGTAAATAAAGGGAATTTATCTTACATAAAGAATTGTTATGTAGGTAAATAAAAAGATGTAATGAGTTAATAATCAGAATTAAAGTGTATCTGTTACTTCTTAGGTAACAGAATTAAATTTGACGCAAAGATAGACAAAAAAAGAAATAGCAAACAAATAATCCTCCATTTTTTTTCGTTTTATCTGAAACATAGGGCAAAAAAATATCCGAACATGAAATAATATTGTCTTCATGCTCTGTTGCTAATTTGTTTATATTCAAAAGGATTTCCTCTTTCACTAAAGCCAGAAAGCCCTTTGGTACCACATTTGTCGATGTTTTTCTCTATTTTCATTCCGCTTAGTTTCGATTGTGTGTGTTCTGTTACCTAAGAAGTAACAGAAATATGAATAGTAAAAATAGCAGATTAATCAATTCTTTGAGAAAATTGCTATTGGGGAACAATATACAAATTGAGATGGAACAAACTAAAGCTGTTTTCAGGAATAAGCCATTTATTTTATTGAAAGGCATTATTCTACTTCTGATTTTCATATTGACGACCAGTTTGGTTCGTGCACAATACTCCTTGGGATCGACAGGACAATTAATGATACCTACTGCCGAGATGCAGGAAACCGGTACGTTTATAGGAGGAGCAAACTACCTACCCGAGCAAGTTACCCCTTCTGTTTTCAGTTTTCCTACAATGAATTATTTCGTGGATATGACACTGTTTTCTTTCATTGAATTTACTTATCGAATGACATTACTCAAAATGACAACGGCTACGGGAAGAACAGGTTATCACAATCAAGACCGTTCCAATACGATTCGTATTCGTCCGTTAAAAGAAAGCCGTTATTTTCCGGCTGTTGTGATTGGGGGGGATGATCTTCTGACTGAAGGAAAAACTCCATATTGGGGTGCCTACTATGGTGTGCTTACTAAAACAATCGGATTCCGTTCGGGACATCAACTGGCAATTACGGCGGGTTGGTATTTTCATCAGGGTGATAAGCCTGTATATAATAAAGGACCTTTCGGCGGAGTTCGTTATACTCCCTCTTTTTGTCGGGAATTGAAATTCATGGCGGAATATGATACGCATGGTTGGAACATTGGTGCTGCTATGCGCTTTTGGAAGCATCTATCCGTCAACGTGTTTACCCGCGAATTTACATGTGTGTCTGCCGGTTTACGGTATGAATGTACATTAATACATTAAATGAAGATGAAAAGAATAGTTGGTATAGTATATGTTTTTCTCTGTTGGGGAATTTCGTTACATGCACAGTCCGTTCGTGTGATCGAAACTTTGAAAAAACTGGAAATGGAGAATATCTCGGTTGTAGAGAAAAGTGACACGATAACAGCGGCTTTTGAGACTTCTGTGTATAGAGGAGCTTATAATGGGATCGGTATTGCCATACGTCATTTGGTTGCTATGCCAGAAATGCCGACTCTACAATTGGTTATATTAGATAATGCGTTACCCCAGCTGTGTATAACTCTCCCGGCAAAACTGGTTCAACAGTATCAGTCCGGTGAATACACGTTGGATGAGGTATATCGTAATATGGAGATGACGACTTCTACAGGAACCGCCATGCGTCGTTTGAAAGGAATAAAAAGGGAAGACAGTACTTTCGGTAAGGTGGATTTGGTGTTATATCCTGGTGTGATGTTAGTCAATAATGTAACTTATAAACTATATAAGGCGGCTCTTGATCTGCAACCCGCTCTGGAAATGCAATTATGGAAGGGGGCTTCGCTACGGATGCAAGTCAGTCTGCCTATCGTAAATAATGAAGAAGGAAAGTGGGACTGTGTTCGCTTGGGATTCATGACTTTACGTCAGGATTTTCGTTTGGCTAATCATTGGAAAGGATACCTGACAGGCGGTAATTTCTCAGATGATCGTATGGGAGTTGCTGCGGGAGTCGGTTATTTTTCTGCAAATGGTCGGTGGACGGTAGAAGGTGAAGGAGGAATTACCGGTTCTTCTCATTTCTACGGTAGCAAGTGGGAGATGAGTAAGTGGAAAAGAATCAATGGACGGCTTAGTGTGGGATATTATGTGCCGGAAGTGAACACGCTGGTGAAGGTGGAAGGATCCCGTTTTATTTATGGAGATTATGGAATACGCGGAACTCTTTCACGTTATTTCGGCGAATATATTGTGGGTATATATGGTATGTATACGGACGGGGCAAAGAATGCAGGGTTTAACTTCTCTATTCCGTTGCCGGGGAAGAAACGCAAACGGCATGCATTGCGGATTATGCTTCCCGAATATTTTGCTTTTCAGTATGATATGCGTAGTGGGAATGAATACGCCCACCGTTCTTTGGGGGAAAGTTATAATACCGAGCCTAGGTCTGTCGAGAATTCACGTTTCTGGCAACCGGATCATATTCGCTATTATTTAATTAGGACGAGTGAGAATTGAACATGATTGATATGAATAAGTATTTTAACAAATTTGAAACATTATGAAAAGTGTAAAATGGATGTATGTGAGTGCCATGGCGATAGCCTTTGGTATGTTGTCTTTTGCTACAGTTGCATGTCATGACGATGATGACGATCCTAAACCGGCAGAAGGAGAAGTAATTGAAACTCCGAAACCGGTGGTAGAGTATTACATTAAAGGTGCTGTAACTGTAAAAGGTGAAGGAAAAAGTGGGGTAAAAGTGAAAGTTGGCGATAAAGATTGTATAACGGATTCGAAAGGTGAGTTTTCTGTAACGGAAAGTAATACGGGAACTTATGAGGTTTCTGTTGCTCCTAATGGTTATCTTTCTCAGAAAACTTCTGTGAAAATTGCTGATAATGCTGAGAATCGTAGTGTAGTAAAAGTTGCTTTTGCCTTGACGGAAGTAAGTCCGGTAAAAGAAGTGGTATTGGATGAAATGACAGATCCAATTACTGTAGAGGATGAAAGTACATCAAATGAGGCGATTCCTACAACCACAGAAGACTTTGGACAGGTTGAGCCGGACAAAGTTGTTGAAGATATGCCTCTTGCGAAAGTGGAAATTGTGATCCCGGCAGGTGTAATTAAAGAAGATGCGCAGGAGGATCCGACCCTTGTGAAAAACGGTAAAGTTGATATCAGTGTAACTACATTTGTTCCTGCTCCTAAAGAGGTTGTTACTGAAGTTAAGCCTACTGAGGTCGTAGAAGCTGTAAAAAGTATACCTTTGGCTGCTGCTCAATTTCAGCCGACAGGTTTGCAGTTTAGCGAACCTGTAAATATTTCTATTCCTAATCCTATTCCGGGGGTAACTTTCCCTAAAGCAACTATGCAACTTTCCTATCTGAATCCGGATAACGGGGAATGGGAAGTACAGGCTGCTGAAGTTACAGTGGGTGAGGCTAATTATAAAGCTCCTGTTACACACTTCTCTGCTTATGCTATAGAGAATCAAGTAAATAGTAAAGTAGAAAAAGAAGTAATTCAGAAAGACGAAATCCTTGGACAGGAAAGTCGTGACAATAGCGAGAATGCAAAGGCCTTGACAGGTATCGTGTTGAAGTATAAAGAAAAAACAGGTTGGGATTACGAGAAAGGTAGAGGTGTAGTTGAGGCTATAAAAGAAGCATTAGGAAGTAGCGTTCCCGAAAATACACTAAACGCAATGGCTGCTTATCTTAAAACTCGTATGTACTCATTAATGGGAACAACATCTGGAGTAACCGAAACTGAACGTACATACAATACAGTGAATGTAAATGGTTATACTGAGATGAACTATACTTGTTATGCCAAGACTCGTAAAACTACATTATCTACAACAGTAGTGTATGGCGGAAGCGAAAAAACAATATCTGTCTCTGCGATACGTTATACAGGTGCTGATCAGCAATATAAGACGGTAACTTATAATCCTACTCACAGCGGTGGTAAGGGAGGTAGTATCTAAGATATTTATTTGAGATATATAGTAGGGGCTTAGATTTATTCGTAGCGTGTGAATCCCTACTTTACTATGCTGGTTAGGAAAAGTACAGAGGTACATCTTATCTAATCTAGCTTACGCATCAGATTTTATTTTGATGCACATTTCCCCTTAATATCAACTGTCTGTGAAGATCGTTGATATGATTTTGATGTTATCTGTCTGATTGAAGTCAGTAGAATAAGTTTTTAATAATTAATTTTTTAAGATAAAACCCTTTTGTGTATGCTCCTTTTTTAATAAACCCTTTGGGGCATATTCATATAGAGTATAGAGGGAGGAGATCACTGTGAAGCGGTCTCCTCTTTTGCTTTTTGAAAATATTGTATTACGCGAAGTAGTATTGCTAAAATCTGTCTTCCTTGGAGTGTTATTATATTCTTTTTGACTAGATTTGACTAGAAGTAATACCCTAAATTCACAAAACAACTTCCTTTGTCCGTCTGATTGGAGTATCCCAACGATATTTCCAATGGTCCGAAGATGCTGTCCATTCCATAACCTGCACTAACACCGAATAATTGCTTGCCTTTCAATATATCGAAGAAATTACTATCCGTTAGCCCGTAGTTACCCGTCAGCGTGAGATAATGAATGGCTCCCATACGTTGTCTGAATTTAATAGACGCAATCATGATGGTGTTATCCATCAATTCCAGATTGGTGACCCCGGCAAACGGTAATTGCTGTGGAATATAGAAACCGGGTACGTCACCGCCAATGGCATTTTGCAGCGGATAAGGAAAATCTCTTCCGATCAGGATACGTCCATAAATGGAAGGAATGACGGAGAAACGGCGGGTCACAGGGATGACACTTGCCCACGAAGCATTCAATGCTGAAAATGGAGCGTGGTCGTTGTATTGTGCCATGTTATCCGTATAAAGCGAATAGGCAGCTCTGAAGTCACTTCCTTTAGAAGGGAAGCGTCCTTTATCATAAGTATTATATTGCACTTGGGCGAAATAACTTAGAAAATGTTCCGATTCCACTTTCAGATCGGAGATTTCAGGTTTCTTGAACAGGAAATCTTTGTACTTGTAGTATTCAAAACGCAGACCGAGTCCGAAGCGGAAATTCTTGTACCATACATCGGAGAAACCGAATTCTGCCAGATGATATTTATACGTTGTATTATAGGCACGGTCACCTTCCTCGTAAATGTTGATATCGTTGTATTGGAACATATACGAAAAGTTGAAATTACGTTGCTGCATGGGTTCCAACGTATAATCTATGCGGGCAGCATATCGTTTACCCAATCGACCGGTAAGAGCCAGGCGGGAAGGAATATGAGTTTTGAGGTCTGCCGTTGCATTCACCAGCAAAGACGCGATTTCTTCCGAATCGAAACGGATGCCCAGATTGATTCTTCTTTCATATTTTTCCTGCAACAGGAAGTTGAGGTGATAACCTTCAGGAGTCTCTTTCAACGTATAGCTGGCACTGGAATAGGATTGGCTACCGCGTAATTGATACAAGGCCTGTTCTATTTGTTGAGTGGTAATGTCACTGTTTTCTTTCAGATTACATTTCTTCATCAGCCATTTTTTATCATCCACCTCTACACCGGAAAATGAGATGTCCGTCACATAAACCGTGCGTGCATTGGAAAGAGAAGAATAAGGGCCATGTTGCTTCGGAGTATAATCTTCGGCTATTCCTATCTTCTTTTTCAAGGCAAGCAACGAATTCCATTGTTCTTTAGCCGCTTCTTCGCCTCTTCGCATCAGAGTGTCGATGGCTGCCGGGGTAAAACTGGCAGATGAATATCCCTCCACATTGACACGGATATAAGTATCTGTAAGATCTACATTCTTTTCATGGTTAGACTGGCAGGTGATGTCTACAATCTGTCCCAGAATATCGGGGACGCTGTTGAGCTTGTCAGCCTTCTTCAAAGCATTCTGCACGTCTACTCCGATAATAATATCGGCTCCCATGGCTTTCACAACATCTGCCGGATAGTTGTTTACAATGCCGCCGTCCACTAATACCATGCTGTCTTGCCGTACCGGAGTAAATACACCCGGAATAGCCATACTGGCACGCATAGCGGTTGAGAGTATTCCGTCATGGAATACAATTTGCTCTCCATTGACAACATTGGCTGCCACACAAGCAAAAGGAATGGGAAGTTTATTAAAGTTGATGGAGTCATGATACCCCACAGTGAGATCTGAAAATAGGTTAGCCAGATTTTGCCCTTTCATGAGTCCTCCGGTAGCAGCATCTTTGGGAGTTTTGGTGAAAGGGATAGAGACTGTATATTTTTCAGACCGTTCACGATCAGTCAATGACATGGCACTTCGTTTGATACGGTCGCTCAACAGGAATGTCCAATCTTGTTTCCGTACCATGCTGTCCAATTGTTCCGTAGTATAACCGATGGCATAAAGGCCACCTACGATAGCTCCCATACTGGTACCGGCTATGTAGTCGATAGGGATTCCGGCTTCCTCAATTACTTTCAGTGCTTTGATGTGTGCCATTCCTTTGGCACCGCCGCCGCTTAGAACGACACCTACCTTTTTCCTTTGCTCTTGAGAATGCAAAGAAAAAGGCAATAAGATGCCAATTGATAAAACTAATGTTGAAAAGATTTGTTTTTTCATTAGGATGTGGTCTAGTGTTGATGTTTAATATAATACAAATGTAGAGCATAATTTGTTTAGTTGTTGAAATGGGAACTAAAAAAAATGTTCCAAAAGTCGGAAATGTGGATTTTTTCTACACCATACAGTGAATTTCCACACTTTCTGCAAAACGAAGAAATATCTAATGCTTTGATTTTAAGCAAATAATGCAGGTAACGCATTTTTGGTATATGAGTTGTAAATAAGGATATAGAACAAACATAAGTTAAATTAAATAATAAGATTCGATATGAGATTATTCTTTTCGAAACATGAGTTGAAACTGAGGAGAAAGAGAACCATTGCTGCTATTATGTGTATGGTAGTTGTGTTGGGTGTGTATTGGATACTGACCCGACCTCAGAAGGCTGCGCCGGAAATGCCGACAGTCATTGTTGAACCGGTAGTGAAAGACGACGTAGAGATATACGGGGAATATGTGGGGCGTATTCGTGCCCAACAGTTCGTCGAAGTACGTGCCCGTGTGGAAGGTTATCTGGAAAATATGCTTTTTGCCGAAGGGACATATGTCAATAAGAATCAGGTTTTGTTTGTAATCAATCAGGACCAGTATCGTGCCAAAGCAGATAAAGCCAGAGCGCAATTGAAAAAAGACGAAGCGCAGGCTTTGAAAGCGGAACGTGATTTAAAACGTATCCGTCCGTTGTTTGAACAGAACGCTGCAAGTCAGTTGGACTTGGATAATGCGGAAGCCGCTTATGAAAGTGCCGAGGCAACGGTAGCCATGAGCGAGGCGGATTTGGCACAGGCTGAACTGGAATTGGGTTATACCATTGTTCGTTCGCCCTTATCGGGACACATTAGTGAAAGAAATGTGGACTTGGGTACATTAGTCGGTCCCGGAGGAAAATCATTGCTTGCTACCATTGTGAAGAGTGATACAGTGTTGGTGGATTTCAGTATGACAGCACTCGATTATTTGAAGAGTAAAGAAAGAAATATTAATTTGGGACAGCAGGATTCCACCCGTTCCTGGCAGCCGAATATTACCATTACATTGGCGGATAATACCGTCTATCCATTTAAAGGATATGTGGATTTTGCCGAACCGCAAGTCGATCCTCAAACCGGAACTTTCTCTGTACGTGCAGAAATGCCGAATCCGAAACAAGTATTGTTGCCGGGACAATTTACAAAGGTAAAGTTGTTGCTGGATGTTCGTGAAGGTGCACTTGTTGTTCCGATGAAAGCCGTTACCATCGAAAAGGGTGGAGCATATATTTATACCATGCGCAAAGATAATGCGGTAGAGAAACGTTTTATCGAATTAGGACCGGAAGTCGGGAATAATGTGGTGGTAGAAAGAGGACTGGCAGAAGGAGAAATGGTGGTTGTAGAAGGGTTCCATAAGTTGACTCCGGGCATGAAAGTACGGGTCAGTGATCCGGAAGCCGAAGCTGGGGACAGTATAACTACGACAAAAAATGAAGTGACCGGAGTAAAAGAAAACACTACCGGAACGAAGGATAACGCGAAAGGAGAATAAACGATGAAAGTTACTTTTTTTATAGATAGGCCGGTCTTTTCGGCTGTAATCTCCATCGTGATTGTGATTGTCGGTATTATTGGTCTGACGATGCTTCCGGTGGATCAATACCCGCAGATTACTCCTCCGGTG
>ERZ773193.2524-NODE-2524-length-19220-cov-2.666736_pt1 | contig 19220 bp, 15 predicted proteins | sample MGYA00511110_ERZ773193 | MGnify/ENA primary metagenome ERZ773193 (study PRJEB29015, sample SAMEA2737784) | human gut metagenome | biome: human gut; feature: human-associated habitat; material: faeces | place: China | collected 2012 ...
TCACCAAAATCTATTGAGCTATGGTGTAACGGTAACACAACAGATTCTGGTCCTGTTATTCCAGGTTCGAATCCTGGTAGCTCAACAAAATTCAGCGTAAATCCCTGCAATTCAATGAATTGCGGGGATTTTATCATTTATCAAAGTGCAGTAAAAAGCCATTTCACGCAGGGTGTTAATTGGACCAATCGTGGGACTTTCAGACTAAAATTTTAGTCCAACAAATTTCATTCCATTTCTTTGTATATCAATATTTTACACTTGCAAAAATGGGAAATTTTACGTATCTTTGTGCATATCCCAAAAGGCATTATAGCCTTATCTCCCTGCATAGTTTAGTCTAACTAATTAAAAATCATCTTATTAATATGATTTCGATACTGTTTTTCATTAAACGGCATCGACTCCTGCGTACTGGCCAAGCACCTATATACGTTCGGGTATCGGCCAACCGAGCCTATTCAGAGTTCGGAATAGGACGAGGAGTCGATCAAGAGCAATGGGTGACGGCAAGAGGCCGTGTAAAACCCGTCGGCTCAAAAAACAAGGCACTAAATGCCTATCTGGATAAAATCGAATACGACCTGTTCTCCATAACTCAAACCTTACAAAGCGAGGGTAAGCAGGTAACCGCCAAAGCCGTAACCAACCGTTACCGAGGTTTTGACAAACCACAGATTTCATTCATTGACCTATGCGAAGAACACAACCGGATGCAATCGGAACTCGTAGGTAAGACAGTAGCAGCAGGCACGGCCATCCGCTATCAAACCTCGCTAAACCACCTCAAAGAGTTTATGCAGACGCAAGGAAAGAACGACATTTACACAGACGACATCACGGTCGAATTTCTCGAAAAATACGTCCATTTCCTACTTGTAACACGGAAACAATGCAACAACACCGTGGTAAAATACCTTAAAAACATCAGCAAAATCATCAATATAGCCATAGCCCATGGAGTGATGAAAAACAACCCCGTAGCATTATTGAAACTGCGATTGGAAGAAACCAAGAAAGATTTTCTGACCGAGGAGGAATTGCACACAATGTCCCAGGTAAAATTCGAAAATCCGCGTTATGACCGTATTCGGGACATCTTCCTGTTTTGCTGCTATACGGGATTGGCTTATGCTGATGTTTATTCGCTGACCACCAAAGAGATCGTAACGGGTAAGGAAGGTAAGCAATGGATCGTAAAAGCCCGAACAAAGACCCACAGTTTGTGCAATATTCCTCTTCTCAAACCTGCCATACAGATACTTGAACGTTATGCAGACTTTGCCAAAGCTGAGGGACGATTACTCCCGGTTCCGGCCAATCAAACCATGAATGACGGGCTGAAAGAAATTGCGGAATTGTGCGGAATCAATAAGCAACTTACGACTCATTGCGCACGTCACACGTTCGCCACGACGGTTACTCTTGCCAATAACGTATCCATTGAGAATGTTTCCCAGATGCTCGGTCATAGTAATATCAAAATGACCCAGCACTATGCCAAAGTCCTCAATACCTCAATCAGCCGCGATATGGAAAAGGTTGAAGCAGAACTCTCTTTGTAATTATAAGGCTTGCCAAAATCGGCAGGCCTTTTTGTAGAACTCAATAAATATCATAGTCAACACTTCCCCGAAAGTTATGATAAACATTCTATAAGGTCAATCTTGATTTTCAGAAACTTTTAATCGAAATTTGCTCCTACAATACCCCGCGAGTGCGTTGTATTTTAAGAAACATTTTCTAACTTTGTGGTGCTATCCGATGGGTAGTAACATATTGATTGATGAAAGTGTTTAGCTTCATCCTGTACTGGAAATCTGGTAAATTTTAAGGACAGGGATAAGTAATACAAACACTCATCACTTGCGTAGCTATATCATTCTCGATATACTGCCCAAGTGTGGGGTATTGTTTATTTGTCCAATGGCTTACCAGAGCCTCCAGTACGATAAACTAACAACTCCACACTTTCTTTATTTAATAATCCCCGTAGAGGAGTTGGGCGGAACGGAATTATTATTATATGAAGAAATCGTATACCTTATGTGCTATTATTGGTATCATAATGCACATTGTATTGCAAATCTGGAATTTTATCGAATGGGTAACTTCTGAGTACTTTACTTTCCATACCGTATCTTTTATAAAGAATTTCATTTGGGTTGCGGGAGCCATATTGTTACTCATATTCTTCATCCATTTATATAATCGTCAAAAAAAGTAGAGTTATGGATAATAACGTTGATGCTATTTTGGGTATCACTCCTACTGAGAATAGCCAAGTTCCTTTTATTGTCAATTTAATAAATACCCTCAAAGATAATCAATTGATATCGGAGGGAATTACCATTCCATTTCTAATCGGGGCATATAAGATTCAAGAAAATGATACGACTATTCCAACATTAGATTATCTTAAATCAACTTTACAAAAGATAATAAATTCTTTGGGGGAGTACAAATTATTCATTAAAACCTGCTCGAATATTAACCAATATGTGATATCAATCATTGGTGATAAAGATATTGATATTATCGGTAATGATGCCCCTTATCCTTATATTGCTGACAGTAGTGGTTGTAAGGTTCTATTCTTTGAAGAATATTTTGATATACAAGCTCCATCCATCGAGAATGTTAGCGCATTCTTCTGGGGGAAATACGTTAATGAATTACTCGATGAGAAATACTCGTATGCGGAAAGAGCATGGCGGTCATTTTCAGATGAAGAACTGATATGTATTAGGCGGTCTATATGTAGTGATGCGAATGATTCTAATCTGCCTCAAAGAAATTCTGGTCCGAGAACAAAATCTCAAATCATTGCAAATGAACTCAAATTTCTAACAAAAGCCCTTGGTTTGATTGTTTTGGGAATCATATTATTTGCCACTATCTATGGTTATGCCAAATATCCATTACAGGTTTCGGACGAGAACCAGAGAAAATTTAATTTAGAAATGCTGAAATTAGACAGTAATTTTGGATCTGCGTATGTGGAATATTTGGGAATATGCTCATATGACAGCCACTTTCACGATGATTGGAAATTTCAGCACATTAATTCTTCTCGCAAGTCTGCATGGGAAAGCGATGTAATGCAAACAACATGGGGCATTTTCTTCATTGCATTAGGCTTGATAACGGTTGCTCGCTATATATTTTATGGAATACGTTCCATTGTTCGTTGGGTGAATAATAATGCAACCAATTAGTGTATTTATCGCATTTTCTTAAAGATCAATTATTATGGAACTATTTGAAATCATTTGGAGCTTAATTTTCGGAGGACTAATAATCTTTGGATTCTTCTGCTTACTTGCATGTTTAGGGCCAAAAACTCGTTCGTATGAGGCGTTGAAGAAAGAATCAGAAGAAGAAATGAGTCCCGAGGAGCGAAAATTAGTTCGTCAATTAGAGGATTATCATGAATTAAAGGAAATGAATTGTCAATGGTATGACATTACTCCTAATTATCCTGATGATATAGATTGATTATACCATAGCCGTAAACTATGTTAGTCACTCGATTCTACTGCCTCACCTGCGGCTACTCCGATTCCTGCGTAGGCCATCGTTGGGAAGATGGTACGCCATTAGCCAAATTCACCTCCTTTGCTTGTAAGGATTGTAAAAGGCTGTGTGATAATTCATATCTAAAAGGTGTGCCTGATATGTCAACGATCTCGACTACATGGAAACCTACTTGGGAATATGTTCCCAATGAACCTTTCTGCATGTGGTGCGGTTCAAAGAATATCGAGGAGTGGAGCGAAGATAATCCGGTATGTCCTAAATGTGGAGGAGTGATGCAGAATATATAATTATTTAAAGTAATGAAAAATATATTAAACAGCTTATTCAAAAAGCAAGATAATACGAATGATGATTATGTGGATCAATTGGATTTTAGCCAATATCTGTCCAATGAGTTCAAGTTCCAACATCAAAATCCGCAATATCAGTTACGGGCTAATCCCAATGATAAAGTTACATTAGGCATCTTATTAAATCGGATTTTTGATATAAGCCAAAACGAGGTTTCTGACTTGTATATTGTCGCAGATAATTTGTCAGAAAAGAAAGGAAGGCTGATTATAGATCAAGATATTATTTGGAATTTTGATTTATGTGACGCCATTCTTCTAAAAGATGAGTCCGGAGAAATTCAATATAAATATGGTGAAAATGTCGTACTGTCTGTCTCTTATAGAAAGCGTATGGATGACGATGAAGATCAATCTTTTGGTAGGACCAATAATAATATTCTTATCCATTTAAGAGGATGCGGAGGAGGAAAAGATACGTGGTTTATTCGGGCATCCATAATGATTCCAGCCTTTCCTTTAGAGGATGATAAAACGTATATAAGAACTCAGAATCAACCTCAAACATTCACCGTATTATTAGCTTATGACAATACAAATTCGGCTCAACGTATTGCTGAATATCATACAGTATATAATAATGCGATAAAGAAGATTAGAGCGGGAGAACCATTAGGAGAGCCCGAATCTTGGGTTCAACATTTACTCATGCCAGATGGAGGTCATGACCTGTATTGGGGAAATAAAGTATTACGAGAAAAACGCTATTGGGATGCAATTGTATATTTCGAAAATGTCTATTATACTTTAAAAGAACTTTGGTTAAAGAGTAAGTTACCCGATGATGCCCAAGTTGCATTTTATGATAGTTGTTATTCAATCGGGTGGTGTTATGCTGAGTTAAAGTTATATGAACGAGCTTTATTTTATCTGGAAATATGCTTATTGCGTGGAAATATCGCAGATAAAGTGGAATATATCAATTGTTTAGTACACAGTAAGGATGTTAGAACAATGTGGTTTATTCTTAGTGAATTACAACAATTATCGCAATTGAAAGAGAATGAGTTTACAGATGAAATCATATCTTATTATCATTTCTTACACAGGAGACGGGGCTATGTGCTGATTGATATGGGAAAATTAGATGAGGCTCAGATTGAATTTACAAAAATGTTAGAAGACGAGGTTAATAAGGAATTTGCTCAAAGAGAGTTAGAATATATCAAACAATTGAAATCTACCCAATCTTAATGTTTATACTCACTTACTTTGTAATAGATATATAAAGTAAATGAGTATAATGCTGTGTGCCAATGTTATCTAAACTTATAAAATACACGTTAGCTGTTATATCTATCCTATTTGGTGTGATGTTATTATTAGGTATATGCTTAACTATTGGAATAAGCATGCCATCATCATCTTATACCAAGGACCAGATAGAGCGTTTATTTGACATTCATTTACCCGCATATAAAGAAGATTCACTTTGGCGTCGTGAATCATTTACACATGATATTTCAGAGTATCAAGAGCTCCAATTTGATTCCGTGAACCAGCGAGAATGGATGATGCTTTTGGATAATATCAAGTCAAGGATAGGAGATACGACAATGGTGGATATTACAGTCCATAAGTATTCAAAGTCTTATCCTCGTATAGATAGCTTTAATGGCGGCTACGGATTCTCGCTTTATAAAGATTACGAGCAAGCCTCGCTTGTAATTGATACGATACTGTATAGAGGTTATTTCGAATATAAATCGTATTGAATCCAATGAAAGGTTATTTGTCCATACTTATTGTGCTGTCAATAGCTGGATGTACTTATTTACAACCCTCGAACTTGGGAGCAGTCGATGCTTGTAAGTTATCTTCCGTAGATGATACAACATTTTGTAAAAGTATTAATACCGCTGATTCTATTTGGATTAATCCTCTAAATAAGATTGTAAATTCAAGGATACTTGAAAGAGATAGTCTACTTTATGTGTATTTCAAATATCATCAAAATGTGAGTGGACACGAAGTAACCGGATGTTGGATGCCATTTGATAGGCATAGTGAAACAGGTTATATCGTACTAAATTTTTGTGATACAAGCAGTAAAAAGTCTTTCCAATATACCTCGACTGAGGCATACACTAATTTTAATTTGTATCAAGTAGTATTTTCAGAAGATTTCAAAGGACATCACGATGGAGATGTTTATTATTTTGAATACGTATCACCGTGCTACAATGATTCTTGGCAAAAGTATAATAGCATTGGCTATTATTCTCCATTCCAATTCTTCGACGTGGATTTTGACGGGAAACAAGAACTGTTAATAAGCGATTGGGGGCAATACCAGAGTGGAAATCATTATGAGGTTTACAAACTTGATAGAGATGGCTTGAAGCTGATGAATGATCTTCCATTCAACGCTATTGATAATTGTACCATAATCAACTCGGAGAACCAAACTATTAGCCTATATCAATTTGACGGAATTTCAGACTGTTGTAAAGCTGTCTTTTCGAAGCATTCAGACCATATTAAAAAGATTATTCCAATAGGCTTATCAAATGGGTGGACAACAGGAGGCAATATTTTGAAAGAATATTACAAGCAGAATAAAATGAATTTTAAACTCGATTCGCTTTACCAATATTTCAATCAAGATTCAATATATATTTATGCTACAATAAATGGGTGCTTAACCTTTGTAGAAAAGCAGTCACTATAATAGCCATACTCATTTACTTGTATATAAATTAATAGAGTAAGTGAGTAGGCAGGATTGTTTTTCTCCGGTCCTCTCACCGCTTCAATCCGATTTCTTATTTAATAGACTATTAAAATGAAGTAACCATATCTGCTTCTTGATTGCAATATAATTAGTTCGATTCCTGCCTTTTTTCACCGAAAAAGTCGCGCGATTTCGACATAAATTCTGCCCCGAATTCAACTTTCCTATCATAATGGGAGAGAAATGCGGATGTTGTATAGTGGAGATACCGATAAATAGCAATATGATGATGTTATTAATGATATTACAAGGTTAAGCCAAGCCAAATTTTCACCACAAAATTTTTTTGCAACTCCCCGAAATCGTTCGAGCGCAGGATATTCCCCGAATCCCCCCCCCGCTTTGCGGGATTGGGGTGCGACCCCGGCTATCCTCCGGGGATAATTATATTATTCCCGCGTATTGTCGAATCTAAATATTTATGGCTATGACAAACACACTCAAATTCCTGCGGACCTTCACCCTCGACGAATTCAAGGAGTGGAAAGGCATTCTGCAAATCCGTATCATCCGCAACGAGCAGACGGGCAAGTATTTCTTTGGATATGGCGATAAGGCGGGCGCCATAACCTCAAAGTATCCCGCAGAACCGCTCGATCATCCCGTCGTTTCGGAGGTGATCTCCGAGGAGAGCGGCGAGCAGTTTCTCCTGCTCCACAATGCCGGGGACAACCCGCAGTTCACCACGGTTGCCACGCTGTAACCTTGTCTCTCTCTCCACCGAAAGGCTGTTCCTCCAATTCCGGGGGAGCGGCCTTTTAATTGTGCTATTACGAGTTCAATCAATATTCATTCAATTTCATCATGCAATTACGTCATTCACAACGCCGGGCAGCCAAGATGCGGTTAGCCCTGCAAGGAGCCTCGGGTTCGGGCAAGACCTATTCGTCGCTCCTTATCGCCCACGGCATGACCTCCGACTGGAACAAAATCGCCGTCATTGACACCGAGAACGGGAGTGCGGACCTCTATGCCCACTTGGGAGCCTACAATGTGCTCTCCCTCTCGGAGCCTTACAATCCCGAGAAATACATCGACGCCATCGGTATCTGCGAAAGCGCAGGCATGGAGGTAATCATCATCGACAGCATCTCCCATTGCTGGGATTACCTGCTGGATTTCCACGCCAATCTGCAAGGCAACTCCTTCGCCAACTGGGCCAAGGTCACGCCCCGGCAGAATGCCTTTATCCAGCGGATTCTCAACTCCTCGTGCCATGTGATCTGTACGATGCGAAGCAAGCAGGAGTACGTGTTCAACGAGCGCAACGGCAAGATGATCCCCGAGAAAGTGGGTCTTAAAGCCGTACAGCGGGATAATGTAGACTACGAGTTCACCATCGTATTTGATGTCAACATGAAGCACTATGCTTTGGCTTCCAAAGACCGCACGGAACTCTTCGCCGGAAAGGCGGAATTTCCGCTTACGGAACAAGTCGGGATGCAGATTCTCGACTGGTGCAACCAATGTCGAACCCAACCCTCCGCAAACTATGGAACAAGCTATTCAGCGGCCAGAACCGCACAATAACGTACTGCCCTTTACGCTCCGTGAAGATGCACGGGACGCAACACAGTTGATTATCCCCTCGCCCTCGTTCGAGGAAGAAGAGGAATCCCCGTTCCGGGAAACTCCCGCAGAACAGCCCCGCAAGCCTTTCATCGAGGCCAATACCAAGACTGTTACACTCAGCCACCTCCAGAACGACTGCATCACCCCGGTCTTCTCCAAGGACAACGAGGTGACCATCTCGCACAATCAGTTCATCGAAACCATGTGGGAGTGTGCGCAGCGGATGTTCCGAAACTGTACGGTAGAGGAGCCCGAGATACGGGTGAGCCATATCGTCAAGGGACGGACTCCCGAAGCCATCCACAAGGCCGTAAAGGACCTCACCGACGAGGACAAGACCATCTATTACGAGCGGATGATGTTCTGCATCGAGATACCCGCCGTAACGGAGGTTATCGACGGATGCAGGCTCAACCTGACCGTAGGAGGTGTAAGGGCTTACAACCAGGAGAACCTGTACAGTAAGAAAGGCTTCGAGAAATTCAAAGTCTTTATCGGGTTCAAGAACATGGTTTGTTGCAATATGTGTGTGGCCACGGACGGACTGGCCGGAGAGATGCGGGTGACGAACACGCAGGAGTTGACAGCCAAGATTACGGAGCTGATCGTAAGCTACAATGCCAGGCGGCATTTGGAGCGGATGCGGGCATTGCTCGATACCTCCATGTCGGAAAGTCAGTTCGCGCAGATGGTGGGAAAGGCACGGTTGTATCAGTTCCTTCCGCCTGCTCAACGCAAGCAACTCCCGGAATTCGAATTCACGGACTGTCAGCTGAACACCATCGCAAGGGCCTATTACAACGATACGGCGTTTGCATGCGACAGACAGCGGGAGATTGACCTATGGAGAGTGTTCAACCTCTTTACCGGGGCCAACAAGTCCAGCTACATAGATTCGTTCCTCGCACGAAGCCGGAATGCGACGGTATTCACGGAAGGAGTGGCAAAGGCGCTGATAGGTGAACCCGAGTACAGGTGGTTTGTTGAGTAAAAACCATTTGGATATGATACGGCTATTCTACAAGGTATTCTTCGGATACCTGATAAAATGGTGGGATTGAGCAATTATGCTTACCTTGCCTACCCGATAAACAAAGGGGAGAGCCAAAAGCCCTCCCCCTACTTACTAAAATTACACCGGCCGCCGTTGAACCCTGCCAATACGAGCCACAGGAAGCTGAGCCAACTCTACTCCCTCCGGAACCCGAACTTCAACCTCCTGGTCTAATTCAGGCAATAAAGAATCTGACACTGAAGGCTTTTGCAGTCGCAGAAGATACCCATATCGCCCGTCTTTCTTAACGCGCTTATAGCCCAAACTCATCAGAACCCGTCCGAGTTTCTGATCTGAAAGCGATCTCAAACCGGATAACTGCAACAAACTTTTCAAAATATCCGTTGTTTTCATAAATAAAACGCCTGCATCACCCTCATTACAAGGCTCATAGAATGAGGTTAACTGCTCCTCCTCTACGCACACAGCACGAAAAGCCTCATTATTTCGCTCCAAAACAGCCATCTCATCTTTATCGAACCAATATTGAAAACCGCTCCGCTCTAAGGCAATCGCTTGGGCATACACTTGGCACATATCAATATCAAACTGATAATCAATATATTTCGTTTCAAAGCATAAAAAACGTCTATTCCCGGTCATATCGTGCAGGAAATCGTGGTTGTTTATAGAACCTGCAAATGATGCCCGACGTGTATAATTCTCGTGAACAAAGCCATAGGCCCTACGGACATAAATATTCGTCTTGGTAATCAGTTCTTTCAATGCATCCAGATCACGGCGCATATTTTCGAGTTCGTCCATCACGATTAAACAACACTCGGAGAGTTTAATCAGCGAATCCTTATCCCGAACATTGACCTTACCGGCATAAATATAATGGTTCAACGCATCCGGAATTACCCTTTTCAACCATGGAGTTTTACCGCAACCTTGCGGTCCACACAAAATCAAAGCGGTGTGGTTGACTACCGCAGGGTTAATCCACGCAGTGACCATTGCCACTAACCATTTACGAAGGCATACCTCCCAAAAATCCGGATTATCTGTCTTTACAGTCGCAACTAACGCTCCAATATGATCTTGGCCGTCCCAAGCCGGAAGGGTATTAACAAATTCGAGGTAAGGGTCGTAAGACACGACAAAATCCGACGATAGAATCTGACGTAGCGAACTGATGGAGCAAGACAAATCCGCATATTTCAACTTCCGCAAAAGGCTATGGTAGTCAAAATCCGTCATGTCTTCGAAATCAGCACCTGTAACGTGTCTAAATTCAACCTTGCTCGTCACGAGATTATAACGGAACTGATACTTGCTCCGTAAATACATCTCAATTTGTGCTAACATATTATCGCCCGTTTTAGCAGGCTTTGCCTGTTCCACACTGGACTGAGGAGCAGGCATTTCGCCTGCACCCTCTACAAAAGTTTCCAATCCGGGATTATCATCCGGAGTTATTCCGGCATCTGCTACCCCCTTAAATTCATCAAGCGCATTACTCATGGCGCCCTCCTTTCTGCAACGCAGGATTGCTCTCGATTAAAGCCATCAACTCACGCTTGGAGATATAGTGCTTTTTACCAAGCATTTTCGTCGGCAAAATACCCTCCGAAATCCATGTAAAAAGGGTGCGCCGCGAAACTTTGAGGATTCTCATAAGATCAGTCAGATCGTAAATAATTTCCTCATCATTTTTTCTAATTTGTGTTGCCAGCAACTCTACTTGTGCCGACAAATTTGTTAATTTTTCATCTCTTAACATTATTGATTAAAAATAAAGATATTTTCATCAGACATCATTATGCCTAATATAGCAGCGAAACTCTTCTCCCATTCAGATAGGGATAAAAAAAAATGCGTAAATAAACGATCGCTGCACCGTCTTTTTACACATGGGAGAAAGTATCGCCCGATGTGTTTCAATCGTTTTGATCTTTCTCTTCAGCCAACCACTATCGTAGTCCGCTGTCTTGGCTTTCAACCACCCTATCGCATGTTGAAAGTTGCTCGTATTTTCTGAACGCAAAGTAAAACATTATTTTTCACTCCTCCAAATCTTCGAATCCCTTTTTTCTAAAATTTCACGCTATTGCATTCATTTTCAGGGAACATCATATTTCAGGACAAAAGGACGAATCGTTGGACCAGAGCAATATATACCACATAAAACATTGATTATCAGCAATATTATTCCAGGTTCGAATCCTGGTAGCTCAACGAAGCCCTGCATTCCCCGAATGCGGGGCTTTTCCGTCTCTTGCCGGCGCGCTTCTCCCCGTTCCGAACGGGCCGCAGAATCCGCGGTTCCCCTCCGGACATTCCTTTCAAACGAAAAGCCACGCCGAACGGCCCTCTCCCCAAATCGAAACACGAAAAGCAGCAAAAATGTTAAAAAACGATTATTTTTTATGCATCCTATTTGCCCGATAACATTTTTTTAGTTACATTTGCTTTCGGGAATGAATCTTTTCGAAACTCATTTCCGATAAAAAAACGATCAAAATTAGAGCCGTGAATTTACTTTACCGCCGATTGTTCGATCACCGCCGTCCGGTTACGGCACGAGCCTGCTCGTGCCGCAGGGAACTTATAAATTTCCCCCCCCCCTCGCCGCGCCGAATACCCGGAGTTAAGTAAACCGTCACCGCCCGCGATTGACGCGTGCATATTGCCGTATATGGCAATATGCACGCGTTTTTCATTGAGCCCGACCGGCAGCCGACAACTTTTCACCCAACCATAAAACACGAAACTATGACCTTAAATCTACGAGAATCCCTGAACTTCATCCTGAAGCCGGCGCTGTTGCTGGCGGGGTGTCTCTGCATGGCGTGCAGCAGCGGAGACAAACATGTCGACGATCCCGACGGACCCGACAATCCGGGCGGCGGGGATGAATACGAGGACATTCAGGTAGTCGACGGCAAGGTCCGTTTCTACCTCCGCGAGGCGGAAAATTCCGTCCGCAAGGCCATGGGAACCGGCGAACGGGCATGGAGCAAATCGCTCGTCTCGGTCAACGGAAAATCCTATGCCGTCGAAAGCGATGAAAACGGCCGCTATTACGTCGAGGCGAGCGCTTCGAGCTCCGGGACCTACAACGCCATCCTGACCAATTCAGGCTCCTCCGGCTGGTACGGCTCTTCGGCCTATGCCGACGTGAAACTGCCCTACTCGCAGTTCTGGGCCGCCACGGCGGCATCGCTGCAATCGTATCCCATGTACGGCTCCTACACCAAGGAGAACGGCAACAAGCTGGTGTTCGACGACGCCTTCGCCGTGCTGGACCTGGCCCTGACCGGGTCGGCCAAAATCGCCTCGGTGAAGGTCGAGAACCTCGCTGAAAGCCCCCTGGCAGGCTATGCGAATTTCCTGCCCTCGCGCGGCTACCTCTCAATCACCGGCGGTGTCGGTTTCGCCGTGCAGAACTGCACCGACAACGGCAAATGCGTCTCGCTGGAGAGCGGCACGCCGAAACATTTCTACGTGATGCTGGCCCCGGGCGACTATCCGTCGGGCCTGAAAATCACCATTTCCGATTCGGAGCACCGCGCCATGGAGCACACGCTGACGACTGCGCAGCTGACGGCGGGGAAGGCCACGTCCGTAACGCTGAAATACGCCCCCGACGCCGACCTGGTGTTTTACGAGAGTTTCGACAATTTCGTCTGGGGCGGCAACATCATGGGCGGCCAGGAGTCGACGGGATACGCTCCGACGGCCGAAGCCGTCACCCCCGGTACGGGAACCGGACGCGACGGCTATGCGAACTCCTTCGAGAAGGTCGCCTACAACAACCCCGGCTCGGCGTTCATCCAGTCGAACACGTGGGACGAGATCAGCGGCAAAACGGTCGGCACGTCCCACCTGATGTCCGATTCGTACGTCGCGAGCCGCAATATCGCCGACTATACCTATATGTTCCGCTGCCAGGAATACCAGGGCTATCTGGCTTGCGGCACAGGTAACACAGGGCGGGGCATTTTCCAGACCGCAGCCCTGAAATCCATCGACGGCATACGTTCCGTGAAGGTTTCGTTCGATTTCTGCTACCAGTACGGATCGACGGACCTCCTGCTGTTCCAGGTGGTGAACGGCGGCATGATCGCATCGGCCTCCGTCGACGGCAAGAGCATCGCCCTGACGGCCGACAATTCGGGCTACACGAGCGCCTCGGGGAGATACATCGTCGAAAAGAGCCACGTAACGCTCCCGTCGAGCGAAGCGGCCGTCAAGAAGTGGCACAACGTGGAGGTCGTCGTAAACAACGCGACCGACGGCACGATGCTCTACTGGGCCGGCAACGACGTGAGCAGCGGCGTGCACGGCTTCTACGTGGACAATATCGAGGTCCGTGCGCTCGGCGAGATGGGCCGCGGCTCCGACAACCTGCGCGTGCTCTACTGGAACATCCAGAACGGCATGTGGTCGGGGCAGGACGACAATTACGACCGCTTCGTGGAGTGGGTGAAGGAGTTCGACGCCGACGTCTGCGTGTGGTGCGAGGCGCAGTCGATCTACCGTTCGGGCACGGCCGACAGGATGCCGGAGGCCGACCGCTATCTGGTCGGCAACTGGGGCGAACTGGCGGCGCGCTACGGCCACAAGTATTGGTACGTGGGCGGTCACCGCGACAATTTCCCGCAGGTGATTACCTCGAAATACCCGATCGAGAACGTCGAGCGGATCGTGGGCGAGGAGCCCGACAGCGTGGTGACGCACGGCGCGGGGTGGGCCCGCATCGCGAAGAACGGTCGCACGGTCAATATCGTGACGCTGCATCTGTGGCCGCAGGCTTACGCCTACCGGGCGACCGACGTGGCGCCGAGCCGCGACGCGCACGAGGGCGACCGTTACCGCCGCATGGAGATCGAGTATATCTGCCGGCATACGATCGGCACCGCTCCCCGTGCCGCCGAAGAGCTTTGGGTGATGCTGGGCGACAACAACTCGTGGTCGCGGCTCGACAACTGGTTCTACAAATGTCCGGAGGACGATCCGCGGCTGCTGACGCAGGACTACGTGCTCGAACATACGCCCTACGTCGACGTGATCGCCCGACAGCATCCCGGCCGGTTCCAGACGACGACTCATTCGGAAAAGCGTATCGATTTCGTCTACTGCACGCCGGCGCTCTACGATTGCGTGACGCGCGCCGAAGTGGTTCGCGACGACTATACCGAGCCGGTGCGCGATCCGAAGAAACTGTCGAATTTCTGGCACCCGTCGGATCACCGGCCGATCGTGGTGGACTTCGATCTGAAAAAAGCGAAAAAACAATAACTCCAAAAAATAGAACAAACTATGAAACAGCTCGAAATGCTTTACGAGGGTAAGGCGAAACAGGTTTTCCGCACGGACGACGACGATGTGATCCTGATGCATTACAAGGATGCCGCCACCGCTTTCAACAACATCAAGAAGGCGACCATCGAGGGCAAGGGCGTCCTCAATAACAAGATTTCGACGATCATTTTCGGCTATCTGAAAGAGGCGGGCATTCCGACGCACTACATCTCTACGCTCAACGAGCGCGACCAGCTGTGCCGCCGCGTGAAGATCATCCCGTTGGAGGTGATCGTGCGCAACATCGTGGCCGGTTCGATGGCCAAGCGCTTGGGGCTGGAAGAGGGGCTCAGACCGTCGAACACGATCTACGACATCTGCTACAAGTGCGACGAGCTGGGCGATCCGCTCATCAACGACCATCACGCCGTGGCGCTGGGCGTAGTGACTTACGACGAACTGAAACGGATCTACGACATGACGGCCAAGATCAACGAGGTGCTGACCGGTCTGTTCGACCGCATGAACATCACGCTGGTGGACTTCAAGATCGAGTTCGGCCGCACGTCGGACGGGCAGATCGTGCTGGCGGACGAAGTGTCGCCCGACACCTGCCGTCTGTGGGACAAGACGACCAACGAGAAGCTCGACAAGGACCGTTTCCGTCGCGACCTGGGGCGCGTGCGCGAGGCCTACGAGGAGATTCTCGCCCGTTTGGAGGCTTTGAAAAAATAGAGGAGCGACACGGCGGGGGTGGGTTCCCGCTCCGGTTTTCGTTTTCGGATTAACTAATACAGGAGGAATCACGATATGAATGAATTGCCTTTCGACTCCCTGCACGAGGAGTGCGGCGTCTTCGGCGTCTTCGGCGTGGACGATGCGCCGGGAATCGTCTACTACGGCCTTCATGCCTTGCAGCACCGCGGCCAGGAGGCGTGCGGCATCGTCAGTGCCGAGGAGGGCCGCCTCGCGTCGGTCAAGGGCGAGGGGTTGGTGACCGAGGTCTTCAACGGCGACAACCTTTCGACGCTCCACGGCCGCATGGCCATCGGCCATGTGCGCTACTCGACGGCAGGGGGCGGCGGCCGCGAGAACGTGCAGCCCTTCGTCTTCCGGCACCATACGGGTGATTTCGCGCTGGCGCACAACGGCAACCTCGTCAATTCACGCGAGCTGGTGCGTTACTTGGAGGACAAGGGGAGCCTCTTCCACTCGACCTCCGACAGCGAGATCCTCGCGCACCTCATCAAGAAGGAGCACAGCTCGGAGCACCGCATCTTCGCCATCATCGATGCGCTCAACATGCTCGAAGGCGGGTTCGCCTTCCTGATCATGACCGAGAACCGGCTCTACGCCTGCCGCGACAAATACGGCCTGCGTCCGCTGTCGATCGGCCGGCTCAACGACGGCTGGGTCGTCAGCTCGGAGACCTGCGCGCTGGACATCGTGGGCGCGGAGTTCGTGCGCGACGTCAATCCGGGCGAGATCGTCACGCTCGACCGCAACGGCATCCGCAGCCGCGACTATTCGATGTACAAGCGCAACTGCATGTGCGCCATGGAGTACATCTATTTCGCGCGCCCCGACAGCGACATCGAATGTTGCAACGTCCACGCCTTCCGCAAGGAGTCGGGCCGGCTCCTTTTCAAGGAGGCTCCGGCCGACGCCGACGTGGTGATCGGCGTGCCCGATTCGAGCCTTTCGGCCGCGATCGGTTACTCGGAGGCCAGCGGCATCCCCTATGAAATGGGGCTGGTCAAGAACCGTTACATCGGCCGTACCTTCATCCAGCCGTCGCAGGCGATGCGCGAGAAGGGCGTGAAGATGAAACTTTCGGCCGTGCGGTCGCTCGTGGCGGGCAAGCGCGTGGCGCTCATCGACGACTCGATCGTGCGCGGTACGACTTCGCTGCGCATCGTGCGGCTGCTCAAGGCCGCCGGCGCGAAGGAGGTGCACGTGCGCATCGCATCGCCCAAGATGACCCATCCCTGCTTCTACGGCGTCGACACCTCGACCTGCGACCAGTTGATCGGCCACCGCTGTTCGGTCGAGGAGATATGCCGCCAGATCGAGGCCGACTCGCTGGCCTTCCTCTCGGAGGGAGCGCTGCTGAGGGCCGGCAACCGCAAGGAGATGTGCATGGCCTGCTTCACGGGCCGTTATCCGACGGCGCTCTACGAACATGCCGCCGAGATCGGCCGCAAGGAGGACAAGAACCGTTAGCGGGGTATTCCTCGCGCGACAAATGTCAAACGAAAAACAGAAAAAACGATATGGCAGAAAGTTATGAGAAGGCCGGCGTGAATCTCGAAGCCGGTTACGAGGTGGTCCGCCGCATCAAGAAGCACGTCGCTTCGACGGCGCGCACGGGCGTCATGGGTACGATCGGCGCCTTCGGCGGCATGTTCGATCTGGCGGCTCTCGGAGTCAAGGAGCCGGTGCTCGTAAGCGGTACCGACGGCGTGGGAACCAAGCTCAAACTGGCCTTCGCGCTGGACAAACACGATACGATCGGCATCGATGCCGTGGCGATGTGCGTCAACGACGTGCTGGCTCAGGGTGCCGAGCCGCTCTTTTTTCTCGATTATGTGGCCGTGGGGCACAACGAACCGGTCAAGATCGAGGGCATCGTCTGCGGCGTGGCCGAGGGGTGCCGTCAGGCGGGCTGTGCGCTCGTAGGCGGCGAGACGGCCGAGATGCCGGGCATGTACGAAGGCGGCGAGTACGACATCGCGGGGTTCACGGTGGGCGTCGTCGAACGCAGCCGGCTCATCGACGGGTCGAAGGTCAAGACCGGCGACGTGCTGGTCGGGATCGCCTCGTCGGGCGTCCATTCCAACGGCTTCTCGCTGGTGCGCAAGGTGCTGTCGGACAACGGACTGGAACTGAACAAGGTCTATCCCGAGCTGAGTAACCGCACGTTGGGCGAGGTGCTGCTCACCCCGACGAAAATCTATGTGAAGCCGGTGCTCGACGTGATCCGCCGGTGCGACGTCCACGGCATCAGCCACATCACCGGCGGCGGATTCGACGAGAACATTCCCCGCATCCTGCACGAGGGGCAGGGCATCGCCATCGAGGAGGGGACGTGGGAGATCCTGCCCGTGTTCCGCTTCCTGGAGAAGTACGGAAAGATCGCCCACCGCGAGATGTTCAACATCTTCAACATGGGCGTCGGCATGGTCATCGCGCTCGACGCCGAGGAGGCGCAGAAGGCCGTCGACATCCTCGCGTCGCACGGAGAGCAGGCGTCGGTCATCGGACGTGTCACCGACTCCGAGGGGGTCGTCATCCGGTAGCGTGCCGATGAAGCGGATCGCTGTTTTCGCCAGCGGCGAAGGGAGCAACTTCGAGGCGATCGCCGCTGCATGCGAGCGGGGTGCGATCGCGGCCGAGGTGGCTCTCGTCGTCTGCGACCGGCCCGGGGCGCGCGTCACGGAGCGCGCGGCGGCGCGGGGCATCGCCTGCTTCGCCTTCGCGCCGAAGGAGTATGCCTCGAAGGCCGACTACGAATGCGAGATCGTCGCGCGGCTCGATGCCGCGGGAGTCGATCTGGTCTGTCTGGCGGGGTACATGCGCATCCTCTCGGAGGTGCTGCTCGGCGCCTACGGCGGGCGGATCGTCAACATCCATCCCTCGCTGCTGCCCGCCTTCAAGGGGGCGCACGCGATCGAGGAGGCCGTCGCCTACGGGGTGAAGGTCTACGGGGTGACGATCCACTGGGTCGACGCCACGCTCGACGGCGGGCGGATCATCGCGCAGCGCGCCTTCGCCTACGACGGCGACGACGTGCACGAGGTCGAACGGCGCGTGCACGAGGTGGAGCATGAATTATACGTGGAAACGATTGATAAATTGGTAAAAGCATAAAATACGAAAAATGAGGGCATTGATAAGTGTCAGCGATAAGACGGGCGTCGTCGACTTCGCAAAGAATTTGAAGGCTTTGGGCTGGGAGGTGATCGCCACGGGCGGCACGATGAAACTGTTGCGCGAGAGCGGTGTCGAGGTGTTGAACATCAGCGACGTGACGGGCTTCCCCGAGATTTGCGACGGGCGCGTGAAGACGCTTCATCCGGCCGTGCACGGCGGTCTGCTGGCGCGCCGCGACGTCGAGGAGCACGTCGAGGCGCTGCGCGCCAACGGCATCGAGTTCATCGATCTGGTCTGCGTGAACCTCTATCCCTTCCGCCAGACGATCGCCAAAGAGGGCGTTACGCTGGCCGAGGCGATCGAGAACATCGACATCGGCGGCCCTTCGATGCTGCGCAGTGCGGCCAAGAATTTCCGCGACGTGACCGTCGTCTGCGATCCGGCGGACTACGCCGCGATTCTGGACGAGATGCGCGCCGAGGGCAATACTTCGGTCGAAACGCGTCTGCGTCTTTCGGCCAAGGCCTACACCCATACGGCGGAGTACGACAGCATGATCGCCACCTACATGCGTGCGCAGGCGGGCCTGCCCGAGAAACTGTTCCTCGATTTCGATCTGGTGCAGTCGCTCCGCTACGGCGAGAATCCCCATCAGACGGCCAAGTTCTACCGCTCGGCCGAGGAGGTTCCCTTCTCGCTGGCCCATGCCCGGCAACTCAACGGCAAGGAGCTGTCGTACAATAATATCCAGGACGCCAACGCCGCGCTGAACATCGTGCGCGAGTTCGACGAGCCTTTCTGCGTGGGACTCAAACACATGAATCCCTGCGGCGCGGCCGTCGGCCGC
>ERZ773193.2533-NODE-2533-length-19118-cov-18.114358_pt1 | contig 19118 bp, 19 predicted proteins | sample MGYA00511110_ERZ773193 | MGnify/ENA primary metagenome ERZ773193 (study PRJEB29015, sample SAMEA2737784) | human gut metagenome | biome: human gut; feature: human-associated habitat; material: faeces | place: China | collected 2012 ...
GGCGATCCATCCACACAGTTATTCTTCTGTCCAGATGTGAGAATGGTATTAAAACCAAGAGAAATGACCTGCTCCAGTGCCTCCATTGGATCCCTGCACACGTCAAAAGCCCTGTGCAAAGTTACAGACATCCCCTTCGCTTCCTCCATAAGCTGTGCCAGATGCTCCACATCCAGGGAGCCATCCGGTCTTAGCATACCGATTACAACTCCCTGGGCACCCAGCTCCCGGAATCTTCTCACTTCTGAACGAATAATATCAAATTCATAATCTGTATAACAAAAATCACCGAATCTTGGGCGGATCAGAGCATGGATCTTAATGTCACTGTGCTCTCTGATCTCACGGAAAAGGCTCTCAGAAGGGGTTGTCCCTCCGATCACCACATTCCCGCAAAGCTCAATCCGGTCCGCTCCGCCTTTTTCAGCGGCAAGTACAGATTCCACAGAATCTGCGCATACCTCCAAAATAAACTTTTCCATATCCTCTTTTTCCTTTCACGTTCCTGTTCACTGCCTTCGCAGCAACGCGCTTCGCAAAATTCTATCATTCATGGACAGAAACTTATTTACGCAATCCTTTCTCAGTACAGCGCAACGCCAAGAGAATCCAGCATGTCCTGAACGGAACCATCTGGAAACTCATCCGTGATAATTCCATCCAGCGCATCCAGCTGTGTAAATTTGTAAGATTCATTAAAATAAAATTTCTCCCGCTCCATCACAGCGTACTTATGTCTGCTGCTCTCAATGGCAGCTTTCTTAGTCAGGCCGTCCTCCACGCCCAAAGTGGTAACGGTGTGATCCATCATATCAATTCCGCAGCTTCCCATAAAGGCCCGGTCAAAGCTGTACTGCCGGATCACCTGGATTGCTGCAGAACCAAGGAATCCATTTACTGTAGGATACATGATTCCACCGGTTCCAATGGCTGTGATCTTGGGATTTTGCGCAAGCAGCTGTAGAATATCGATCATGTTGCTTACTACGGTAAGCTGCATGTTGGATTTCGCGATCAGCTTGGCAAGTTCAATATTGGTTGTGGAAATATCCAGAAAGATTGCCTCTCTTTCCCGGATCAGTTTCATGGCCTTGGCCGCAATCACCATTTTCTTTTCCACATGATAATTTCTTCTGTCAATAACATCTCTTTCCAGCGGGTAATCCTGGGAAAGAATCGCACCACCGTAAGTTCTTTTTAATTTGCCGGCATTTTCAAGAGTTTTCAGATCTTTACGGATGCAGTCCTCTGTCACCTGGAACAGCTCGCTTAACTCCCTGACACGGACCTTTCCCTGTTCCTGAAGGACTTTTTCAATGGCTTGCTGCCTTTCTTCAATGAACATCCTTCTTCCTCCTGTTTCCCGTTACATTTCTGTTATCTGCCAGCGGCTTACCAGAAAGCTTCTAAATAATATTGCCCACAGACAACACATCCTTCTTTAGAAAACCTGCTGGTCATTGCTGTACAGAGTGCTTATCTACTGCACCTGGCTGCAGGCAACAAAATGTCCCGGTTTTACCTCAACAAGCTTCGGCTGGCTCTTATGACAGCTGTCCTTGCAAACCGGACAGCGGCTGCAGAACTTACACTCATCTCCAAGTCCGATGGGGTTCGGAAGAGTACCCTCCAGCATGATTCTCTGACGGTTCTTCTCAATATCCGGATCCGGAATCGGGATGGCGGAAAGAAGAGCCTTGGTGTACGGGTGCATGGGGTTCTCGAAAAGCTCCTCGCTCTCAGCAAGCTCAACCAGTGATCCTAAGTACATAACACCGATACGGTCACTGATGTGCTTAACCATAGAAAGGTCATGGGCAATAAACAGATAAGTCAGTCCTCGTTCTCTCTGAAGCTGCTCCAGAAGGTTGATAACCTGTGCCTGGATGGAAACGTCCAAAGCAGAAATGGGCTCATCGCATACAATAAAATCCGGATTTACTGCAAGTGCACGTGCAATACCAACACGCTGGCGCTGTCCACCGGAAAACTCATGAGGGAAACGATCTGCGTGCTCTGCCTGAAGACCAACGGTTTCCAGAAGCTCAATGACCTTGGCATCACGTTCTTTTTTATTGGCAGCAAGACCATGAGCATCAATTCCCTCTGCTACAATATCCAGAATTTTTCTTCGCGGGTTCAGGGATGCATATGGATCCTGGAAAATCATCTGCATTCTTCTGCAAAGCTCATGTCTCTGCTTCTTATCCAAATTCTTGTCAATCTTTAGTCCGTCGAAGGTTACGCTTCCTTCGGTAGGCTCATAAAGATGGATCACAGTTCTTCCAAATGTGGATTTACCGCATCCGGACTCTCCAACCAGACTCGCCCTTGTAAATCTGAAGGGAAACGTCATCCACTGCTTTCAGGATCTTTTTGTTTCCAACATCAAAATATTTCTTCAGGTTCTTTACGTCAAGAAGTACCTGCTTGTCATCATTTTTCATCAGCTTTTACCTCCTGTGCCATCTCATCCAGCATCCAGCATGCTGACTTGTGATTCTTGCCGCATTCGGTATAATCCGGCATAAATTTCTGGCAAACGATCATCGTCTCCTGACATCTTGCAGCAAAAGGACATCCCACCGGCGGATCCATCAGATCTGGAGGAGTACCTGGAATGGCCTGAAGCTCGCCGCCTTTTTCGTGTGCTTTCGGAATGGAACGGAGAAGTCCCTTGGTGTACTCGTGACATGGGTTGTGGAAAATATCCGCCACATCACCAGTCTCAACCAGCTTGCCGCCGTACATAACTGCTACACGGTCTGCAATGTTTGCCACAACGCCAAGGTTGTGGGTAATGATAATAATAGAGGTCTTGATTTTCTTCTGAAGGTCGCGCATCAGATCCAGGATCTGTGCCTGGATGGTTACGTCAAGTGCTGTGGTAGGCTCATCCGCGATCAGCACCTTGGGATCGCACGCAAGGGCAATGGCGATCACAACACGCTGTCTCATACCGCCAGATAACTGATGAGGATATTGGTCATAACGTGCCTCCGGATTGGAGATTCCAACCAGGGAAAGAAGCTCAATGGCTCTTGTCTTACGGTCGGCTTTACTCATCTCCTTGCGGTGCTCTTTCAGCATTTCCTCGATCTGTTTTCCAACCTTCATGGTCGGGTTCAGGGAAGTCATGGGATCCTGGAAGATCATGGCAATCTCGCTTCCGCGCACCTGCTGCATCTGACGCTCTGAATATTTGGTCAGGTCATTTCCCTGGAACATAACAGTTCCGTCTACTACTTTTCCATTCTTGGGAAGAATTCCCATAACGCCCTTCATGGTAATGGATTTTCCGGAACCGGACTCTCCAACTACCGCAAGGGTCTCCTGCTCATTCAGGTAAAAATCCACGCCGCGCACAGCCTGTACAACACCTTTGTGCGTCTTGATGTGGATGGTAAGATTCTTTACTTCTAATATTTTTCCCATAGCTGTACCTACTTTCTCATCTGCGGATCAAGGGCATCACGAAGTCCGTCGCCCAGAATACTGAAGCATACCATAATCAGTACGATAACGATAGCCGGGAAAACCAGTACGTGCGGATACATACGCAGTACCTGATAGCCGCCGTTGATCAATACACCAAGGGAAGCCTGCGGCTCTGCCAGACCGATACCGATAAAGCTTAAGAATGCCTCTGTGAAAATAGCACTTGGGATTGTGAACATAACGTTGATTACGATAACGCTGACTGTGTTCGGGATCAGATCCTTCATAATAATATTGAACTTGCTGGTTCCAAGAACCTGGGAAGCAAGAACGAATTCCTGGTTTTTCAGCTTCAGGATCTCAGCACGGACAAGTCTTGCCATGTTTACCCATCCGGTAATGGAAAGGGCTGCGATAATAGTTCCTACACCTGCCGGGAACGCCATCAGGAAAAGGATTACGATAATAAGGCTTGGGATACCTACCAGTACCTCGATGATACGCTGCATCACAGCATCCACCTTGCCGCCGAAAAGAGCGGAAACAGCACCGTAAAGGACTCCGACTACAAGGTCAAGAATTGCAGCTACAAGTGCGATCATAAGGGAAATTCTGGTTCCCATCCAGGTACGTACCCACAGGTCACGTCCAAACTGGTCAGCACCAAAAATGTGTGCTGCGCTTGGAAGTCCATATACATTGTTATAATCAGTGTCTCTAAATGAATATTTACTGAAAATCGGTGCAAAAATGGCAAGCAGGATAATTGCTACCAGAATAAATAATGCTACAACTGCTGCCTTATTCTTTTTCAGACGGATCCATGCATCTGCCAGCATAGTGGAAGCCGGAGCTGCGATATGCTCTTTCTCAGAGGCTTCTACCTTTGCTTTCTGATACATGCTGCGGTCAATTTTTGATTTGTCCACAATCAGCTCTCCTTTCCTTTAGCAAGACGAATTCTCGGGTCAATAAGAGAATAAGCCAAATCAACAAGCAATACGATCAGCATATAAAATGCTGCATAGAAAATAGTAATACCCATGATTACCGGATAGTCATTGGCTTTGATACAATCTACGAAAAGACTTCCGATTCCGGGGATACTGAAGATATTCTCAACAGCGAGGGATCCTGTCATAAGGTTTACCACAATAGGTCCTAAAATCGTGACAACCGGAAGAATGGAGTTACGTACAGCATGACGCATCAGCACCTTCATCTGGCTGAGACCTTTCGCTCTGGCTGTTATGATATAATCCTGATCCAGTACATCCAGCATTTCTGTACGCATAAAGCGGGCAACCATGGCTGTTGCACTAAATGAAAGCGCAATGGACGGCAATACGGAACAATTCCAGCCAGTCCAGAATCCAACCGGGAGAACGCCCCATTTCAGACCAATGTAATACTGGAGAAGGGCTGCAGCGACGAAGTTCGGCACCGAGACGCCCAGCACGGCCAATATCATGGTAAAATAATCAATTCCGCTATTGTGCTTCCAGGCAGCCAGGATTCCTAAAATTAATCCGATTGCAAGTCCGATCAGTACTGCCTGGATACCAATCAAAGCAGATGGTCCAAGACGTCCTGTGATAACTTTGGAAACATCCTGGTTTACATAGGTAAAGGAAGTACCTAAATCTCCCTTGAGCATGTTCTTAATATATTTCACATACTGCATTGGAAGAGAATCATTTAATCCATACATTTCCAGCACACGTTCCTGCTGCTGAGGTGTCATAATACTAAAACGCTCAGCATCAAAAGGTGTACCTGGAAGATTTTTCATCATGAAAAAGGTACAGGTCACGATTACCCATAAGGTAACCAGGATGTACCCTAATCGCTTTAATACATATTTCAGCATGACATCACCTTTTCTTTCTGTAAAAACAGACCGTATACCGGCTGAAGCAGCCACTTCTGTATACGGTCCGTTACTTATTCCTTAAGGAATATTACTTGAATTTGAAGCAAACCTCTGAGATCTGTTTCGCTACCAGTTCAGGTCTTAAACGAATAATCACTCAGCGGAAATTATTCGAAGGAAGCATATTTGAATTCAATCGGAACACCGATCGGATGGCTGATCAGGTTCTTGACATTGGATTTTGTCAGAACTGCAGAACCTCTGTGGTATACCGGAGCAACAACTGCATCTTCCTCAACAAGCTTCTTCTCAGCTTTGAGCATGTCATCGAGACGAACTGCATCATCTGTCTGAGTCTTTGCATCGGAGATCAGCGCATTGTAATCATCATCATTGTAGTTTCCACGGTATGGAGTTCCGTTTGTCCACAGATCAAGGTATGTCATAGCGTCATCATAGTCAGCACCCCATGCTGTTACAGCAAACTGATAGTTGTTGGCATCCATCAGTTCTCCACGTCCCTGTACAGTCTTGGTGTCGATTACTACGTTCAGTCCAAGAGTTGTAACAAGCTCACTCTGAATAAATGTTGCAACGGATTTGGATACAGAGTCATCAGCTACAAGAAGAGTAACCTCTGAAGGTGCGCTTCCAAGCTCCTCAACTGCTTTGTCATAGTACTCTTTTGCCTGCTCCGGATCATATGGGGAAACATCTCCGTTCAGCTCACGGAATGTCTTCTCTCCATCACCGCTCATGCCGTCTGCTACAAGGCCAAATCCAGGTGCAGAACCATCTGCAAGGATGTTGTCTGTAAGAGCGCTTCTGTTCATAGCAAGAGAAATAGCTTTTCTCATGTTTACATTGCTCATTACGTCATCTGTAAGGTTGAACTGTACATAGCTTGTACGGAAGTCGATCTCCTGGGAGAATTCCGGATCATCCTTGTATGCTACTACGTTAGCAGAATCAAGCTTAACCTGGGAAAGCTCACCAGCCTGGTATGCACTTAAAGCTGCAGCTGCATCTTTGATTACACGAACCTGTGCATCTTCGATTGCTACGTTGTCTTTATCCCAGTAGTTGTCGTTCTTCTCAAAGGTAACGCCTACAGCCGGGTCATAGGATGTGATTACGTATGGTCCGCAGTAGAGCATGCTGTCTGGAGACAGAGCGAAGTTTGTGCCCTGCTCTTCGCAGAATGCTTCGTTAACCGGGAAGAACATATCCATTGTGGTAAGGTTCAGGAAATATGGTGTCGGGCTCTTCAGCTGTACTTCCAGGGTCTGGTCATCAACCGCCTTAACGCCTACTTCGGAAGCGTCAACAGTTCCCTCGTTGTACTCCTGGCCGTTTACGATGTAGTCTGTCATAATGAAGCTGTAGCCGTTAGTTGCGTCAGTGCTCATCTGTTTCAGCCATGCATAAACGAAGTCAGCTGCTGTTACAGGCTCACCATTGCTCCACTGGATTCCGTCTCTTAAGTGGAAGGTGTATGTAAGCTTGTCATCGGATACCTCATAAGTATCGCAAAGAGCCGGCTGAGGCTGGTTGTTCTCGTCCATACGGAACAGACCTTCTTCTGCCTGGTTCAGTACCATAAATGCATTCTCCTCGGATGCAGCCCACGGTACCAGAGTCTTAACCTCGAAATCAGTAGCAACGCTGAGAGTCTCTCCTTCTGCGAATACTGCTGACGCACCTGTTACGGTCATGGTGAGTGCCATGCCAAGTGCTACTGCTGCTTTCATCATTTTCATATTTTTTCTCCTTTCTTATCCGTCCTTTATGCAGGTACGGTAGTAAGCCTTTGCCGTTCAGAGTCTGTATGGAGCTTTATAGTAAAAAAACATTTTCTATTCCTGCAACATAGTCACGATGTAGTTTCATGCGCCTTTGCATAAATAAAAAATGTTCTCTTTGCCCGCCTCTTTTTGGTAATTTTAGTATAGCAAAGTGTTGTAGTATTGTCAATTGTTTTTTATTATTCTTTATTACTTTTAAAATCGTAAACGACCAAAATCGGATTATCTTCTTCCCGAGCATTTAAAACAGTCCTTTTCAAATCCGTATCCAACAAATCCATACTCTTCAATTCTGAGATCGTATACATACAAATAATGCCATCTTCATTCCTACCTACATAATGAGATGCATTTAACAAACTATTCGACAATTTAGAATATAAATGAACTGTCTTTTGCACCATGTTGTACATTACGTAATAATATTTTTTCTGATAATAAACAATGAAAAAAAGATTGTTATTCCAATAACTTAGTTTACTCATTTCAGAGATATCATTAGCCATATTGTCAAAGTCTCTGGCACTGTCAAAGAAAGTATCTGATAAATCTGTTATTGAAGGTTCATCAATGTCGACATAATATGCTGGTAATATAGTATCATTTTTAAAAGAATAATCATAAATAGTATCAGATAATATATAAGACACATATAAATGTTCATCATCCCTTTGTGCAAAAACATTGGATGGCATAAAACCAACTTTTTTAAGATTCGTATTCTTGGGCAAATATTCTCTTCTTCCTTTTGGGTTATAAACAGCCAATTGATTAGCTGATTTTTCACTCAAGTTTGAATCAAACAATAATGTATCTCTATTATGTAGGGTAAATGAGAAGTATGGAATTTCCTTATGCTCCTCTGCTAAAAAATCACCCGCAAAAGAATATCGCTTCAATGTGCGATATAAATCTAAAACAATAATTTCCTTCTTACTGCTATCTACAAAAAAATCTGTTGGAAAAATTAACTCTCCAGGTCCATTTCCCCGTAGCCATTTACGAACAAACTTGCCGGAACTCGTAAAATGATAAATATTTCCTCCATATGAAGATAGAATAAATATATCATCATCTAAAAGCTCAACCTTAACAATATTTTCCAACAATGCATCATCATTTGTTTCTAAAGATATATAACTATACTCTGAGAAAACAGGTGCATTATCAGCATCTTCAAGCTTCAAATTAATTATTTCAACACCCACATCTTTATCTTTCACACAAGAAGATGAAAAAAGGAGCAAATGCATAAAACAAAAAAAATGGTTCTCATAATACAAACGTTTATTGAATAATTAGCAATTACAAGAAGTATCACTTGATTCCAGACAATTGTCTTTTAAAACTAAATCCCAAAAGACATACCCTTAGCTTCAGTTCCCGACAATTGATACAGCTCCAATACTATAGTCTGGTGCAGCCATCACACAATAAAATGTAGCGTTCACCGCATCAATACAAAAACATTCTATCTGAGTATCCACCGAAATTTTCTGTATAGGCACTCCATCCCAATCGAAAACCCAAATCTCACTATTGTAGATTTCTTTATGTTCTGCATGCATTCTATGAGTATTAGGGCTATACAACACATATACATATTCATTGGAAACAGCTATACCTCTTGCTCCTAATTCAGCATCCGGATTATCATTTTCTGCATATACACCATCGGGACTTGAGTTAAACATATAATGATAAGGAGCTAATAATAACCTTTTATGAAGAGTTAATGTTTCCGGTGTGTAATCCCATAACTCAAACACATTACTTGTAACACATGCCAATCGTTTCCGGATAGCATTGTAACCAAAGCGTGACTGATGAAACATGGCTCTTGCCGTATTGGGAATGGTCTCTTCCCCACCTTGATAGTCTGGGAAACTACCACACCTGGATATAACATTACCTTCATTATCTAAAATAAAAAATCTACAATCATCGAATACGCCAGACGCTATAAAGCGCGATTCACTTATCGGATAGATTCTATCAATATTCATAGGCAGATGTATCAATTTCCCTTGTGGCTGCATTGAGAAATCCCCCGCATTGAAAGTGTGGTTTTGTGCCGTAAAATGCCACCGATTATGTATAAACACAGACGAATCAGACATAAAGAATTCGATAGGGCTCAGATATTCACCAGCCCCTTGTCCTTGTGGCAACAATTGCTTTATAAGGCATCGCTTTTTAAGACTATAACAATATAAAAGACTATCTCCATTAAAAGCGCTGGCATATAAGACATCTCCTTTCTTTTCTATATCCATTGGAATGGAAATAAGAACTTCTGCCAAAACTGTAGTTTTCGCTGTTACACTCTTGCTAAATGATACTCTTTTCTGTGATCCACTACAACCAACCAACAGTAGCGTCAAAACAAATAATTGGATTTTCATAAATATTTCTACTATAAACTGACCATAAAAACAAACTTTTATGGTCAGTTATAAAGTTATTAATTAATTCTTTCCCCACACATTTCCTTGCCCCATATAACACATGTAAGGACCACCAGGACATTTACTCCCAGGATTTGGACTACCAGGATACTCACCACTAGCTAATGCTTCCACATTCGCCAAAGCCAAATCTGACATAGCATTTGATGTTTGATTAGCATAAACTCCATATCCTGCAACTGCTACAAATACTGCAACAAAAGCCAATTTTATTACTTTTTTCATTATGTTTTTCATTTATGATTATCTATAATCCTTTCAGCAGTAAAGCAAATATCCTTGCTACATTCAATTCTTAGTTATACCTTTGCCACGACCTCCTTTCTTTAGCGGGTTACGGAACAGATGGAATAGCTTGCTCCAACAAACATTCACCATCTGTTCCTTTTTCAGTTATATAATCGTTTTATAAAAGCCATTACATTTTAAATTCCACAATCGGCTCATCACTATTTACATCTGTAGCCGTAATAATTCTTTGAATAATTTCATTTTATAATGACGTATCAAAAATAGCGGCAACAAAGGATATATAAAAATTAATCGACTGACAAAGTCTGACAAACACTAATTTTCGTCATGTCAGATACCACTAATTTGTAAAACAAGCTTTATTACCTCCATTTTTTAGATGGAACAAGAGCTATTCTGCATCTCTCATAATTTTCAAAACCAATGGCGAAGATTCTATGTTACAATACACCGTTATAGTTTTATTAAAATGCTCCGGATGTTCAGCCTTATATGTCACCTCCAAATTCGACGGAAAATGGTTCAATTTATTCAAGGAGTCATTCTCATCAATACATACAGGATATATAAAATTATAGCGTGCTAACAATGTATATAAATCCGACTTATTTTTCGTTTAAAAATAAAAAAAGGATAGATACAGTTTTATCCATACCAACAGAATCGACTTCAAGAATAAACCGTTTCCAATATGGCAACTGCAATTTACAACTTATACATCCTTATGAATCTACATAAGTTACAATACGAAAATCGGACTTCATTAACAAAAAAATCGATACTATCTTTGCTATTATAAATAGAAAACAAACTATTTATGGGAAATAACACCTCTTTCCCAATCCATCTTTTAACTATACGGTCAACGGAGTTTCTTTTGTTTTCACCACAAGAGTAAAATACCAATAATAGTGCTAATAAGAACTTTATATTTTTTAATCCAATCATTCTACTCTATTTACAATATTTTATCCAGTGAATAGACATAAACAATCGGGGTTGATTCACGGCTTAAACCATATAATGTATTCCCGTCAATACTAAAATCGTATAAAGATTTAGATAGCACGCAGTTTGCCACAGGATTACCACTCCAATCATAAACCAATAAATGTGAACAATTAAAAGCATCATTTCCTTTCTCCTTCACATTTTTCCCCGAATATAATAGATATATAAAATGTTCATCAGAAACCATATCACTAATACCATATATATCATCGCTTTCAAAAGTGATAATTTTTCCCTCTGGCATTGTTTGGAACTTAGGAAATGAATAATGGTATTCTTGCTTCAAAATCAGATCACCATCAGATAATATTTCATAGAAATCAATCAAACCAAAGCAGCCTAGCACTAATATTTTTTGATTACCTGTCATTACGGTCCCCGTAAACAAAGCTCCCTTATGTACTTGATCAAGACCCTCTATACATTCATTTGCTGGATAATCCATACAAATTCTTGCTTTATTTGTTCTTTTATCAAACGAATAAACACGTCCATCATTAAATAATCCTATACCAAACACATAATTCTCCATCTCAAAAAAACGGAGAGGATAGTCACCTTTTTTGATCGGTAATTCATATACCAAAGAATGTTTTGTGGTAGAATCTTTTCGTAATTTCTCCAAATCCATCTCGTAGATTCGTCCTTGCCGATGATTTGCAAAACGGAATGAAGTTGGATTAGCAGTCTTGACAATAGAATATTGGGGCATCTCATCGGCACCTTGTCCAATAACTTTACGAACAGTGACAGTATTATATCTTAGATCCCAAAAAGCCATTTCCCTCCCCCCAGTCGTACTACACAAAATCAGAAAACTATCTTTATACTGGATATAGTGTGGGTTGAGAATTCCTACTTTTTCTAAATTAAGAGAATCTAACGCTTGCAAATCTACTGTACGTACAAATTTAGAAAGAATCAAAGTGTTCTCTTTATAACTACAAGCTGAAAGAGACAAAGCAATTAATATACTTATAAATAGTTTCATCTTAAATGTGACTAAACAGGTGCTAAAAGTCAGAAAGCAAATACTACGACACAATTAATATAATATTAATGGGAAATAATAATATACTACTCTGCCATTTAGCAACCTTATTGTTTAATTAATTATAAAAAGCTCCGGGTTCTTCCCATTGTTCCCAAGGGTAAAAATACATACAGGTGCTATTAGGTACAGAAACACAAGGCTGCCCTACAATAACTTCTCCACGTGCCAATGCATCTACATTAGCTAAAGCCAAATCAATTTACAGATTGAATTTTTAGAACAGCCTTCTCTGAAATTAAATGATTATTAACGGAATCCGGATACATTTCATTTGTCTCAATAAGGTTAGAAACAATCCCTTTTTTACAGTATCCACACACAAAATTCAAATCCATGGGAGCAATTTCATCACTCAAATAACATACTTTCAAAGCTCTATCCACAATAAACATTTTAGTTTTCCGATGTTCCCATAAAGTTCCAATTACATATTTATCTGTAACTGCATATATTTTTTTTAGCATACAAAAATTATCAAAGTCACTAAGTTTGGGTTCTATATTTATCTTATATTCATCAGGCACTGCTTTATCTCCAAAATCAAAACGAATAACTTCTTTCCAAACTCCAGAATGAGTAAATACAATTATATCATCATTTATAGTTTGATTATATGCAATATAATCTTCTGATTTAGCAAACTGATAATTAGAAATCCAATATGCAGGATCCACATACTTATCATATTGTAAAAAAGTATTCATTACATTCATATCTATATCAGTCATTACAATCTTGTCTCCTTCATGTTCCCCACGATTCCAAGATGATAATCCACAAAGCATCTTCCCATGTTGAACAAATTGTATGATATCAGCTTCAAAGGGAAGTGCCTTTTCACGTATAAACTGAAAATTAGAATCATAGAATAGCACCTTATCAAGTCGGCCATCTAAAATACATATATTACCGACAGAGTCCACATCAAAGTCTGTCAAATTAACATATTCAGCAGGTCCTTGCCCTCTATGACCTACAGAAGTTACTACTTTGCCATTAATGTCATATACTACTAATACACGCATACGCTGATCAGCTATATAAATATAACCGTTTTGAATCTCTATTTTATCCGGCCTACCAAACATACTTTTCTCACTACTATCATTCAACAGAACATATTCACATCTTTTATTTTTAAAAAAATCATCCAATTCACATTTTTTCAAAGAAGAATAATCTATAATACAAATATTTCCCTCTTCTACACGATTTGTTTTACTGGAACATGCAAACATTACATAAAGTAAAAAGATAGCATAACACAATTTTAAATAATTCATACTTAACCTATATTATTAATTGACAAAACCAAAATCAATAATCACAAAGAGCTATGTAGTTTCAGTGAAACAAATTTATCCAATTTCAAATATTCACGTTTTAGCGAGCAGCAATAATGGAAAGGTTAAAGAGACTGATCAACATTTCATCAAATAATCAGTATCACTATTTTTTATTAGAAATCCAATCAGTCTCTATTATTACATAAAATATGATTTACACAAAATCACTGGCATCCGCTTGTATCCTTACAATTAATTGTATTTTCAGATCTACAACCGGTTGCATCTTTAGGTCCTCCACATGGTGAACCTCCACCTTCATATGCAGCTAATGCATCTACATTAGCCAAAGCCAAATCAGACATAGCATCTGATGTTTGATTAGCATAAACTCTTTCCAACTGAACCAATATTAAACTCAATATAATATATACTTTCTCGTAGCTCATTATTTGGAGTCAATCGCACAACATCTCCAACAATACACTTTATTATTCTTTATTACTTTTAAAATCGTAAACGACCAAAATCGGATTATCTTCTTCCCGAGCATTTAAAACAGTCCTTTTCAAATCCGTATCCAACAAATCCATACTCTTCAATTCTGAGATCGTATACATACAAATAATGCCATCTTCATTCCTACCTACATAATGAGATGCATTTAACAAACTATTCGACAATTTAGAATATAAATGAACTGTCTTTTGCACCATGTTGTACATTACGTAATAATATTTTTTCTGATAATAAACAATGAAAAAAAGATTGTTATTCCAATAACTTAGTTTACTCATTTCAGAGATATCATTAGCCATATTGTCAAAGTCTCTGGCACTGTCAAAGAAAGTATCTGATAAATCTGTTATTGAAGGTTCATCAATGTCGACATAATATGCTGGTAATATAGTATCATTTTTAAAAGAATAATCATAAATAGTATCAGATAATATATAAGACACATATAAATGTTCATCATCCCTTTGTGCAAAAACATTGGATGGCATAAAACCAACTTTTTTAAGATTCGTATTCTTGGGCAAATATTCTCTTCTTCCTTTTGGGTTATAAACAGCCAATTGATTAGCTGATTTTTCACTCAAGTTTGAATCAAACAATAATGTATCTCTATTATGTAGGGTAAATGAGAAGTATGGAATTTCCTTATGCTCCTCTGCTAAAAAATCACCCGCAAAAGAATATCGCTTCAATGTGCGATATAAATCTAAAACAATAATTTCCTTCTTACTGCTATCTACAAAAAAATCTGTTGGAAAAATTAACTCTCCAGGTCCATTTCCCCGTAGCCATTTACGAACAAACTTGCCGGAACTCGTAAAATGATAAATATTTCCTCCATATGAAGATAGAATAAATATATCATCATCTAAAAGCTCAACCTTAACAATATTTTCCAACAATGCATCATCATTTGTTTCTAAAGATATATAACTATACTCTGAGAAAACAGGTGCATTATCAGCATCTTCAAGCTTCAAATTAATTATTTCAACACCCACATCTTTATCTTTCACACAAGAAGATGAAAAAAGGAGCAAATGCATAAAACAAAAAAAATGGTTCTCATAATACAAACGTTTATTGAATAATTAGCAATTACAAGAAGTATCACTTGATTCCAGACAATTGTCTTTTAAAACTAAATCCCAAAAGACATACCCTTAGCTTCAGTTCCCGACAATTGATACAGCTCCAATACTATAGTCTGGTGCAGCCATCACACAATAAAATGTAGCGTTCACCGCATCAATACAAAAACATTCTATCTGAGTATCCACCGAAATTTTCTGTATAGGCACTCCATCCCAATCGAAAACCCAAATCTCACTATTGTAGATTTCTTTATGTTCTGCATGCATTCTATGAGTATTAGGGCTATACAACACATATACATATTCATTGGAAACAGCTATACCTCTTGCTCCTAATTCAGCATCCGGATTATCATTTTCTGCATATACACCATCGGGACTTGAGTTAAACATATAATGATAAGGAGCTAATAATAACCTTTTATGAAGAGTTAATGTTTCCGGTGTGTAATCCCATAACTCAAACACATTACTTGTAACACATGCCAATCGTTTCCGGATAGCATTGTAACCAAAGCGTGACTGATGAAACATGGCTCTTGCCGTATTGGGAATGGTCTCTTCCCCACCTTGATAGTCTGGGAAACTACCACACCTGGATATAACATTACCTTCATTATCTAAAATAAAAAATCTACAATCATCGAATACGCCAGACGCTATAAAGCGCGATTCACTTATCGGATAGATTCTATCAATATTCATAGGCAGATGTATCAATTTCCCTTGTGGCTGCATTGAGAAATCCCCCGCATTGAAAGTGTGGTTTTGTGCCGTAAAATGCCACCGATTATGTATAAACACAGACGAATCAGACATAAAGAATTCGATAGGGCTCAGATATTCACCAGCCCCTTGTCCTTGTGGCAACAATTGCTTTATAAGGCATCGCTTTTTAAGACTATAACAATATAAAAGACTATCTCCATTAAAAGCGCTGGCATATAAGACATCTCCTTTCTTTTCTATATCCATTGGAATGGAAATAAGAACTTCTGCCAAAACTGTAGTTTTCGCTGTTACACTCTTGCTAAATGATACTCTTTTCTGTGATCCACTACAACCAACCAACAGTAGCGTCAAAACAAATAATTGGATTTTCATAAATATTTCTACTATAAACTGACCATAAAAACAAACTTTTATGGTCAGTTATAAAGTTATTAATTAATTCTTTCCCCACACATTTCCTTGCCCCATATAACACATGTAAGGACCACCAGGACATTTACTCCCAGGATTTGGACTACCAGGATACTCACCACTAGCTAATGCTTCCACATTCGCCAAAGCCAAATCTGACATAGCATTTGATGTTTGATTAGCATAAACTCCATATCCTGCAACTGCTACAAATACTGCAACAAAAGCCAATTTTATTACTTTTTTCATTATGTTTTTCATTTATGATTATCTATAATCCTTTCAGCAGTAAAGCAAATATCCTTGCTACATTCAATTCTTAGTTATACCTTTGCCACGACCTCCTTTCTTTAGCGGGTTACGGAACAGATGGAATAGCTTGCTCCAACAAACATTCACCATCTGTTCCTTTTTCAGTTATATAATCGTTTTATAAAAGCCATTACATTTTAAATTCCACAATCGGCTCATCACTATTTACATCTGTAGCCGTAATAATTCTTTGAATAATTTCATTTTATAATGACGTATCAAAAATAGCGGCAACAAAGGATATATAAAAATTAATCGACTGACAAAGTCTGACAAACACTATTTTTTGTCATGTCAGATACCACTAATTTGCAAAACAAGCTTTATTACCTCCATTTTTTCGATGGAACAAGAGCTATTCTGCATCTCCCATAATTTTCAAAACCAATGGCGAAGATTCCATGTTACAATACACCGTTATAGTTTTATTAAAATGCTCCGGATGTTCAGCTGTATATGTCACTTCTAATTTCAATTCTCCACCCGGTTGTACAGGTTCTTTAGAATAAGAAACAGAAGTACAGCCACAAGAAGTATTCACATCCTGCACTGCCAAAGGTCTATTTCCCGTATTTTTCAATGTAAAAGTTGCCTTCTGCTCTTTTTGCCAATTAAAGCGACCCAAAGAAATAGAAGTTTTATCTATAGTGACTTTAGTATTTATCACCTCAGTTCCCTTGTCTTTCTCTACTTTCTCTCCTTGAATTATTTTTAAATAAAGCTCTTTTACTTTAGGATTATGAATAGGATTACCAATAGCAAGAACTCTATTATCCTTATCCAACAAAAAAGTTTGAAACATCAAGTCTGATGGAAAATGATTTAACTTATTCAAGGAATCGTTTTCATCAATACAAACAGGATAATTGAAGTTGTCACGTTTCAAGATATAATTAAGTTCCTTCCTGTTTTTGGGATGTAAAAAGAATAAAACAGGTAAGTTTCCAATAGTATCCAACTGACTAATGAACTTTTTCCACCATTCTAATTTTAACTTACAACTCGTGCAACCAGCCGAGTCCACATAAGTAATAATCCGATATTCACTTTTGAATAAAAAGTTCGTGTCAGCACCTAATACCGTAAAATGCATTATATCAGGATAAACAATTTTTTTATTATTCCATTCTTTCACTAAATGGGATATATTTTCTTTCTTTGTTTCTTTACAAGAAAACAATGAAAATATGAAAAGTATGAAAACAAATCTTTTCATTACATTACTAAAATTATTTATAAAACAATCATCTATTTCTTAAATGAAAAAAGCAATAAAAATAAGATTATCATTTTTCATTGTTCCTTTTAATAACTGTATCAATCGGTTATCTTATTCTTGCAATTACTGTAAATATTACTACAACAAATAATACATTCAACATTTTTATATAATATTCATCAAGCTACATTCCTTATCAACTGTATTATTTCAGATGCAAAATACCAATAACCGGGTTCTCGTCCGGATTATCATTATTCATATAAGTTACGAACATATTATTATCACTGAAAGAGGTTGTCGTTCCGGTTCCTTTATCATCCAAATCATTCACCATAAACTTACCTATCCAATACTCACCTTTTTCTTTAGAATAGAGAAATGCTCGCGTATCATCAACAGACGACCAATAGCCAGCATAAATCCATTTCTCGCCTTCCAAATAAAAGGTACGAATAAAATCTTCAAAACGCTGTAAAGAAACTGTTTCTTTGTAGTCATGTTTCAGATCCGGTTTCATCCGAAAGGGATATTCTAAGGATAGTTGTTGATTTTCATAATGATAGACCGCATTATTGAAATTAGGAGCCATAAAACAAATTACATCCCCATAAGAACATAATTCCCAAAGAGGAGTAATATAAACTAAATGGTTGTTTTGCCTACCGACCAATAATTTTTCTTCTTTACCTTGGGCATTCACATAATAAATGCCGGCAGTCGTCTTATCAATTCCCGAATTCGATAGAATAAAACCTCCTTGAGGACATATCTTGAAATCTTTCATTTTAAGATTCAGTTCAATCGTATTTAAGTAATCACCATCAGGAGTATAAAACAACAGTTTACGTTCCCAAGAAGATAAAATAACTATCTGATTATTTCTTTGATCATATTCAAATTGATAAATTTGAGAGTACTCACCCGGACCGCTACCTTTCTTACATATTTTATTTATATATTTGCCTTCACGATTAAAAACCCATATAGTTTGTTGCGGTTCATCAAATACAAACAAACGATTATTATTTACTGCCATGTCAGTAATACTTCTAATCAAACAACTATCATTTGTTTCTAAATAAACATACTCAATAGAGTCCACAAACAAAGAATATCCAATACTGTCTACTGCTTCGTTTTGTAAATTCGGCTCCCATTTGGACGTAGTTTTAAGTTCTGTACAAGATATTATAAGCACAGCAAACAATAACATATTTAAAACTTTACAAACTCTCATGTTTACTATTTTTGTATAATAAAGATTGTATTGCTACATTTTCACAATACAATCTCTATATTAATTAACACTTACCCCAGCAACTACTATAAAGACAGTCTGCCTCTCTATCTTCCACTTGTACACAAGTAGCACCTATTACTCTGGGCGGATTACTTTTATCATAACAATTTTGCAACTGATAGCCATAAGCTTTATTAGGATCAATAGGGTCGGGGTCGGGATACTCATCCATTGCCAAGGCTTCTACATTAGCCAAAGCCAAATCAGACATTGCATCTGATGTTTGATTAGCATAAACTCCATATCCAGCAACTGCTACAAATGCTGCAACAAAAGCCAATTTTACTACTTTTTTCATTTTGTTTTTCATTTATGATTATCTATAAATTAATTTCTGCATC
>ERZ773193.2543-NODE-2543-length-19063-cov-2.996423_pt1 | contig 19063 bp, 9 predicted proteins | sample MGYA00511110_ERZ773193 | MGnify/ENA primary metagenome ERZ773193 (study PRJEB29015, sample SAMEA2737784) | human gut metagenome | biome: human gut; feature: human-associated habitat; material: faeces | place: China | collected 2012 ...
TCTGATCTCAACAATTCTTTTAGGATAACAGCAAATCGTGAAGATGGTCGTTTCTCAAGTTCAAGAGGAGCTGTCCAATATATGTTGAAGCAGAAACCTGCGTTTACTTTCAATCCGGCATTTACGGCGACGGAGTTTAAGAAATGGCAGTTGGACTTGTGTTCCACTATGAAAGAATTGATACGTTTTCCGGAGGTGAAAGACCAGCCCGCCCCAGTACGTATCAAAATGGTACAGAGGGATGGCTATCGGGTGGAGAAATGGGAGTCTTATCCGTTGCCAGGAAGTGTTGTTCCTTATCTGGTATTGATACCTGACGGGATCGATACTACTCAGGATAAGGTGCCTTCTGTGCTTTGTATACCGGGTTTTGGTGGCAGTAAAGAGGAACTGGCGGGTGAGACGGAGGGTGATTACGGTTTGACATCGTTGCCTGTTAAGCCGGTGCGAAAGAATGCGATGGCTTTGCATTATGTAAAGAAAGGTCTGGTTGCGGTTGCTGTAGATAACCCGTCGTGCGGCGAGCTTTCTGACAACGGGTATTTCGATTATCTCAATACTTCGCGTATCTTATTGGAAGTGGGATGGAGCTATCTAGGGCTGACTGCTTGGCAAGACTGGAATATTCTGAACTGGATGAAAGCACAGAGCTATATAGATAAAGAACGAGTTATTATCAGTGGCTTTTCTTTGGGGACCGAGCCGTTGATGGTCTTAGGAGTTTTGGATCCGTCTATCTATGCCTTTGTATATAACGATTTTCTGTGTCGTACACTTGAACGGATTTTGGTGATGACAAAACCAGATGAGAAGGGGAGGCGACCTTTTCCGAATTCTATCGAGCATTTGATACCTGGTTTCTTGACACAGTTTGATTTTCCTGATTTGGTCGCAGCCTTGGCTCCCCGCCCTGTTATTTGTACCGAAGGAGGACTTGACCGTGACTTTGAGCTGATAAAGGAAGCCTATCGGATAGTAGGTAAACCGGATAATTTTACGTTCTATCATTATAAGAAGTTTGCCAACCCGAAAGACCGACAGCAGATAGATCGAGTACCCGAGGGCATTGATCTGGATACATTCTTCCAAGTGGTTAATGTCGATCCAATGAATCATTATTTTAAAGCAGAATTGGTGTTACCATGGATAGACAAGGTGTTGAAATAGATTTTTTAATTTATTTTGGTTCTTCGTCACTTTCGGGACAGCAAATATGCTAAAGGGCTTTATATATGGACTATGCCAGCATATTTAAGGGAATAAATATTCAGTGTTATAAAATGGAGTTAGGGACATTTACTGAATATCCCTAATTAATAATATGTTGTTTATGTGAATTATGCCCCCAAAAAACATATGAACAAACAGAAGCAGTTTTTGTTAAAAACGAAATATTTCCCCGAATAAAAAACAGAGTATAAAATCCCTCCAAACAAGGCAGAAAAGCAGTCCGACATCCCTGTCACAGTTCCTTGACATCCGGATCTCCCACCTTCCAGCATCTGGATCTCAAAGCTCCGACATCCGGGTCTCAGGAAGCTTTTCAAATTGTTTTCCCCAAAAAGGCTTGATTATGTGACAAAATAAATGGCTTTAGCATATTTTCCATCTAAGGAATACTGATCTTTAATTTGATATTTGACTGATCTATAGCTATTTTTCGTTTTAAATCATGATGGTATATGATGAATAATAGTTAAAAATTAAAACCATCATACCTTAACATGTTGTTTTCAAACAATATAACTTCATTTATGATCGTATAATAGTTATTGTTCCCGAAAACTTTTATTAATAAGAAATCTCGTTCACATAGGCACGTTGGCCTTCCATATAGCTCACCCCAATCAAGTGCCCATCAAGGAAGAGAGCGATCTCCTCTATAACACATACCCTAAATCGTTCGTTATATGACGTAGACTATCAAAGGTTTCCACCGGGCTCGCAATCAAACAAACTTCTCCCTCTTTTGCAAGTTCAGAAGCCCGATCAGCATCCAGATGGTACTGGCGACCAGGAGGAAGATGCGACTTTTGATGATGATGCTTTCCCAGATGACCGGCAGGGAATTGCGGGGGATGGAGAAAGGATTGAGGAGGATATTCCAAAAAGAACGCTCAATAAGAGGCGTATTGCTGAAGATCAACAGGGCGATGCCGATGATAATCATCAAAACGGCAGTTCCGTTACCACTGCGGGTAATGGTGGAAAACATGAAGGCGAGGTTCCCGAAAAAAAGGATCGGGAACATCAGCTGAGCCGACATCTCAAGAAGGTTGACAGGATAAAGCAAGAGCGTAGCCAACCAGGAAAAGACGATCAGGATCACGAAGATCGCCACGTAGATCATCAGTAGACGGACACCCCATACCTTATATTTATAGTCGGGGATGCCGAAAAGGATTTCCAGTATCCGGCTATCCTCATCGTTCTGGATACCAAAAACAGCAGGATAGAACACCAACAGGACACAGGGGAACATCAGGAGGTTGTAGACCACCCCTTCATTGACCTCCGATCGGCTCCAAGCAATCTGAAACATGAAATAGGCAAAGAACAGAAATGCCGCCAGGAGAAACCAGATGAATTTCCCGGCAAAGATAATCTTCAGGTTATATTTAACCAAGCGAGGCAAGAGATATATGAATTGTTTCAGTGTCATAATGATTTATGATTTGAGATTTATGATTTATGATTTATCATCGACGCATAAATCATAAATCATAACTTTTTAAAGTTCTTTCAACAAGCAAAGATAAGCATCTTCCAAGTTCGGTTCCACTTGTACCGCTCCATCATACGGAGAGGTGGTCGAGAGGTAACGGACCCGGATACGGTCGTCTTTTTGGATATGGTTGACGATCCGGGACTTATCCAATGCCTGTTCAAATTCTGTCTTACCGATATCGAACTGCCAGACCTTTCCGGCCGCCATGCCGACCATATCAACCGGATCGCCAAAATACTTTAGGCTGCCTTTGTTGATCACGACCACCTGGCTACATGAACTGGATATGTCTTCGATGATATGAGTAGAGAAGATCACGATACGATCCTTGCTCAACTCCACCAACAGGTTTCGGAAACGGATGCGTTCGCGCGGGTCGAGTCCGGCAGTAGGTTCGTCTACCACTAAAATACGTGGCAGGTGCAACAGAATCAGAGCGATACCGATACGTTGTTTCATACCGCCGGAGAAAGAACCGATTTTCTCATCTTTACGGTCGAACATATGGACGGCGCGGAGGACATACTCCAACCGCTCACGGCGCAGCTCGGGATTGACGAGGCCCTTCAAGATCGCCTGATAATCGAGAAATTCCCAAGATGACATATTCTCGTATGTCCCGAACTCCTGTGGCAGGAAACCGATCAGGCTCTGCAGTTCCTCCCGGTAGACACGCGTATCCAGTCCGTTGATCCAGATACTGCCGTAGCTCTGTTCCAAAATGCCGCAGATGATACGCATCAGGGTGGACTTACCTGCTCCGTTCGGTCCCAAGAGGCCGAACATACCTGTACGGATCTCGAACGATACGCCTCGGAGTGCCTTGAACGGCTGCCGACGTTTCCCGATCAGCGGAATACTTTTCACCATACGGAACCACGAACGACGCAGCCCGGCGAAACGTCCTTTTACACGCTCGATATTGATTTCCTTCTCATACAGATAGCCAGAAGTCACATAGATTGCTATGCAGAACGCCCACAACACCCCGATCGTCCCCACCAAGTTCGGATTATCCAATTTGCGGAACAGACCAAAAAGGATCAGTGGAGGAAGGCCCCAAAAGATGATCCGGTTAACGTATTTCACTATCCGGCTTCCTGCAAACCGTCCATAGAGATATTCACGTACCTTGCGCCACAGGTAAAGCGTTGCGGCGTAGACTGCGAAAGAGAGAAGAAATATCCACAACCTGTTCCCGACAAAGAACCAGGTGAACCAGACACCAAAACCTAACAGGACGAACTGCCAGCCCAGTTCCATAAAGAATCCTCTTTCTCGCGTCTGAAGCGGGATCGCAGAAGCACCAGTGGTATCCGCATAATCAGAGGAGGTATCAGGACTGATCTTTTGCGATTCCATGTCAGGCACGGGAACGGGACAGTCATCCGGCAATCCGGCAGGTATAAGGTAGTTTTTCTCCAAACCTAACCGTCGACGGATCAGCAGGCCACTCTTCCACTGGCGGCTGACACGTCCCGGCCAGTCGTATATCTTCACCAGGTTGCGGACGGATATATGGATGTCCGTCTCCGGATCGATCACCTTCGAACGGGCACGGCGGAGACTTGTCTGCATAAAATAGGTCACTCCCGGAATACCGGCCAACAACAACACCCCATAGACGGACTGCCACAGGAGGCCACCACCATAAAACCAGATACAGCCGGCTCCTGCCATAAAGAGCAAACCGTGCAGAACCCATACTTTCGCGGACAGCTCCTTGTACCATTGCAGCGTGTTTTCCAGTCCCATACAAACGGTAGGGATCAGGATCAGCGTCAACAATGCAGAGAAGGAAAGACCGCCGATCACAGTAATGGCAAACGGTGCACCGATCGCTCCGGCATACTCAGAGTTACCCATCGCCATCGGCAACATGGCTACGATCGTCGTGATGGAAGTAATTAGGATCGGGCGAATACGTGACAGCCCAGCCGTCATCAACGCCCTGTTGCGGCGATAACCTCGCCGGCGGAGAATGTTGGCATAATCGATCAGGATAATACCATTGTTCACCACTACTCCCAGTAGGATCAGAAACCCGATCATCACGTTCGCATTGTTCAGCAGGCTGTTGCCCGTCAGCAACAACGCCAGCAGCGAACCGATCGCAGCCAGCGGGATGGAGAACAGCAGGACGAACGGCGTCACAAAGGACTCGAACACCGAAGCCAGGATCATAAAGATCAGGATAAAGGCAGCCAACAGCAGAAACTTGAAGTCGGCAAACATATCTTCCTCGTGAAACACTTCGACCGCCACGCCCGAAGGCAGGTTATAACCCGACACCAACTGGTCGATATCCGACCGGTAGCCTTCGAGGAGGTCTCTCGACTCTTCAACGTCGCGCGAGAAAGAATAGAACAACTCAATCTGCTTGTCCTGGTTCACACGGGTGACACGGGCACGCCCGCGGCCATAATTGACGGAGGCGATATCTTCCAGCCTGTGCAGGCTGCCGGAAGCGCTTGGTATATGCACTTCGCGCAGGTCGTCCACCGTCTTGTCCCGATTCTTGCCAGCCTCTTCCTCCTCTACCGTCCGGTTACGGATGATGATATCGTAGGTATCCTCCCCCACCTTGAAAGAAGTCCCGGACGAAATCTCCGGGTTCAGAGACGTGAGGCCGGAAGCTATGTTCTGGCGAGAGATATCGTAGGAGGTCAGCAGGATCGGGTCGAAACCGAGACGAATCTCCGGCTGCGGGCGACTGTAGGAGACACGGGTATTGCGGATGAACTCCTGTTCGTCGAGGTAATAGCGGAAATCCTCCGCCACCCGCTGCATAAGGTCAAAATCAGAGCCTTTGATCACAATGCGTTCGCGGTTCTCACCGATACCCAAAAGACGCATGAAGCTCCCCATGCCACCCATCATATCCCCGGAGCCGCCTCCCCCTCTGCTCCCACCGCTTCCGGCTTCAGAAAGTGATATTTCGGCGCCGTTGATGGTACGGAGGCGAGTTTGCACATCGGATTTAATGTCAGTGATGCTGCGCTTCCCGATCTGGCGGTAATCTTCTTTGAGAACAAGTGTCAGCTCGGCGTCCGTTTCCCGGATACGGCTGATCAGATCTTGTTTCTCCGGAAACCCGGCAAGGCGTTCCTCGATGACACGAACGACCTGGTCGGCATTCTCCAGCGTGCTGCCGGTCGGCATCGTCACATAGATGCTGAAACGGTCGCTCTCCACCTCTTTTCGGTCCTGGATATTCAGGGAGACAGAAAGGATCAAGCAAAGGAACAGCAGGATGACGGCCCCAAAGACCGTCACACCGGAATTCCTCATGCAGGTCTTCAACAACACCAGATAGATTTGTACCGGCCGCTGCGTGACAGATACTTTTTCATAAAAGACCGTGCCCCTATCCGGCTTCCTCAGTACCGTATAGGTAGCCATCGGAATGAAAAGGAGGGCGACAGCGAGAGAGATCAGGAGAGTCGAGATGATGGAAACGCCGATATGGTGTCCCATCAGCTTGATCAAAAAATTATCGGAAAAGACGAATGGAAGGAAGACCGTAACCGTTGTTAGGGTAGCGGCAAGGATGGAGCGCCAGACCTCGCGCGTACCTTGCGTCACGGAACGTTCGGGTGTATTGCCGGTAGATGAGATGCGGTAGATGTTCTCCAAGACTACCACACTGTTGTCCAGCAGCATACCAATCGCCAGCGCCATACCAACCAACGTAAGGCTATTGATCGTAATCCCTGCCCCGTAGAAGAAATTGAATGCCGTATAAACGGAAATCGGGATGGACAGAGCGATGAAGAACACCAACCGTAGGTTCTTCAGGAAAAGCCAGAGAATGACGACGGCAAGTAGACCACCCACGATCGCAAGGCGGATGATTTGGTCAATGTTATCCTCCATCGTCTCCGCTTGGTTATTCTCTACGACGATCGAGAGGTCGAGCGGGGCAAGCTGCTCGTTCAGACGGTCAATCACTCCGACCGTACGGTGAGAAAGCTGGATCAAGTTGGCCTGCGAGTCAGCAAGCAGGGAAACGGAAACGGCATCTTTGCCATTGACCCGACTGTAGCTTGTCTCCTCTTTCATGTCGAAGAAAACGGTGGCAACGTCTTTCAGCAACACGGGGCCAGAGGCAACGACGATGTTTTCGAGGTCGGAAACTTCGGTATAAGGAGAATTGACATGGACAAAGTATTTCCCGTCCGGCTCACTGGCATAGCCGACAAACGCCTTCTCTTGCGTATTCTGTGTTAAGAGGCTGCTAATAGCGGAAGGAGTCAAATTGAGGGCTTTGCAGGCATCAGGATCGAGTTGCACCTCTATGGCCTTCTCGCGACCACCATAGATATTGACGGAAGCGATGCCGTCAATGTTTTCCAGGTCGGGCCTTATCTCTTTCTCCACTAAGTTACGAACCCGGTCCGTACCACCCGATCCACGCACCTGGAGCGACATGAAGCCACCGGCAAGCATCGAAACATCGATCTTTTGTACCTGTACTGTAAAGCCTTCGGGAAGAGAAGAGGCGATTTCGTTAATCTTCTCCTGCAACTTCAGGGCAGTAATTTTGAAGTTGATATTTGACTTGAAGTCAATCTTGATGGAAGACTGGCGGCTATCGATCAGGGATTCGATTTGCTCTACTCCACCTATGGTCCCAATAGCCCCTTCGATAGGGATCACGACTTCCGACTCGACATACGACGGATCCATATCCTGTGCCGAGGTGACCTGTACAAACAGCATCGGAAGCTCCGCATTAGGCAACAGTTCTACCGGCAACTGCTTGTACGACACGTAGCCTAATCCTGTCAAGGCTATGAACAGCATACAGATCGCAATCTTCCTATGTAGTAAAAAATTCATTTTCCCCTTTTCATTTTTTCAAATACATAATATACACACGGGATTACCATCAGACTCATGACGGTCGAAGTCACCAACCCACCGATCACTGCGATCGCCATAGGTGAACGAAGTGAAGCACCTTCGCCGAAGCCGAACGTCATCGGCAGGAGAGCTAGGATCGTCGTGAGCGTCGTCATTAGGATCGGGCGGATACGTTGCTGGCCGGATTCCACGATGGCATCCGTCAGCTCCATGCCGGATTGTTTCAACTGGTTGATACGGTCGACTAGGATAATCGAGTTGTTCACCGCAATACCGACCAGCATCACGATGCCGATCACTCCCATCATATTGATCGTCGTCCCCGTCAGAAAGAACAGTAGAATCGCCCCTACCACCGCCAACGGGATCGTCAGCAAGATCGTGAAGGGATGCAACAGCGACTCAAACTGCGAAGCGAGTACCATATAGACCAGGATCACCGAAAGGGCCAAAGCAAACATCAGGCTGTTCATGGACTCCTGGCGCTTCTCTTCCTCGCCGGTAACGGTAATCAAATAGTTGGCAGGCAAGTCAATATCTTTCACTGCAAAGCGTATTTCGTCCGCCACCTTGTCAAGCGAATAGCCAACATCGAGATTGGCCGTTACCTTGCTGATGCGGTTCTGTCCACGACGGAAGATTTCTTTCGGAGCCTGCGAACAGGTGATCGTTGCGATCTCCTGCAAGCGGAATTCTTTCTCACCGTTTCGTATGACCAGTCCACCGAGGTCGTGCAAGGTGATATCGGGAACCTTGATCAGGATATCCCGCATCTCTCCCCGGTACTCCATCTTGCCGGATTCGAGGCCGCCGAGCTGCTGCTTCAACTGTTCGATAACGGTCGAGACGCTGACATTATGAATGCCGGCAACCGTGCGGTCGACGGAAATCGTTACCTCCGGGGCACCGTCTTCAACGGACGACTGGACATTGTAAAGTCCCGGCAGACCGGTGATCCGTCCTTTTACTTCTTCCGTGATAGACGCTATTTCGTCCAGTTCCTCTCCTTTTACCTTGACCACGATGGGGGCTCCTTCGCTTCCCAAAAGGGAGCTGAGGGAGTTCTCTTCCTGCTTCAGGGTGACCTCTAACCCTTCGGTATCTTCGGTAGCCTGTACGAACTGCGCCATCACCTCTTCGGGCGGAACGGGGCAGGAAGGCGAAAGGATCACTTTCATGACAGCCGTATTCTCCCCTTCGAATATATCATTCTCCGAACCGCTACCCGATCCGACATGGCTGTAGATCGTACACAGGGAGTCTTGCGAGATGGTGTGCATCAAATCCTCCAGGTTACCGACAGCCGAAGCGGTACGCTCCAACGGAGTCCCTTCCGGCAACTTGATAACGGCAGAGAACGCCTTGCTCCCGGCTCTCGGCATAAACTCCGTACCGATAAAGGGAACCAACAACCCCGCTATCACCAGCAACATCAAAGCGCAGCCGATCACCACCCAACGGCGGCGGAGCAGCGTGCGCAACAAGGGGCTGTAACCGGTAATCCGGATGCCGTTTCCCCCCCGTGTACCACCACCAGCACCACGATCCTGCCATCCGGTAATCCGGTCATACAACATCGGGATCACCAAGATCGCCACAAACAACGACGATACCAGCGAGAACGTCACCGTCCAGGCCTGATCTTTAAACAGTTCTCCAGAAGCGCCATGTAGATAGACAATCGGCAGAAAGACGACGATCGTCGTCAACGTCGAGGCAATGACCGCACCGGCCACTTCGGAGGTTCCCGCTATGGCAGCTTCACGTATCGTCATCCCTTTCTCCTGATTACGGAAAATACTTTCGATCACTACGATCGCATTATCCACCAACATACCGGCTCCGAGCGCCAATCCACCAAGCGTCATGATATTGAGGGTAAGATGATTAAAGAACATCAAGTTGAAAGTTGCGACAATGGAAATCGGGATAGCCAAGCTGACAATCAACGTCGTCCCCAAACGACGAAGGAAGACGAACAAGATCACCACCGCAAGGATAATCCCTAAAACGGCACTGCTCTTCACCTCTCCTATTGCATTCTTGATAAAGGTACCCTGATTCGTGATCACCTGAAAACGATAGCCGGGCAACGCCTGCTCAATAACCGCCAACCGGCGAATCACACCATCGACAACCTTCACCGTATTGAAACGCATTTCCTTGTAAACAGACAATCCGATACTGCGCTTGCCATTGATGCGGACAATATTTTCCGGACGATCATTCTCGAAGCTGACAGTAGCGACTTCACGTAGGAATATCGGAGCTTTGTCCATAGACGATGTGGAAACCGCACCGGAAGTCCCCGAAGCCGTAGCCTCAGCCGCAACCGGCTTATAACCGACAATCAGATTCTCAAAATCACTCTCCGTCGCAAACAAGCTCGAACTCTTGACCAAGTATTGCAGTCCCAACTCGCTGACACGACCGCCGGAGACGCTTTGGTTATTCGCCTCTATCTTGGAAGACAAATCATTTATCGTCAATTTAAAGGCATCCAGCTTATAAGGGTCCGTACGGATCATTAGCGTACTAACCTCATCGCCCGACAACGTAACATCCGCAACCCCTTCCAGACTGATCAACTCGTTACGAATATAGCTCTCCGCCACCTTCCGAAGCTCCGCCATATCGGTAATGCTACGGTGCGAAAGTCCAATCAGAACGACAGGAGACTGATTCGGATCATGCTGCGTGATCTTGAGTTCGGTGATATCTTTATTTTGGGCAAAAGGGTTCATAGCTTTCTGCAAGTCAAGAAAGGCCTCATCCATATCTTTCTTCCAAGTGTACTCGACCGTAATGCGGGCGGAACCGGCACGGATCACGGATGAAACCTGTATCACGTCACTCTGCCGAATCGCCATCGACTCCATGTTCTTGACAAACTGCTTCTCAATCTCCTCCGGCGGACGTTCGCCTGCCTTCAACTCGATAAAAAGACGGGGATTATTCAGGTCGGGCAACAGGTCAACCGCCAACTGGTTATAGGAAATCTTGCCCAACAGCAGGATCGCCAATACCAACATACAAATTGTGACCGGATTGCTTACCGCAAATTTGATAATACTTTTCATTTCTGAACTTTTACCTTTGCATTCTCTTTTAATGTCTCGAAACCTTTCACCACCAAATTATCGTTCTCTTTCAGCCCTTCCAGAATCTGGATGTTCTTGTCGTCTTCCAGTCCGGTCTTGAGTTCGCGAAGCAGGGCCGTGTTCTTCTCGACGATATAAACGTATTTGACACGGCGGTTGGACTGAATCACATCTTTCGGTATGATGATAGCACTGTCCGCCTTATTCACCACGATATCAGCTTTGACAAACATGCCGGGACGGAGTTTCAAACCGTCATTCTGTATCAGTATCTTCCCTTTGAAAGTACGGGTTTCGGAACTGATGGCAGGCGACAATTCGCTAATCACCCCTCGGATCGTATCTTTGGGCAACGTATAATGGGTGATATAGACCGGCTGATCCGCTTTCACATACCCGATAGCACTTTCCGGCAGATTGATATCCATGTACATACGAGCATAGTCCATGATACCGACTATCGGTTTCCCTTGTTCGATACGGACATCAGACGTATAATGGGGCAAATCCACGATCACACCGTCGAAAGGAGCTTTGACATTCATCTTCTCCAAATTGAGCTTACCGTTCTCGTAATCATAGCGGGCGTTTGTCACTTTTACCTCCGTATTACGCATTTCGCTAAGCGTCACACCGCCTTTCTCATACAAGGCTTTCTGCTTCACTTGCTCCTGCTCGGCTATTTCAAGACTCAACTCTTTGGCATCTATAGCGATACCGTTTTCGTATTCCCGGTCTTCGAGGCGGACGATCAGTTGTCTTTTGGAGACGATATCTCCCAGTTTAAAGGGCTTGCCTGTACGGGGATTGGTTTGCAGTTTGTACAAGCCACTCATTTCGGAATTGAGCGTTACTCCATAGGTAGGCTGTGCCGTACCGGTCGTATTGACCAGCTTGCTAATAGAACCTTTCTTCAATTTCGTTACCGACACGGGTGTAGCAATATCGTTCTGTGTATTCTGTGGCTGATTATTACAACCTGCCGTCAACAGGACGAACAATAAGAGAGATGTGATTGTATATTTCATATTCATATTATTTTTTCGTTACTAAATCTTCCATCGGGACAATAGGCACATCGTGCTCGAAATCGTAGAGGGAAAGTATCTTAAGGTTCAATAATTCGATCTTATAATTGATAAGCGCCTGCGTATAGGCGATCTTTTTATTTGAAAGCTGGGTCTGGAATTGGTTCATGTCCATACCAGTTATATCGCCTTCCCGGTAACGGGTCAGATTCAAATCATAGGTACGCTGTGCATTTGCAACATTCTGCTTGGCTATCTTGATCTGCGAAAGCAAGTTTTCCAGGCTACGCCAGGTCTGGCGGATGTTCAGTTCAATGTTGACTTTGTCTTCATGGAATTCCAGCCTGTTGATCTTCTGGGCTACTTCCTGTGCCTTGATACGGGCTTTCTTCTCTCCCCAATCAAAGATCGGGACACTGAAGCTGATGGCAACACGCGGATTCTGCGTCGGGTTATTATAAATTTTTTCCAGATGTCGGTTATCACCGATCAGACCGAAGGAGAGAGCAATATCTCCCTTGAACTCGTTCAGAGCCTTCGTCTTAATCATATCGAAAGCTAGTTCTTTGCTCTCAATCTCACGCTGACGCAGTTCCAGACGCGATTCAAGACCATGCTGTATCGCCTTTTCCAGATTCACTTCCACCGGCTTGATCTGTACTTCGGCAAAGACCATGATATCCTCGTTCAGATCCATCCCCAACGTCTGCTTTAACTGGTCTTTCGAGTTTTCAAGCGATACTTGCTGTTCTTCTAGAGAAGAACGCGCGGAAGCGAGATTCACTTCCGCTTGAAACAACTCATCGCGAGCAGCCAGGTCGGCTTCCACCTTATTCTTGATAATCTCATAGCTTTGCTGTGCATTGGTCAGTTCTTCCCTAGTAATAGCCAATTGGCTTTGTGCCATATAGACAGAATAGAACTGTTGGGTAATATCCTTTTCCGTACTCAACCGTTGCAATGCGTAGCTGATATTGGCATTTTCATAATCGTATTCGATCTGTTGCAGTTCCATCTTACGCTTGTTATAAGTAAAGATGGGTTGCGAAAGCTGCAGGTAAAGGTCGTTGCTGAACGCCTTGTTACTGGTCTTCGTACCGTCGATATTGGAGTTATTATCCTGCCAGCCGAAACGGTTGATCAATGAGAGAACACCATCCGTCCACAAGATCGGTTGATCCACCTGGAATGTTCCAGTCGCACTGAACCTCTCATTCGTATACCACTGAGACAGGCGGTTATCGAAACTGCGGCTCTTGCTGTAATCCACCGGATTAAGGTTCAACGAGAACTTCGATTTCAGGGAAGCCCGCTGTGCAACCAAGTTCTGCTGATAACGTTCCAGATTCATGTGGGAACGGCGCAGGGAAGGACTATGCTCTTCCGCTATATCCATCGCCTTCTCGATCGTCAGCGAGACCTGCCCCTGCGACGAGACATACCCACCTAGGCAGACGGCAGCCGTCAGTATTATCTTTTTCATGGATAGTAACTCTCTTCGTATCATGTATCTAATTCTATTAATATCGTTTTACTATTTTGACCGCATCTGCCGTCACGCTTCGTAGTTTGCACTCGTTCGTCAGGGTGATCCGGACCGTATCGGAACTGAAGTAGTAGGCGCCTATGGGTTCCCAGCCTTCATTCGCTTTTTTCAGATCTATATAAGCATCTTCGTTTTCTTCGTCATACTCCACCTTAAAATGGTATTCACCGCCAGCCTGCTTATTATATTTCAGCTCATTGTCTTTGGAAACATAATAGTAGACATCATATTGTCCGGCAGAAAGAATCGGAACTTTCCAGGTTGCCGTTTGGCTGCCGTTACCACTCTTGATCACATAGGCTGACCGGATATAACGGCCATAGTAGGCGGCATTCGTCCGTCCACTGCAACGGGGCACGCCAGGGAGAGACCCCGGCATATTTAAAAGAAGTATTTTCGACCTTATCGAGCCACTTGGGCAGAAGCCCAACCACGGCTGGTTCGGACAGGAAAAAAAGAGAATCTTCATTATCGACGATCACCTCTCCTTCCACTACGGGAGAAAAGTCTGTAACAATGAAATCTCCTTCGGTATCGACCGCCCTCTCTCGTTCTTCCCGGATGTTAGTAACAGGCAGGTTCAGTATACTCGGCAGATTTCCGGCTATCAGCGTATTCACATCCACTTGGCGAGGCGCTTCCTCCCAGACCGTTACCAGCAACTTGGTCTGTCGGGCGGCAAGAGGCAGTTTACGGCTCACACGCGGATCGATACTCGGACCATAGCCTCCGATCTGTATATTGAGTTGAAGCATACCGTCATTATCAGAATTATTGCTGACCAATTGCTTCAGCACGAAACTCTCCTGTCCCTTGTTCGTGATCTTGGTCACTTCGGGCTGCCCGATCGTATAGAAAGGAAGAGGCGTCGGACGATCCCATCCGGAAATACCTGCACGGATATCGGCCCCGCTGATCATCTCCAACGTATCTAACAGGTTCTCGAAGCGCATATTACGAAATTCGTTCCGTTCCAACAGGGCATACAGGGAATCCCTGAACAGACTTATCCCCATATTCACTTCGGCAGGAGCAAACAAGCAATACCCTTTCAGACTGATCGTGTTATTCAGCAAATCGAGATGTTTCACATCAGACAGAAGCTCTTTAAACGAATATCTCTCCATCAGCAGGTTCGCTTTCTCATTATTGCTGATCCCGTTTATCTCGCGTTCCCACCCATTATTATCGGATTTCCTCTGCAGATAAAGTTCGACCAACCGGTTCGTAACAGACCATTCGGAAGAATAGATATTATACCGGAAATTATAGAGTTCGGGAAACAGGAAATATGGATTGCTTTGGGAAGAGATATTGAACTTGCCTCGACTGCCAGAAGAGAAATTATAGCTACCTTCCGTCTGCGAAAAAATCCACAGGAAACTGTTCATCACCCGAATCTCCGCCTCTTCTTCACTGATCTCACGCCCTCCCCGCTTCGACCATTTCAACTGGTTTTTCTTGCTTCTGACAAAATCCATCTGATTGAACATACAGCCCAGTTCCGGGAAAAGAACCATTTCCGGCTGCACCACTTCCTGCGCTTGCGACCAGGAACGGACATAGCTATAGAACTGTGCCGGAACTTCCACCACTGAAAACTGGTCGAACGGGTAACTCAACTTATACGTACGTTCGAGATTCTCCCGCAGGTTGCGGATCAATCCCGGAATCGTATCACGGATCGAATCGAACGCCGCCTCGTAATAATCGTGCCCTTTTATATGCCAGATGCTATAGAGCGTACTATCACTTTCCACACTCTTCTGTTCGTATTTTCCGATAATAAGGGAAATGGACTGATAGGGATTGTTTGCTGACTGCGAAATAGCAACCAGTCCGGGAAGCGGCTTCACATCCAACCGAAAACGACTAAAATAGGTCTGTTGCCAATCAGGACTCTTGTCGCTATACCCCGTTCCGGGACGCGGATACCAATAGGTTTCGGGCGTAAACAGCACATAATCTGATGTCTGAAAACTATATTTCTTATCGAGCTTAAGCATTTCCTTATCATACGGTTGCTGCAAGACCTCCTCCGGGATATCCAGATAACAAAAATCATCCTTTATCCTCCCCTCATAACTGACCGAAAACGAAATGGTATCACCCTTTTCTATCTTCCTTCCGAAATCCACCGCTAAAATCTGTTCCTCCCGCTTAAAATTCAACGACTTCTCTCCATCCTTTACCTCCTCGACCCTCAATCCGGGATTCAGGCAAAAGATAAATACTTCCGATGCAGCAAGCGCCGTTCCCTCCATCCCGACAACGGAACGGATTGTTTCAGACTTCTGTTCCACCGAAATATCGTAGTAATCAATCGCCATCTTTGGCTCATATACATATTTATTATTAATACTTGTGTACAAAGCACGCATCTCCCCTTCCCTGAGAATCGAACGTACATGTCGAAAACCCGCCGTCCCCATTAGCAAGAACATGCAGAACGAAAGGAATAACCACGGATAATGGCTTCTCCTAGCATTCGGCAACCGCTTGAACAAGAAGATCGTAAAGAAGATAAATCCCAAACCGGCAAAGAAATAAATCGCTCGGTGGTTTAAGATCAGCTCCAGGTTACTGAACCCGACGATCGTCGATTTGAACAACGGCAGGTTATACACCATATAATCGAACAGATAGTAGAACTTATCCTGTATATAAAACAAGGTCAGCCCAATATACCCTAACAAAAGTATAAAAGTGAGCGCCTGATTCTTTAACAACAACATAAGGAAAATTGAAAGTCCGATGATAAATATCAAAGTAGGAATACTGATCAGAAAGAAATAAACCAGATAAACCGGCAAATCGACCGTCACGCCCGATGCCATAAAGTTAAAAGCCAGCACAATCGCCAATACCAGCAGGTTCAGGAACAGGAACACCCTGAGGTTTCCCCATATCTTCCCGACCACATACTCGGCATTACTGAGCGGCCGGACATAAAAGACCTCGGAAGTATCGAGCTTCTTGTCCCTTTTCAGAAATTCGGAAGAAAGGAAAACTGCGACCACCGCCTGTCCCGTATTCAACAACAAAAGGTTCAGATAGGTATATTGGATGAAACCGATTTTGCAAACCACAGGCCGAAATTGTCCTCCATCAACATCATGGCAAAGTTGAAAAATCCTAAAAACACCACGGCAAGCAGGGTGAAGATACGGAAGAACCAACTCCTCACCAATATCTTGCTTTCGTATTTAGCTACAGATCGTATGTTCGTGATAAATGACATAGGCAAGTGATCTCTTTTAATCGTTTCTCCAACGGTTCAACTTGTTTTCCATATAATAGACATAGGCATGTTCCAGATTAGGCGGATAGGATCATATCCCTGTACCTCGTCAGCCACGACCTGCACTTCCCAGCCCGTACCAGAGGGAATCGTCGAGATAACCGGATACAGTTTATCCACCTCATGCAATTCGTCGCTAGTCACCCGTATACGCCACACTTTTCCTTCCGCCTGCCTCAACATATCTTGCGGGGAACCGTAAAAAGAAACTTCTCCCTTATTCATAAGCGCCATACAGTTGCATGTACTCGATATATCGCCCACGATATGGGTGGAAAGGATAATTGTCACGTCGTTTTCGCTGACTTCCGACAGGAGATTGCGAAAACGAATCCGCTCCTCAGGATCGAGCCCCGTCGTGGGTTCGTCTACAATAATCACTTTCGGATGATGAATCAATGCCTGCGCAATCCCCAAACGGCGCTTCATACCTCCCGACAACTTATTGGCATACCGGTCGCGAACATCGAAAAGTCCGACATTCTCCAACATCTCGTCCACTGCATTTTTCCGCAAAGACTTACAGTTCATACCGGAAAGACGCGCAGCATAATCTAAAAACTCGTACGTTTTATATTTGGCGAAAAAACGGAAATCCTGTGGTAGATATCCCAATACCCCCCGTATCTCCTTGCGCTGCCGCATCAGGTCGTACCCGCAGATATTCACCTCACCCGAAGTAGGTTCCATAAGAGCTACTAAAATACGCATCAAAGTAGATTTGCCAGCCCCGTTCGGGCCCAAAAGTCCGAACATACCAGTCGATATTTCTAGACAAACATCTTTCAATGCATGGTTTCCGTTCGGATACACTTTATTGAGTTTTCTAATCGATATGCTCATCAACAAGTAAATTCAAATTCATATAAATAGAGAGTCTAAAGATAATAGTTATAATATAAAAACAGGCACGGATTACATGGATTTCACAGTTTTAAATCAAATTAAACCGTGCAATCCGTGTAATCCGTGCCCGAAAAACAGATAAAACTATGTAAATCTATCGATTAATAGTTCTGTTTCATCGGTTCGAAGTAAGCCTGAGGATGTTCGCATGCCGGACATTTCTGCGGAGCTTTCTTTGATTCGATAACGAAACCGCAATTACGACACTGCCATAAGATAGCTTCGGCTTTTTCAAACACCGTACCTGTTTCGATGTTAGACAACAGCTTGCGATACCGTTTTTCGTGTTCAGCCTCAACCTTGGCAATCATACGGAAAGCAACAGCAATAGTTTTAAATCCTTCTTCTTCAGCAATATCAGCGAAAGCAGGGTAAAGGTCAGCCCACTCTTCGTTTTCTCCGGCAGCAGCAGCAGCCAGGTTTTCAGCAGTTGTTCCGATCACGCCTGCCGGATAAGCTGCTGTGATTTCAACCATACCACCTTCGAGGAATTTGAAGAAACGTTTGGCGTGTTCCTTTTCCTGTTCAGCTGTTTCCATAAATACACCTGCAATTTGTTCGTAACCTTCTTTTTTGGCCACGCTTGCGAAGAACGTGTAACGACTTCTTGCCTGAGATTCACCGGCAAATGATTTCAGCAGATTCTGCTCGGTACGAGTACCCTTAATACTTTTTTCCATAATGCTAATTTATGTATATATAAAATAAGTTCATATAATCACTCTAAATAAATAACGTTCAAAGGTAGGAAAATGTTCAGGCAAACAGCAAATTTACATATACAAAATATTTCTATAATCCAATAGATAATATTTATGCTAACCCGAAAATAAATTATTTAAGTATCTAACTGCAGATTCCTTTGCAGGAGACAGAAGGTTTCATTGCAACAACAGATTCATACAAGCTTATAAAAAAGATTAAAAACATATTTACTTTTTTTGTAACTTTGCAGCACTTTTAATCAATCAGGCAGAAAGATGAAGAACAAGTTTGATTTTCAGCCCAAGCTAGTATCAGCGCTGAAAAACTACTCTAAAGAGAAATTTATGACCGACCTGATGGCCGGTATTATTGTTGGGATCGTAGCATTACCACTCGCTATCGCTTTCGGTATCGCTTCGGGAGTAAGCCCGGAAAAAGGGTTGATCACCGCTATTCTCGGTGGATTTTTCGTATCGTTGTTAGGAGGATGCAACGTACAAATCGGCGGACCGACAGGTGCGTTTATCGTAATCGTATACGGCATTATCCAAAATTTCGGAATCGAAGGACTGGCTATCGCCACTGTTGTCGCCGGTATTATTCTAGTAATCATGGGGGCGTTGAAACTAGGAACAGTTATCAAGTTTATCCCCTACCCGATCGTTGTCGGTTTCACCAGTGGTATTGCCCTCACCATTTTCACCACGCAGATGAAAGACCTTTTTGGGCTGACAATGGATAAGGTCCCTGCGGATTTCATTTCCAAATGGATCGCCTATTTCGAACATTTCGATACGATGAACCTCTGGTCGTTACTGATCGGGCTTACCAGTATCGTGATTATCGCCATCACACCGAAGTTTTCCAAAAAGATTCCGGGTT
>ERZ773193.2553-NODE-2553-length-18952-cov-8.678097_pt1 | contig 18952 bp, 21 predicted proteins | sample MGYA00511110_ERZ773193 | MGnify/ENA primary metagenome ERZ773193 (study PRJEB29015, sample SAMEA2737784) | human gut metagenome | biome: human gut; feature: human-associated habitat; material: faeces | place: China | collected 2012 ...
GAGTAGAGTGACACTCCTGCGTTTGTAACGCTCGCACGCGGCACAGCCTACTAGCTCAGACAGCATTCAGCCTGCAGCTCCGGGAGGTATTCGCCTGCTGTTCTGCGGCCCCTTGCACCAACCGGGGTTTCTCTGGGCAGAACACTTCAGGGTACTTATTCCCTTCATCGCCATTAACAAAACTTACTTTATCACAAGAACACGGGCTTGTCAAGCCCCGGATTCCGACGGGAACGCTCCCCTGTTACTGGCGGCCGGTACCCAGCATTTCCCGCGCATTTGCCCGTGAAAGCTCGGTCACATGATCGCCGGAGATCAACCGGGCCAGTGCTTCCACGCGGCCATCCGTATCCAGCGGGTGGATCTCGGTATAAGTGCGGTCGTTCGTCACATTTTTCTGGATCAGCAGGTGGCAGTCAGCCAGTGCGGCGATCTGTGCCGTATGGGTGATGCACAGGATCTGATGTCCCTGTGCGCTCTGCCGCAGCACCTCACCGATCCGTCCGGCGGCCTTGCCGGAAACACCGCTGTCGATTTCATCGTAGATCACCGTGGGCACTGCATCCCGGTCTGCCAGCGCATTTTTGATGGCAAGGGTGATGCGGCTCAGCTCACCGCCGGAGGCAATGCGGGCCAGCGGTTTCGGGGCTTCACCGGCGTTCGTGGAGATGTAGAATTCCACGCTGTCCTGTCCGTGGCTTGCCAGCGGCCCACGGGCGTGGTGCAGCGTCATGCGCACACCCGGCATATTCAGGAACTGCAAGGTATCGGTAATGCGTGCATTCAGCTCGTCAAAGGCTTTCAGACGGGTCTGAGTCAAGGCCTCCGCCTTTTCGCGCGCCAGACCATACAGGCGCAGCTTTTCCGCCTGCAGCTGATCGTGCCGCTGCTCCGAGAACTGGATCTGTTCCAGTTCCTCCCGTGCTTTCTGTCCAAAGGCAATGATGTCCTCCACCGTATCACCGTACTTGCGTTTGAGACGGTACAACAGATCCAGCCGCTGTTCGATCTCATCCAGCTCGGCGTCGTTCGTGTCGTAGGCATCCAGCCGGTCGATCAGCTCTGCCGCTGCGTCCTTGGCCGAATAGTACAGGTCCATCAGCGTGCCGGACACCCCGGAAAGTGACTCGTCCAGCTGGGCGGCCGTATCCATGGCGTTGGATGCCTCACCCAGCAGATCCACTGCGCCGGGGGTGTCATCGTCCCCGGACAGCAGCGCATGGGCCTTTGCCACCCGGTCCCGGATGGTGGACGCGTTGGCCAGCACCTTGCGGCGTGCTTCCAGGGTCTGCTCCTCGCCGGCGGTGAGAGCGGCATCCTCGATTTCCTGGACCTGATAGGTCAGCAGGTCGATCCGTCGCTGCTTTTCCGCCTCGTCGGTGATCATGGCGTCCAGTTCCTTCTTGACCTTGACCAGGCTCCGGTACAGCACATAATACTCCTGATAGAGTTTGGCGTTCTGCGCATAATCGTCCAGAATGCTCAGATGGTGTGCCGGATTCAGCAGTCCCACCGAGTCGTGCTGGCCGTTGATGTTGATCAGACCTCCGCACAGCTCCCGCAGCACAGCCGCCGTGGTGGGCATACCGTTGATCCGGCAGCTGCTCTTTCCTTCGGCGGTGATCTCACGGCTCAGAAGCAGCTCTGCCGAGCGCTCATAACCGGCCGCTTCCAGTTTGTCCAGCACCACATCCGGGATCTGCGCAAAAGACGCACGGATCACCGCTTTGGACGCACCCGTGCGCACAAGATCCTTGGAAGTCCGATTGCCCAGGATCGCATTGATGGAGTCGATCAGAATGGACTTGCCCGCACCAGTCTCACCGGTGAGGACGTTCAGCCCCGGCTGAAAATGAACTTCTGCCTTCTGGATGACCGCGACATTTTCAATTTGCAGGCAGCTTAACATGGTTTATCGTCTCTCCCGCGTTTGTTTTACCCGATGTGCCGGGTCAGTTCCGTGCAGATGGTCTTGGCGTCCCGCTCGGAGCGGGCAACGATCAGAAAAGTGTCATCACCCGAAAGGGTGCCGACCACATTTTTCCACTGCAATGCGTCAAATACCTCACAGGCTGCATTGGCCATGCCGGAATAGCACTTGACCAGCACCACATGGCCTGCATAGTCCACCCCCAGCACCGACTCATGAAAGATCGTCTCAAACCGGCCCTGGGTCTTGGGGTTAAAGCTCTCGTTCCGGCTGGAAACATAGCGGTAGCCCTCTGCAGTGGCAGCCTTGACCAGGCACAGCTCCCGGATATCCCGCGAGATCGTGGCCTGAGTCACATCAAACCCTTCCTTGCGCAGATAGTCCAGCAGCACTTCCTGCCGACTGATCGGATGCTCCTGCACAAGACGGAGAATGGTCTGCAAGCGGTCTCCCTTGCTTTTTGCTTCTTCTTTGCGGACATGTGCCATAGCTCGTCGTATCTCCTTTTATCGTCTGCTGCGCAATTTCTGGTCGATGGCCTGGAACTGATCCGCCTTGCTGAAGGTGATCAGCTGCACCACCTGATCCGAAAGCCGGACTTCTGCCGTTGCACCCGCCTTGAGCGGGAATCCTGCTGCACCGTCACAGCTGATGAACACCTCGCCGTCGGCCACTTGACCGACGCAGATGTTCAGCTTGCGTTCCTGCGCAAACACCATGGCCGGGCTGGCAAGACTGTGGGGACAGATCGGCGTGACGACCACGCCTTTTGTCTGCGAATCCAGAATGGGCCCGCCTGCGGCCATCGAATACGCAGTAGAGCCGGTCGGCGTCGCAACGATCACACCATCGCCCCGGTAATGCTCCACCAGAATGTCATCGCAGTAAATGCTGAAATCAATGGCCTGCTGCAGGCGGCCTTTTGTCACGACAACGTCGTTCAGTGCATGTCCTTCCCAGCCGTCATGGCCCAGAACATGGGCGTAGAGCAGCATCCGGTTGTCCAGCTGGAACTCGCCCCGCGCCACGGCAGGCAGCTTGCTTTCCATCTCGCTGACCTCGCAGGTAGCCAGAAAACCGCAGCGGCCCAGGTTGATGCCCAGGATCGGCTTTGCATGCTTGAGCGAAAGATTCGCCTCATGCAGGATCGTTCCGTCTCCGCCGATGGTCAGGATCACGTCCGTACGTTCCAGACACTGTTCCAGCGGCAGATATACAACGCCGGCCGCATTGCAGACCGTGCGCAGATCCTCGCACATCAGCACCGATGCACCATGATTCTGCAGGATCTGCGCTGCACGCAGAGCGACCTCACTGGCCGAGATCTTTCCAGGGTTCGGAGAAATGTAAACCGTCATGCCGAAGCCTCCTGTTTTGGTTCTGTATCCGTATCGTTCAGCGGTCCAGCGTAGAATGGCTTGCAGCCACGACCTGTTCGGCGGCCGCATCGTCCAGCACGCAGGGCTCCTCGCTCTTCTGCACGAACATCAGATATTCGATGTTGCCTTCCGGACCTTTCACCGGGCTGAAATCCAGCCCGCGCACAGCAAATCCGTTGGCAGCCGCATAGCCCATGGCATTGTGCAGCACTTCGCGGTGGGTGGCGGGGTCACGCACCACGCCGTTCTTGCCCACTTTTTCGCGCCCGGCTTCAAACTGCGGCTTGACCAGACAGACGCCCATGGCGTCCGGCGTGGTGATGGCCTGTGCCACCGGAAAAATATGATGCAGCGAGATAAAGGAAACGTCCACGCTGAAGAACTCGATCGGTTCATCCAGAGCCTCCGGCGTAACGCTGCGGATGTTGGTGCGCTCCATGTTGATCACGCGCTCATCGGTGCGCAGCTTCCAGGCCAGCTGGCCGTAGCCCACATCCACTGCGTAGACCTTGACCGCACCGTTCTGCAGCATGCAGTCGGTAAACCCGCCGGTCGATGCACCAATGTCCATGCACACCTTGCCCTTGGGCGTCAGCGGAAAACACTGCATGGCTTTTTCCAGCTTCAGGCCGCCGCGGCTGACATAACCGATGTCGTGCCCGCGCACCTCCACCTTGGCATCATCCTTGATCATCTCACCGGCCTTGTCCACCTTCTGTTCGTTGACAAACACCACACCGGACATGATCATGGCCTTGGCGCGTTCACGGCTCTGGATCAGACCATGCTGAACCAGATATTGATCCAACCGAATTTTCACGATATGTTTTCTCCTTTCATCCAGGCATCCATCACCTGCTGTGCAAGGGTGTCGGCATCCAGCCCGGTGACCTGCTTGATCTGCGGGACGGTTGCATGGGGCAGGTTGGCCGTATGCACAGCAGCGTGCAGGAAGGTTCCATTCCAGCCCGCCTGCTGCAGGCAATAGGCCAGATGCTCCCCGATGCTGCCCCATTCCACACATTCTTCTGCAAATAGCACGATTTTATAATCCTTCACAGCTTCGATCATTTTTTCTGTAAAGGGGAACAGCTTTACAAGTTTAAGTGCGTCGCAATTGATACGATGCTCCGCAAGTTTTTCACATGCAGTCAGAATATCATCCATTTCATCCGCATAGCTGATCAGCACCGCCTGGGCACCCTCGGTTCTGTGCAGGAAATCATAGTCCTGCCCGCTGCAGTCATACTGCGCCAGACGGGCATTTTCCCCGCCCCGCGGATAACGGATCGCACGGGGGCCTCTGCAGCCGTCCTTCAGCAGCTCGTGCAGCCAATAGGTCAGCTCCGCATAATTGGAAGGTGCATAGAGCGGCATACCGACCTGGCTCAGGAAAGCCGGGTCGTAAACGCCCTGATGCGTTTCTCCGTCTGCCGGAACAAAACCCGCGCGGTCAATGGCAAACACGACGTTCTCCTGCAGCAGGTTCACATCGTGCAGGATCTGATCGTAAGAGCGCTGCAGGAAGGTGGAGTAAATGCACACCACCGGCAGCATGCCCTGACTGGCCAGACCTGCCGCAAAGGTCACGGCGTGCTGCTCTGCCATGCCCACGTCAAAGAACCGCTCCGGCGCACTGTGCGAAAAGAACTGCAGCCCGGTGCCATATTTCATGGCCGCGGTAATGGCGCAGATGCGGCTGTTCTGTGCAGCTTCCCGCGCAAGCGCCTGCCCGAAGGTCGTCGAAAACGATTCCTTGGGAGACACCTCCGGGTCGGGCATTCCGTCCGGGTCAAAGGCCGATACCCCGTGGTAGTTGCCCGGGTTCATCTCGGCCGGCTGATATCCTTTGCCCTTTTTGGTCACAACATGCAGAAAGTGCGGGCCGGGCCGCTGACTGATGGTGCGCAGGGTCCGCTCCAGTTCTTCCTCATTGTGACCATCCACCGGCCCAATGTACTGGAATCCCATGTCCTCAAACATGGTCGAGTGGTACATTGCCCGTCGGAGCAATGTTTTACCCTCGGTCAGGGCTTTTTTCAGCGGGGTGCCCACCACCGGGACACTGTCGAGGAAGCTCCGCACATTGTTCTTGGCGTCAAAATATGCCGTCGTCGTGCGCAGGTGGGTCAGATACCGCGCCAGCGCGCCCACATTGTGGGAAATGGACATCTTGTTGTCATTCAGGATCACGAGCAGATTGTCCAAGGAGCCGATGTTGTTCATGCCCTCGTAGACCATGCCGCCCGTAAAGGCACCATCGCCGATGACCGCAACCACCCAGCCCGGCTCATGTCGGATCTTCTTGGCCCAGGCCATGCCGATGGACAGCGAAAGCGCTGTGTTGCCGTGCCCCGCAATAAAGGCATCGTGCTCGCTCTCATTCGGGTTCGGAAAACCGGAAATGCCATCCAGCTGGCGCAGCTTTGCAAAGCCGCTGCGTCGGCCGGTGAGCAGTTTGTGCGTATAGCACTGATGCCCCACGTCAAAAACGATTTTGTCCATTGGCGTCGTCATCACCCGGTGCAGGGCTACCGTCAGCTCCACTGCGCCGAGGTTGGACGCCAAATGACCGCCTGTGCGGGAGATATTCCGCAGCAAAAACTGACGGATCTCCGCACAGAGCTTGTTTACCTGTTCTTTGTCCAGATTTTTCAGATCGCTGGGTTGATCAATGTTGTCCAGCAGCAACGATTCCATAACCAAATCACACGTCCTTCATGCAATGTTTCCTGCCCTGCTGGCACGTCTCACAGGCCCAGCGGGTACAGCAGGCCGACCACAAGGCCCACCAGAAAGCCTGCGACCACCTGCAGCGGAGTATGGCCGACCATTTCCTTCAGATGCATGTTCTGCAGGAACGGGGCGTTCTTTTCGCTGACCTCGATCCACTGGTCGATCATCTGATTCAGCACCTTTGCCTGCTCGCCGGTCTCATGGCGCACGCCCATGGCGTCGTGCATGGTGATGATGGCCACCACACAGGCCACTGCAAAAATGGCAGAGTCAATGCCCTCACACCGTGCCGTGGCAATGACCATTGCGCAGACGGTGGCGCTGTGGGCGCTGGGCATACCGCCGTCGCCCCACATGCGCTCCAGCTGGAATTTGCCCAGCAGGATGAAGTTGATCAGGGTCTTGAGCACCTGCGCCACGAACCATGCCAGGAGCGACACGGTCAGGATGCGGTTGAATGAAAGGATCTCATAAATGAACTGCATAGCGTTTCCTTTTGCTTTCCCGGACGATGATCCGTTTTAGTGTTTGCGTGTCAGGAGCTGCTGCGCAAGCTGCTCCAGAAAGGCCGATTTTTCGCCGAATGTTTCGCGCAGAGCGCTGCAGGTCTTTTCGTTTACGCGCTGTGCAAGAGCCATTGCGCCCTCCACGCCATACAGCGTTGCAAACGTTGTTTTTCCGTTTTCACTGTCGCTGCCAATGGGCTTGCCCAGCTGTTCCGGCGTGCTGGTCACATCCAGCACATCGTCCACGATCTGGAACACCAGACCAATGCCGTAGGCGTATGCTTCCAGTGCTCGACACTGGTCGGCGTCGGCACCGGCGGCAGCTGCCCCCATCTGGACGGCTGCGTTGATCAGAGCACCGGTCTTATTGCGGTGGATCAGCCGCAGCTGTTCCTCGGTCGCTGCCAGTGCTTCGTATTTCAGGTCCAGCTCCTGCCCATACACCATGCCGCGGCTGCCGGCACCAAGGCCCAGCGCCTTTGCGGCCTGCACACAGGCCTGCGGGCAAGCCGGTGCATTGGCGATTGCTTCAAAGGCTTCGGTCAGGAGCACATCTCCTGCCAGCATGGCCGTTGCCTCCCCGAATGCCTTGTGGCAGGAGGGGCGGCCGCGCCGCAAGTCATCGTTGTCCATGCAGGGCAGGTCATCGTGGATCAGCGAGTAGCAGTGCAGCATTTCCACCGCAGCGCTGAAAGCTCTGGCCGTCTGCGGATCACCGCCCAGCATATCACAGACACTGAGCACCAGCACGGCCCGGATGCGTTTTCCGCCGCCCAGCAGGCTGTACCGCGCCGCACGGCATACCTCCGATCCCTCCGGAAGAAACTTTGCACAGGCGTCTTCCAGCGCGGCAGAAGCCTGCGACAGATACATCTGATATTGTGTTTTGTAATCCATCAGTTTTCCTCCCGCTGTTCCTGCATGGTCTGCGTGATCTTCGCGTCGATCTCCTCGATCTGGAGCGATGTTTTTTCCAGCGCAGTATGGCAGTATTCCATCAGAGATGCTGCCTCCGCATACAACTTGACGGCTTCTGCAAGAGTCGTCTGCTCGTCCTGCATTTTGGCCAGAACGGCATTCAGGCGCTCCATGCCCTCTTCATAGCTTTTGGGTGCTTTCATCAATTTCCTCCACGGCCTCCACCCGGCACTTTGCCCGGCGGGAAGCGCTGCGAATGTAGATGGTCTTGTCCGGCTCCAGTTGGTCTGCCGGAAGGATCTGTCCTCTGCCCGTGGTGATCATTGCATAGCCTCGGGCAAGGACCCGGTACGGGCTCAGAGAGGCTGTCAGTGCTGCGGCATGTTCCAACTGCATATTTGCAGCCTGCATCCGGCGCTGTATCTGGATCTGAAGCGTCTGCCCAGCCTGTTTTAGCTGGTCAAAATCCCTCTTCCAGATGTGATGCGCAGGCTTGCGTTCCAACGCTAAGTTGTATTGTTCCAGCTCATTATAGCACAACTTGAGCCGTTTTTGCATATTTTCAGAAATATTTTGTTGTAAATTTTGCAAAATATTCCATTGTTCTTCCCGGTCCGGCACCGCAAGCTCTGCCGCTGCCGAGGGCGTCGGGGCTCTCTGGTCTGCCACGAAGTCCAGGATCGTGTAGTCGATCTCGTGTCCAATGGCGCTGATCAGCGGTGTTTTGCAGGCAAAGGCTGCCCGCGCGATCACCTCAGCGTTGAACACCCACAGATCCTCCCGGCTGCCGCCGCCGCGGGCCACGATGATCACATCTGCCCTGCCGCTGCGGTCCAGCGTTCGGATGGCCGCCGCGATCTGCGGAGCCGCTTCAAACCCCTGCACCATGACCGGGCAGAGCAGCAGCCGGATACCCGGCCAGCGGCGGCTAATCACATTGCGGATGTCCTGTAAAGCCGCGCCGGTCTTGCTGGTCACCAGCCCAATGCACCGGGGATATTGCGGCAGCGGCTTTTTGTGTGCCGCATCAAACAGGCCCTCCTGTTCCAGCCGGGCCTTGAGCTGCTCCAATGCCAGCTGTGCTGCACCGATTCCGTCCGGGAACATCTCATTGACATACAACTGGAATGCGCCATCCCGCTCATAGAGCGTTGCACGGCAGCGCACAACCACACGCATCCCCTCTTCCGGACGGAACGCAAGCCGCCGCGCATCCGAGCGGAACATCACCGCTTTTACGCTGGCCTGCTCATCCCGCAGGGTGAAATAGCAATGCCCGCTGCGCGCGTTCTGCACAAAATTTGCCACCTCGCCGCGCAATGCCAGATCAAACAATCGGTCGTTTGCATCAAAAAGAGATTTGACATAGCGGTTCAGCGCCGAAACCGTGATCACTTCAGCCATAAACCGGCCTCCCGTGCCGCAAGAATGGACACGCCAATGGCATTGTCACTGGAATACTGTCCCGGCACAAAATACACCTGAGGCAGGCGTTTCTGCACCCACTGGCGGATCACATCGCTGCTCATCACGCCGCCGGCGCATACCACCGGCAGACCCGGGTATTCCTTCTGCGCAGCCTTTGTCATTTTGACCACCGTATCGGCCACACAGAGCAGGCAGTACTTGCACACATATTCCGGGCTTTTGCCCGCAGCAAGCAGGGCATTGCACTGGTTTTCCAGGCCGGAAAGGCTGCACTGCATGCCCCTCACGCTAGATTTCGGCCGGATCTCTTCCGGGCACGCTGCAGCAAGGCGAGACACCTCTGCACCCGCCGGGAAGGCAAACCCGAGCTTGACGCCCACGCGGTCCACAGCCTGTCCGGCGTAAAGGTCCGTGCTCGTGCCAAGTTGGGTGATCGTGCGTACCTCATCACACAGCAGCAGATCCGTCGTGCCGCCGGAAATATGAAACAGCAGGACTTTCTGCGTAAAAAGGTCTGCGCCGCGGGCTGCAAACAGCGCCGCAGCGGCATGGCCCTGCTGGTGGGTCGTATAAATCAGCGGGATGCTCCGCGCCGCTGCAAATGCCGTCGCCGCGTTCACACCGGCCAGAAAGCACGGCATATAACTGCCCTCTGCCGGGCGCGGCTTCTGGGAGACACCCACAGCGTCGATGCGGGTCAGATCAAACTCCTGCGCAAGCTCGTGCAGCATTTCCGGCAGTTCTGTGGTGTGGTGGAACAGTGCATCGCTCTGCCGCAGGCCCAGCTGCCCGGGTTTGACCGGAAGAAACCGCTTTTTTGCACAAACAACCTCTCCGGCTGTATCAAAAACTGCCAGAGAGGTTGCATAGTTGCTTGTATCGACCCCGAGCGTATAACGGCTCACTGTTCAGCCGGCTCCACAGCGGCTTCTTCATTCAGGCCGTGATCCCGTGCCACTGCGCCGAGCAGGCCGTTCACAAACTGATAGTCCTCATCGGCACCATACTTTTTGGTCAGCTCCACTGCCTCGTTGATGGCAACGCCGGGCTTGTGCTCGCCGCCGAACAGCATCTCTGCAATGGCCAGGCGCAGCACGGTCAGACTGACGCGCGGCAGACGTTCCATGGTCCAATTGCGCAGATGAGCGCGGATCTCGTCATCCACCTCTGCGGAGTGGTCGTAATAAGCATTCAGCAGCAGCTTGCTGAAGCCATCCACCGGGTGCTCTTCGTCGTTTTCCGCATGGTTGGTCAGAGCCTCTGCCAGCGGGACGTCGCCAAAGGTCTGCGAAAATGCCAGCAAAAATGCATTCTCGCGAGCTTCTCTACGGGGCAAAATGTTTTCCATAATATTCCTTTCATAATAGGAGCTCTCCCCGCCGGGAAACCCCGGCAGAGAGAACGCGTTCTATCCATTCTTTTGTACGGCTGCAAGCGCTCTTACTGCTCCGCAGCAAGACCTGCGATCACCAGATTCACACGGCTCACCGTGACACTGGTCATGTTCTGCACGGCCGACTTGACATTTTCCTGCACCTTTTCCGCCACTGCAGGGATGCGTGCGCCGGACGCCATGATCAGATGCAGCGTAAGTTCTGCCGTGCCGTCGCGCATTTCCACGGCCACCGGCGGCTGGATGCTGGCTTCCAGCAGATCCTTCAGCTTTTTGTTCTGGGTCCCGCAGGAAACTTCTGCCACGCCTTCCACTTCCAGCGCAGCGCACCGTGCGATCTTTGCAATGACTTCGGTCGAAATCTGAAGGCTGCCGCCCTGAAGATCCATATTCTGTAAATCCATTGTGCTGTCCTCCATTGAAAAGCAGCAGAACTGCCGCTTTTTTTCGGTTCAAAACGGCTTTGCAGCTGCCGCCGCCGAATGGCCGGGCAGCACACCGTTCCTGTTTTCTGATGGTGTTATTATACCATCAATGCGGGGTTGATTTCAATACTTGTTTGGAAAACTCTGTCGGACCACACAACGGGTTCTTTTTCCAGCCCGGTTCCTTCCGGTCGGAGGGAAACACTTTTTATTTTACTTCCACCACCGTGATGTTCTGGGCCGTCACACTGCTCTTGCTGAGCACGACGTCCCGGATCTGCGCCACCTGCGCCGCCGTCAGCGGGTCACCGGATGTCATGACGGTCAGATCGGCGCGGCCGGGCTGCAGAAAGCACAGGCAGTCCGCAAAGCCCTTGGCTTTGATGAGGGTCTCGATCTCATTTTCGGCGTGCAGATCTTCCAACCCGGCTGTCAGCTGGGCGGTGCAGTCCTTCTTTTCCTCCGCAGAGAGCGAAGAGGACTTCATGGTTTTTTGCAGGGTGTCCATGGCTTCATCGTGCGCCTTTTCCCGTTTCAGGCGTGCCTCTTCAAAGAACTTTGCGCCGCTGTCGCTTGCCACGCTGACCAGCTGTGCTTCCCCGTAGTTTTTGTTCGCGGCCGACACTGTTTCGGCTTCCGTGGGCAGGCCGTCCAGGACCGTGTCCGACTGCACAGGCTCGGCCGAAACGACCTGGGCTTCCTCGTCCGCTGCAATGCCGGTATCGGTGCGGGCATACTGCCAGTTCAGATAAACGGCAATGACAAGGGCAGCGGCCAGCGTAAGCGCGGTCACCCGCCGGGTATTTCTGGAAAGTGCTCTCATCTTGAATCCTCCTTGTTCTGGGTCAGATCATGGCTTGCGCTGTTCCACACAGATCCGGTTGGATGGCAGATCCAGCAGCGCTCCCACCATCTCCGTGATGCGTGCTGCCACGCGGACATCTCCCCCGCCGTCGCACAGCACGGCCACGCCGCGGATCTGCGGCTGATAGATCGTCTCTGCCAGGGCGGAGCCATCTTCCAGCAGAACATGCGTCTGCTGTTCCTGCATCTGCCCGGACTGCGTATCCAGTGCATAGATCGTTTCCTCCCCCGTTTCCAGTGTGAGCATCACCGTCGTCTTTCCCGCTCCGTCCATCTGAGCGATCAGTGTTTCAAGCCGGTTTTCCAGCCGGGTCTGATACGCGGCGATTTCCTGTGGGGCTGTGCTGGCGGCAGCAGACTTCGTCCCGGTCGGCATCAACTCCGACAGCAGCAACAGCAGCATGGCCACCCCGCCAATGAGCACCGCAAGTCTTGTGCGCCCCTGCGGGCCTTTGCATCCCTGAAGAACAGTTGTGATCGTTGCTTTTTTCATGGTTCCGCCTCTTCCGCTGCGGTGACAGCGTCGGTGCTAAGTTCTTTTTGCAGAAGCTGCACAAGCTGTGTCTGCACCTGTGCCGGGCTGTCCGGCGGCATCCACACGATCGTGCGAGCTGCGCGGATGCCGTCCGGCGTCTGTTCCAATTCCGTTTCCACCCGGACCGGGATGCCTGTCTGTGCCTCGCATTCCGCTGCCAACATCTCATTCAAGCGCTTCGCCGCCTCCGTGAGGATCGTGGTTTCCACGCCCTCGATGGAGGCAGATGCCTGCACCGGCTGAAGCCACTGTGCAGTCCGTGCAGGCAGTGCAGAAATTGCACGGAGCAGAACTGTTAGAATATATAGCCCCGCAACCACTTTTATGCATCGGCGCGCCCAGCCCGCTTCCACCAGCTGCACTAGCAGCTCCGCGCAGACACATGCAAGGCAGAATGCCGTTACGACCCGCATTTCACCCTCCGTTCATCATTGTCATCAACGCGACACCGACCATTGTCAGCGAAAAGAACAGTGCCGTGACCGCCGCCATGCACCGGACCGCCTCCGTCAGACAGGCAAACAGCGCCTGGCACCGGTCGATGCCGGCAAAGCTGCACAGAAGCCTGCACCCGGACAGAACTGCCAGGTGGAACAACAGTCCCAGATACAGCGGAACAAATTCCGCGCCAAGGATCACCAGTGCCGCGATTCCAAGAGAGCTTTTGAGCAGCTGCAACCCGGCCAATACGGTATCGGCCGCGCCCCTCAATGCCTGCCCGATCACCGGGACACTGCCCGTCAGCATCTGGCCCAGACGGGATGTCGTGTGGTCCAATTGCAGTGTGATCACTCGCTGTACGCCAAGCAGAAGCGCAAACAGTTTTCCGCCCGCCGAAATGCTTTTTCGCAGCAGCTGCCCGCTCATCCTGCAGGCTTCCGGGAGACCCGTCTGCGTGTGGATGCAGCAGGCCATGCTGATGGCCAGATAGCTTTGCAGCAGCGGCCGGATGCACAGCGCGATCCCCTGTGCCAGCAGAGCCAGCACGCTCAGCAGAAATCCGCTGGCCACAGCTCCGGCGTTTCCCTCTCCACCTGCCGTCAGGACTGCGCCGCACACCGGCAGAAATCCCGTGAGGAACAGCCGCCAGCTGTCCATGCGTTCACCGATAGACTGTGCCAGTGTCAGCAGATCACCCCAGATGAGTACCCCGCAGCCACCGGCTGCCGCAAGGTCCAGCAAGGTACCGTCCGCTGCATCGCCAACGAGAAATGACAAAGCTGTGAGCAGCAGCAGAAACAGCAAAAGATCTGCGTAGCTGTGCAGGGTATCGACCAGAAGCTGCACGGGTGAGCCCGGCAGCAGGCTCAGCAATGCCGACACCGGGTCCCGGGCAAAATCCGCTGCACCCTGTGCACTTTGGGTCAGGTAGGGCTGCCACAATTCCCGGCCGGGCAGGCTTTCCAGTGCGAAAGCCCGCACCGTTCCAAAAGGCATTGCGGCCAGAAACACCAACCCTGCCAGAAACCCCCGGTATTTTTTGCCGCTCATCCTGCCAGCCCCCAGATCCGTTGACACACTTCTTCCAGCAGTGGGAACACTGCCGCCAGCACCAGACAGCGGCCCGCAAGCCCTGCACACCAGCCAAGTGCCTCGGCTCCGCTCTCTTTGCAGAGGGTACGGGTATAGTCGGCAAGCAACAGGATGCCCGTGCTGCGCAGCAGGCATTGGAACGCCTGCTTGTCCGTTTGCTGTCCCAGCAGCGCGATACCCTCCAGAACACTGCGGAAGGTGCCGCCCAGCCGCACCAGCAGAAGGACGATCGCTCCCAGTGAAAGCAGGAGCGCATAGGCCGGAAGCTCCTTTTGCAAAAGTGCATGCATCGCTGCCAGCACTGCCACCAGCCCCAGCGTGACCCAGGCGGAACTCACAGCGAAAACAGCGCCTTGATGGTAACAAACAGGGTGCTGATCTGCTTGACCAGAATGGATAGGACCACCACAAGGCCGGCAAGGGTCGTCATCATGGCCTGATCCTCCCGCCCGGAGCGGATCAAGAGCTGATTGAGCACCGCCACAATGATGCCGATGGCTGCAATTTTGAACACCAGATCAATTTCCATCTGCGCTGTTTCCTCCAAGATTTCCGAATTCAGATGAGCAGCAGTGCCATTGCCATCCCGGCTGCAAGGCCCAGTTTGCGGGGCAGACCGGCCTGCCGCCGGGCAGCGTGTTCTGCCGTTTGCTGCAAAGCCTGCAGGCGGGCCCGGTAGTAGTCCAGCTGTTCGCACTCCTGCTGCGCTTCCGCACGGCCAAGGCCGGACATGCACGTCCGGAAGCACTGCTGTTCTTCCCGCGTCAGGCCCTCCGGTGGTGGGGCCTCCTGTAAGCAGCGGGCGCCGGATTCCAGTATGCCTTCCCGGCAGAGCTCTGCGTAAAGCTGCTGCAGGTCTGCCCGGCGGAACGCGACCTCCTGCCGGATGCGTTCCAGAAGCGCAAGGCATTTCTGCAATGCAGCAAGGTGCTGTACCGTACGGGCCTGTATGGCATCCCCGGCCAGCCAGCCGCACAACGGCAACAGCAGAGCACCCAGAATGTGCAGCATCATAGCAGCGGAAGCTGCCGGATCTCCCGGATCCGGCCCGGTGCACAGCGTCCTTCCAGCAGGACAAGAAACCGCAGTGCTCCCTGCTGCTGTAAAACCCGCACCTGCGGCCTTTGCAGAGCGTCCTCCAGCGTGGCGGCATGGACGCTGGCCACAAACTCCACCCCGCTGAAAAAACCCTGTTCCAGTGCGGTGACCTCGGTCAGGTCCCCCAGCTCGTCCAGCAGGATCACCTGCGGAGCCAACGTCCGCAGCGCCATCTGGACCGCACGGCCTTTGGGCAGGCCGCTGATGCAGTCAAGGGCATCGCCATTCTGCCGCTCCGGCGGAAAAAGTTCCCCTCGCTCGTCGATCACAGCCACGGCCCGTTTCTGTGCAGCCAGTTCCCGGGCGATCTGCCGCAGAAGGGTGGTCTTGCCGCTGTCCGGTTCTCCCACCAGCAGTGCCCCGATGAAATGTCCCCGCAAAAGGGTGCACAGCTCCGCCGGAAGTTCCGTACAAATTGGACGCGCAATGCGGAAATTCAGCGACAAAAGACGCTGCAGCACAACATCCTCCGGGCCGCGCAATACGAACCGACCGCCCACCCCCACACGGCAGCCGGATGCCGTGGTCAGGTATCCCTGCGCCAGTTCGGCCTGATGGGTATGTACTGAACCGCCGCAGAGCACATAAAGGATCTCGTCCATCTGCAGGGCATCCAGCGTCCTGCCGCGCAGGGTCTGCGGGCATTCCGGCAGCTCGTCCAACGTCGTCTGCTGCCCGGCAATGGACAGGCAAATTCCACAGCCTGTCCGCAGCCGCAGTTCGTGCACTTTTTCGGCGGTATTCTGCGGCAGCCGGGCCAGCGGCTGCGCCAGCCATGCAGGCAACAGACGGATCGCGCGGTAATACTCGTCCACAATGGGCACTTCCTTTCAACGAAACTTGTGTTACCAGTGTATGCAGCTCCTGCCCGCTTAGAACCGCACACAGACAAAAAGCCCCTGCGGCCCGAAACGCCGCAGAGGCTATGCAAAATTGTAATTATTCTTCTTTGAGCAGATCAAGGAATTCGGCTTCGGTCAGCACCGGAACGCCCAACGCCTGCGCTTTGGTCAGCTTAGAACCGGCTGCTGTACCGGCGACCACATAGGAAGTCTTTTTGGAGACCGATCCGCTGGCCTTGCCGCCGTTTTTGACGATGAGGGCTTCTGCCTCGTTGCGGGAGAGTGTTTCCAGCGTACCGGTAACCACCAGCGTTTTACCGGCCAGCTTGTCGCCCTTGGGCTCGCCCTTCCACTGCATGTTGACCCCGGCATCTGCCAGACGGTGCACAAGGTCTGTGGTGCCTTCCTTCGCAAAGAATTCCACTACGCTCTGGGCCATCACACCGCCAAAACCGTCGATCTCGCTGATGGCAACGGCATCTGCTTCCCGGATAGCCTGCAACGAACCGAAATGTTCTGCCAGCAATGCCGCCGCCTTGTCGCCGATGTTGCGAATGCCAAAGCCAAACAGCAGCTTGTCCAGATTGTTCTCTTTTGAGCGCTGGATGGCGTTCAGCAGATTGTCCGCGCTTTTCTCCTTGAATTTGTCCAGCGTCAGCAGCTGTTCCCGGCTAAGCGCATAGATGTCTGCCGCCGAATGCACCATGTCTTTCTCCACCAGCTGCGTTGCCACAGCCGTGCCCAGACCGTCGATGTCCATGGCGTCGCGGGAGGCAAAATGGATGATGTTGCGCAAAGCCTGTGCCGGGCATTCCGGGTTCACGCAGCGCAGGGCAGCCTCGTCCTCCAGATGCACCACCGGTGCGCCGCAGGACGGACAAACCGTCGGCATCTCGTAGGGCTGAGCGTCCTCGGCGCGGCGGGTGACCCCGATCACTTCCGGGATGATATCGCCGGCCTTGCGCACCTGAATAGTGTCACCGATGCACAGACCAAATTGCCGGATAAAGTCCTCATTATGGAGGGTGGCGCGCGCCACGGTCGTGCCGGCCAGAAAGACCGGATCAAAGCAGGCCGTGGGGGTCAGGACACCGGTGCGGCCCACAGCCACCTCGATGCTGCGCAGGGTGGTTTCCTTGACCTCCGGCGGGTACTTGAAGGCGATGGCCCAGCGCGGGAATTTGTTGGTGGAACCCATCTGTTCCCGCTGGGCAAAATCGTTTACCTTGATGACCGCACCGTCCATATCAAAATCCAGCTTGGAACGGTTCTGTCCGATCTGCTCGATCTCTGCAATGGCCTGCTCAATGTCGTGTACCACATGGTAGCGCGGCGAGACCGGCAGACCAAGGCTCTTGAGGTAGTCCAGACTGTCCGAATGGCGGGTCAGTTCCTTACCGCGGATCTGCTGGACGTTGAACACAAAAATGGACAGGCCGCGGCTTCCGGTGATCTTTGCATCCTTTTGCCGCAGGGAACCTGCCGCCGCATTGCGCGGGTTCTTGAAGGGAGCGGCCCCCTGCAGTTCCTGCTCCGCGCACAGCTTCTGGAAAGCCTCGTGCGGCATATAGACCTCGCCGCGCACCTCCAGAAACTCCGGCGCATTTTTCAGCGTCTTGGGGATGTGTTTGATTGCCCGGACGTTCTGGGTCACATCCTCGCCTACCACGCCGTCGCCGCGGGTGGACGCCCGGACGAGTTCTCCGTTCTCATACTCCAGACTGCAGGAAAGGCCGTCGATCTTGATCTCGACCACATATTCCGGTTCGATGCCTGCATCCCGTACGCGGCGGTCAAAGTCGCGCAGCTCATCATACGAAAATGCATCCAACAAACTTTCCATCTTGACCGCATGGGTCACCTTGGTAAAGCGCCCGCTGGGGGTCCCGCCCACTTTCTGGGTCGGCGAAGTCGGCGTGATCAGCTGCGGGAACTGCGCTTCCAACGCTTTCAGTTCCCGGGTCAATGCATCGTATTCAAAATCCTCCAGCTCCGGGGCATCCTGGTCATAATAGAGCCGGTTGTTCTTTTCAATGACAGCGCGCAGCTCCTCCACACGCTTCTGGGCCTGTTCCAGTTCCAAACAAATCACTCTCCTGCCGGGTGACCTGTGTCGGGAGACTGCTCCCACAGGACACCGTTTTTGTACGGTTCTAGTATACCACACCAAGCGGCACTCTGCAAAGCAAAGGGAAAAATACAAATCGTATTTTTCATGCATGAAATCGGTATCATATCGTATTTGTTAGTTGATTTTAAATCAATTCCGAAAGATACTCTCTGTTTATGTCATTAAAATTTTATCGACTTGACGTTAATATCCAGATTGATTCTTGCCGCATTCAAAGAAATTTCAATGCAGACGCTACGGTCCTCCCGGCAAAGCCAAAAGAAAAAGAGCCTGCACTTTCCGTGTGCAAGCTCTTCTCTCTATGCCAGTCCGGCTGTTCTGCGCTCGGCTTTTCCTTTAGCCGATCAGAGTCTGATAGCGCCGTTCCAGCACCTCAAACTGTGCATCGTCCACAGGCACAGTCACGAGAAACTCCATCTTTCCCTTCTCGTTTTTCGCGCTGTGAACAGGAATCGAACTGCGGATGCCTTCTGCATACAGCATCCGCAGACACATCCCGAGTTGATGATCCGATTTTGCCAGCAGTTCATGAGCCATTCTGCTCACCTCCTTCATAATGGAAAACGAATTTTTCGCGTCCAGGTCACGGACATTGTTTAGTTTCTAAACTATCAGATGCCAATGGTCTTTGCAACCATCGAAACGACGTGTGCAACACCATTATAACCCAACAAAAAAGGAGCCGTCCTCTCAGCCTAGCCAAGAGAACAGCTCCAGAAATGCAATGCAGGAAATCAGATAGAAATGGTGTTGCAGACGTCGATCAGGACGGGGTCGAGGGTCTTGGTCATTTCGAGTGCTTCATCCACCGGGTAGTCCACCAGCTTCTCGCCCTTCATGCCGACGATGCGGTTGTACTTGCCCTGCTCCAGCAGGCACACGGCCTGGTAGCCCATGGCGGATGCGTTCACGCGGTCACGCAGCGTGGGAGAGCCGCCGCGCTGGACATGGCCCAGAATGGTGGCACGGGAGTCGATGCCGGTGCGGGCCTGAATCTCGTTTGCGATCTCCTGTGCGTGGCCCACGCCCTCGGCAACGATGATGATGAAGTGACGCTTGCCGGTCTTCTGAGTCTCAGCGATCTTGTCCAGAATGTCGTGCTGCATGTCGAATTCCTTCTCCGGCAGCAGGACAGCCATAGCACCGGAGGCGATGGCAACGTTCAGGGCAATGTAACCGGCGTTGCGGCCCATGACCTCGACCACACTGCAGCGGTCGTGGCTCTGGGTGGTGT
>ERZ773193.2566-NODE-2566-length-18869-cov-11.578718_pt1 | contig 18869 bp, 11 predicted proteins | sample MGYA00511110_ERZ773193 | MGnify/ENA primary metagenome ERZ773193 (study PRJEB29015, sample SAMEA2737784) | human gut metagenome | biome: human gut; feature: human-associated habitat; material: faeces | place: China | collected 2012 ...
GCGCTTTTGGCTTAGCAGCTGCCGCACCTCGCTCGCCGTATCGGCACTTAGAATTGTGCGGTATTGCCTTAGCCCCGTTACCCATCAACAGGGAGGTTGAAGATGAGCAGATATGTTCTTGCGCTGGATCAGGGTACCACCAGCAGCCGGGCAATCCTGTTTGATAATGAGCAGAATATTATTGCCGTGCGCCAGCGCGAATTTGAGCAGCTATACCCCCAGCAGGGCTGGGTGGAGCACGACCCCATGGAGATATGGTCCAGCCAGTATGGCGTGATGAACGAGGTGGTAGCCCAAAGCGGCGTGGATGCGCATGATATTGCCGCCATCGGCATTACCAACCAGCGCGAAACCACGATTTTGTGGGAAAAAGCGACCGGCCGCCCCATTTATAACGCCATTGTGTGGCAATGCCGCCGCACTGCACCGTTGGTGGATGAGCTGCTCAGCCAGCCGGGCATGGCAGAGTATATCAAAGAGAATACCGGCCTTGTGCCGGATGCCTACTTTTCCGCAACCAAAATCAAGTGGATTCTGGACCATGTGCCGGGCGCACGGGAGCGCGCACAGGCGGGAGAAATTCTGTTTGGCACGGTGGACAGCTGGCTGGTGTGGAAGCTGACCGGCGGCAAGGTGCATGTAACGGACCGAACCAACGCCAGCCGCACCATGCTGTATAATATCCACAAGCTGGACTGGGATGATACACTGCTGAACGCGCTGGATATCCCCCGCGCCATGCTGCCGCGTGTGACGGATTCCAGTGAGATTTACGGTTACACCGACCTGTGCGGCGTACAGGTGCCGGTGGCCGGTATTGCGGGCGACCAGCAGGCCGCACTGTTTGGCCAGGGCTGTTTTTCCAAAGGCGAAGCCAAAAACACCTATGGTACCGGCTGCTTTTTGCTGATGAACACCGGCGATACCATCTGCCGCAGCAAAAATGGCCTGCTGACCACCATTGCCATCAGCCTGAACGGCAAGGTGGAGTATGCGCTGGAGGGCAGTGTGTTTGTGGGCGGGGCGGTCATCCAGTGGGTGCGCGATGGCCTGCGCATGATCCAAGAAAGCCGGGATTCGGAGTATTACGCCCAGAAGGTGCCGGATAACGGCGGAGTGTATATTGTTCCGGCCTTTACCGGATTGGGCGCACCCTACTGGGATATGTACGCCCGCGGGGCCATTGTGGGCATTACCCGCGGCACCACCCAGAACCATATCATCCGCGCGGCGGAAGAGTCCATCGCTTATCAGAGCTATGACCTGGTGCACGCGATGGAGTTGGATGTGGGCCAGCCCATCACCGCCCTGAAAGTGGATGGCGGTGCTTCCCGCGACCAGTTTTTGATGCAGTTCCAGGCGGACATCCTGAACAAAACCGTGCTGCGCCCGGCCATCCGCGAAACAACGGCCCTTGGCGCTGCCTACCTGGCGGGCCTTGCCACCGGCGTGTGGAAAGACCGTGGGGAAATCCGCAGCCTGTGGCACTGCAACATGACCTTTACTCCCAACATGGAAGCTCCGGAACGCGAAAAGCTGCTGGCTGGCTGGCACAAAGCCGTGGGCCGAAGCCGCGATTGGGCGGAACACGAGTAGGAGTTAGGAGGTAGGAGTGAGGAGTTGCGGTATTGCCCTAAAAACAATTTGTAGAGGACGATGCTCGCATCGTCCCGGGTGACGGGCTGTATCAAACGTTTTACATGTATCCCCACGATTCAATTTGTGAGCAAATTCCCCGAACCAACTCCAAAACTACTCACATAAAAAACAACCACCAAACAACAACAGGCCCGCGCCGCAGGAGAACATCCCGGCGTGGGCCTGTTATTTATCTATGGCAATCTGTGACTAAAATGATTTAATTCATGTGCACCAGCTTGGGGTAGACCCGCTGCATATAGGAATCGTCGAAATGCTCGTCCAGCAGGGTATCCAGACTGGTCTGGGCGGCAACGCCCTCCAAACGGGCGTCATAACGAATCAGCGCGGCGGAGCTGACGATCATATTGACTGCCATAAATACCACCAGGCACCAGGTCAAAATGGTACCGCCGCGGCGGGGCAGGCTTTCAATCAAGCGGTCCAACGGCGGGAACAGCACCTTGAACCATGCCACAGCGGCCAGCCCCCAGAAAAAGCAGTACAGCAGATTGATACGCCCGCCCAGGTTGAACGGCAGGGCACTGTAATCCCAGAATACCGCGCCGAACACGATTTCGGTAAACACGCTGCACAGATACTCGTAAGCACCGCCCAACAGGGTGCCCATGCCGAACAGCCAGAATGCCGAACGGTCTTTGTACTTGTACAAAACCTGGGTGACCAGCGCAATGGCAAGGCCCCAAACAATAGAGAAAGGCCCCCACACCAGGCTGGAACGGCTCATCCAATACCCAGCGGTAATGCGGCAGAAAATCGTTTCGGTAATGTCGCCCAGGAACGCGCCGATTACAAACAGCAAAAAGATTTTGTAAAAGCTGCACCCGGCAGCAAACACCGTGCTTTTGGTGCGCTTGGGGCGTATCAGGTCCAGCTGCGGGGCCTTGGTGCGCATGCGGCGCTCGGTGCGGTCAAAAATCCACAACCCCATCCGCAGCGTCAGGTTGGCAAGGCGGTTGTTGACCTCGTCCACCCTGGGCAGCTTGTAGCGCAGGCCGCCCAGGGTCAGCGCGGTGCCCAGCAGATCAATGACCAGCAAAATGGCAAAGATCCACAACAGAACATGCGCAAGCCCGGCGGGTACCAGCTGGTACAAACGCATCAGCAGCGGCACCAGCCACTTGACGGTTACCAGGCCCAGGGCACCCCAGACGGCGGAAGCCGAAAGGCAGATGTACCCATCCAGGTTCCATTTGCAGTCAGAGTAATCCCACCAGCGGGTGTGGCTGTAGTGCTCCAGCAAATGCCCGGCAATCCATTCCACCACCGTGGCATACAGCGCGCTGAACAAAAACAGAAAGAACCACCCGCCGCTCAATTCCCGCAGGGCAATGGTGATCAGGCAGCCGGTAATGCCGTAAACCGGGCACAGCGGCCCGTGCAGCACGCCGCGGTCCCGGTACTGGCCCAGCCGCACTGCGGTGGCAGCAACTTCCAGGCACCAGCCCAGGAACGAAAAGGCCAAAAACAGCCAGAATAGTTGGTATAACATAAAAACTCCTCTGTGTGTTGCAGAATCAGCGAACACCACTATTCTACAATACCCAAAGGAGTTATGCAATATTTTGGCGCAGAATGGTTGAAAATAAGAACCTTTACGGCATGCCGCACACCAGCCGCTGGCCGCCACTGCCGCCGCTGACATAGTGGGTGGTGCGGCTGACCTGGTTGTCCACCGGCTGCCCGGCAGCGTACAGCTTGAGGTTATGGATAAAGATTTCTACAATGTTATCCAGTGTTTTGGCCAGGCTGAACCGCCCGGAAATGTGCGGCGTGATGATCACATTCGGTTCGCTCCACAGCGGGTGGTCTGACGGCAGCGGCTCTGGGTCAGTCACATCCAGCGCTGCACCGAACAAATGCCCGCTGTGTACGGCATCGGCCAGGGCAAGGCAGTCCACCGTGGAACCACGGCCCACGTTCAGCAGAATTGCCCCCTGCTTGCAGCGGGCCAGGCGGGCGGCATCAAACATGTGCAGCGTTTCCGGCGTGCCGGGCAGGCTCAGGGCAACCAAGTCTGCCTGCGGCAGCTCGGCGTCCAGTTCGCTTTGGGGTACCACCCGCAGGCAGTAATCGGGGCAGGGGGCACCAGGGCGCACGCTGCGCCGCACGCCGACAACCTCGGCCCCAAGGGCATGGGCGCGCATGGCAAAGTTAGAGCCGATATCTCCCATGCCAACGCATAACACGCGGGACCCGGCCACCGGCCGCACCTGGCGGGTGATGGCATCCCACTTGTGCTGCGTCTGGCGGTCCCGGTACAAAAACAGATCCTTCTGCAGCCCCAGCCACAAGCCCAGCATCCACTCGCTGATGGCCAGCCCGTAAGCGCCGGTGGCGTTGGTCACCAGGCACTGCTCCGGCAGCACGCCCGGCACCAGATAGGTATCCGGTCCCGCAAAGTTGGATTGGAACCATTCCAGATGGTGGTTTTGGCAAATCAGCTCCACCGGCACATTGCCCATGATGATATCTGCCTCCAGCACCTGGGCCAGGGTAACGGTTTCGGTTTGGGCAAAGATAAATTCATATTCCGGCACGCTGGCCTGCAAGGCGCTGCGCTGGGCATCGCTCAATGGCAGACCCACTAAAACATGTTTTGGCATGAAACATTTCTCCTTGCAATCAAACGCCGCGTTCCTGCTTGCTGAAAATGCAGCCGCAGTAATCCTGCCGGTACAGGCCGTATTCTGCGCTCAAAGCAAGGCTGCGCTTGTAACCGTCCTTTTTGCGGAACTCGCTTTGCAGGTAGTTCAGGCCGTACTGTTGGGCCAGTTCGCAGCCGATGGTGTTCAGCCGCACAGGGTCCTTGACCGGGGAGATGGAAAGGGTGGTGGTGAACCAGTTAAAGCCGTGTGTCCTGGCGTACTGGGCGGCGCGTTCCAGCCGCATGCGGTAACACACGGTGCAGCGCTCGCCGCGCTCCGGCTCGTTTTCCAGCCCTTTTACTGCAGTGTAAAACTCCTGCGGGTCATACGGCAGCTCCACCACCGTGATGCCGCGGGCAGCGTACCCGGCATCGCGCACAAAACGTTCCAGTTCGGCTTCCCGGCGGTGGTATTCCTCCGGTGGGGCAATGTTGGGGTTATAATATAAAATGGTAACGTCAAAATGGTCGGCCAGACGTTCCAACGTGGCGCTGGAACAGGGCGCGCAGCAGGCGTGCAGCAGCAGCTGCGGGCGCTGGCCATCGCGCTCCAATGCGGCGATGGTTTCTTCCATCACGCGCTCATAATTGATTCGGTTTGCCAATGGTGTTTTCCCTCCTGCATGGCAGCGGCTGCTGCCGCAATCTAACCCCATTATAGCGTATTGCTGGGCAAATTTACACCCCGCACAGGAAGAATAACCGCCACAGCCTTTGAAATATGGAAAATTGCGCGGCGTTTTTGCAAAATGTTGAATTTTTTATCACGAATTGTTCACATCTATCGGGTATTCTATAGTTGTTCCCAAAAGGAACGGTGCCAGGGAACAGGGACCCGAACACCGTTAGGGCATTGCCAAATGCTCAGGGGAACAACGCAGACTTTTTTCATCCACTCCTCTTTCTCTTTTTTCTTCTTTTCAAGGAAAAACCGCCGCACAGGAACAGGGACCTGTGTGGCGGCTTTTCTTTTTGAATTTGGGTTTGATGAAGCAAACTGAATAAAAATGTGATATAATAACAGGCACAAGCAATTTACCACCAACAGGAGGGGAACAACTATGGTACAGGTCGATTTGATCACCGGCTTTCTTGGCTCTGGCAAAACGACTTTTATGCGGCACTATGCCCGCTATATGGTTCAGCAGGGCTGGAATGTCTGCATTTTGGAAAATGACTTTGGCGCGGTCAATGTGGATGTTATGCTGCTGCAGGATATTTTGGGCGACCATTGCGATATGGAAAGCATCAGCGGCGGGTGCGACTGCGATACCCACCAGCGCCGGATGCGCACCAAATTGATCTCGCTGGCCATGCAGGGCTTTGACAGGGTCATTATTGAGCCGAGCGGTATTTTTGATGTAGATGAATTTTTTGACATCCTGCACGATGAACCGCTGGATAAGTGGTACCGTATGGGCAACGTGATTGCTATTGTGGATGCCAAGCAGGAGCAGCAGCTTTCGCCCCAGTCGGCCTACCTGCTGGCGTCCGAAACCGCCAATGCCGGCATGGTGGTGCTGAGCCGCAGCCAGCTGGCTACCCCGGCTGAGATGGATTCCACGGTAAACTACCTGAACCACGCGCTGGAGCAAAACGGCTGCGCCCGCCGCTTTGGCGCAGATGTACTGCGTAAAAACTGGGAGGACCTGACCCCGCAGGACCTGGCCGCCGTTGCCGCCTGCGGCAGCAAGCAGGCCAGCTATGAAAAAATGCACTTTGACCAGCACGATGTGTTTTCTTCGCTCTATTTTATCGACCGTCACTTACCCCTGCCGCGGCTGAAAGAAGTGGTGAATGAACTGTTTGCCGATGCCTCCTGCGGCCGCATTATGCGCATTAAGGGCTTTACTTCGGATGGAAATGGCTGGCTGGAGCTGAACGCCAGCCGCGATGCCATGACCTTAAAGCCCATTGCCAAAGCGCAGGAAGTGATCATCGTGATCGGTGAGCAGCTGAACCGCGCTGCCATTGAGGCACACTGGAAAGAGGTTTGAAACCACTGAACCTGCTGAACGAAAGCCAAATGCAGGAAAAAGAAAAAGGTTAAATCAAAATTCCCTCACAGTGGTCAATTTCGTGCTGGATGATTTCCGCCGTCCAGCCGGTAAACGTTTTAAGCCGCGTCTGGAATTTTTCATTCTGCCACTGTACTTTGATGACTTTGTGGCGCTTGGTTTTCCGCGTGCCGGTAAGCGATAAGCAGCCTTCGTCCGTTTCATAGGCTCCGGACTGTTTGACGATGACAGGGTTGAACATGACCATGTATTCGCCGTCATTCTCAAAAGCGATAATGCGTTTGTTCACGCCGATCATGTTTGCCGCCATACCCACGCAGCCATCCTTGTGGGCAATCAGAGTTTCCATCAGGTCCTGCGCTACGCCAAGGTCCGCCGCCGTGGCGGGCGCGGCTTTCTGCGCAAGAAAAGTCTTGTCTTTGCAAATTTCACGAATCATTGGGGGATGCTCCTTAACTGTTTTTTCTACATTGTATCAGCCAAGGGGAAAATACACAAGAAAGAAAACGATAACAAAAAATATCTGCCCGCTCTACGATTATAATCTGTGCGATAGAACTGGTGCCATCTGAAGAGGAATCTTATGATTTGTGCCTTCAATGCCAGAGGTTTTTTAACGGATCCGGCGATGAGATCGACCTTTGGGCTTAATAACAAAGCGGATGATAAAACGATCCAAAAACAACTCATATTAAAAAGATTTCTTATGGTTCATTAAACGGTGCGCTGGTTCCCGATCAGGATAAGGATAAATTTGAAACGTGCTTTGTTTTCAATTCGGAACAGATGGATTCCTTCGCCAGCGGAAAACAACGATCGCGCTCAAATATCATCCGGATGCTGGAACGATGGATGCACTAAAGGAAGCAAATCCGGATGTGTACAGGGATTTGGTGCACGACTTACAAAGAAAATAGGCAAGTGTGTACTAAAGTGTGTACTTAAAATAATAAAAGCCGTAGACTCTAACGAATCTACGGCTTTTATTTTGGTCGAGGTGACAGGACTCGAACCTGCGGCCTCGTGGTCCCAAACCACGCGCGCTACCAACTGCGCAACACCTCGTTCTTATAACTTATCCATTATAATACACAAGCGGTGCGGGCGTCAAGTCCCGGCGCGGCAAAAATCATACAGCCAGGCGGAGCAGCCCCAGCACCAGCAGGTGCGCGGGGTAGAAGGCATAGAAGAACCACTTGTAAAACGTGCGCCCGCGGGCGGCGCGCCGGCCATTGTACAGGTACAGGATCACAAACGCAGAGACAAGGATCGGCACAGCGCAGCCGACGGCCTCCCACACCTGCCCGCTGCCCAGCCCGGCCATGCCGCCGTAGAGCAGCGCCGCCGCGCCGAACGCGGCTTTCTGCCGCGTTCGGTTCCCCCCGGCCCAGGCAAACAGCAGCGTGAACACCGGGGCCAGCAGCGCCCAGTCACAGAACAGCGATGCGCAGATCAATAGCACGATGCAGACGCCGCGCAGCACGCGGTCCCGGATCTTCTCCTGCACCAGCAGCACCAGAAAGCAGAGCAGCAGCGTGAACAGCATGTTGAACTGCACAAACCCGGCGATGCCGTTTGCCGGAAAGGCCAGCTGATACGGCAGCTGCGCCAGCACGGAAAACCCCAGCAGCCGCCCGGCGTAGCGGCGTTTGGAGCGGGTGCAGCCGTAGCCTTCGACGAGAAAAAAGCACATCGTCACGGCGGTAAAGTAGCCGATGCAGAGGCATAGATTTGTCAGCGGCTGCCCGGCGGGCAGAAAGACGTTCGCAATGTGGTTGATAAGCATGGTGAGCATGGCAACCATCTTGATGGAATCACGGGACATGGTAAAAACCCCTTTCGTATTCATTGTAAAGTACGAGGGAGCGGGCGTCAAGATTGCAGCGGCACGCAACATTTTTGCGGCCCGCTCTTTCTTTTGCCCTGTGCCTGCGCTATAATGAAACACAGGGAAGCTATAGGACTGCCGCAAGGTGTTCTGCGCGGGGATGCAGGGCTTTTCCCTGTGCCGATCATTTGCTGTGTGCTGGTGTTTGTGATCGAGCTGTTTGTGTGAGGTACTATGATTGACGCAATAAAAATCCGCGGTGCGCGGGTACACAACCTGAAAAACATCGACGTCGATGTCCCCTTAAACAAAATCGTCGGCATTGCGGGCGTGTCCGGGTCGGGCAAATCGTCGCTGGCACTCGGCGTGCTGTATGCCGAGGGCTCGCGCCGCTACCTTGACGCGCTGTCCACCTACACCCGCCGCCGCATGACCCAGGCCGCCAAGGCACAGGTGGATGAGGTGCTTTACGTCCCCGCCGCGCTGGCGCTGCACCAGCGGCCCGGTGTGCCGGGCATCCGCAGCACCTTCGGCACGGGTACCGAGCTGCTGAACAGTCTGCGGCTCATGTTTTCCCGCCTGGCCAGCCACCGCTGCCCCAACGGCCATTACGTGCCGCCAACGCTGAACGTCGCCGCCGAGCAGCCGATTTATTGCCCGGAATGCGGCGCACTTGTGCGTGCGCCGTCGGCGGAGGAACTGGCCTTCAACAGCCAGGGCGCCTGCCGCACCTGCGACGGCACGGGCCTGGTCCGCACCGTGGACCGTGCCACGCTTGTGCCTGACGAGAGCATCAGCATTGACGACGGGGCCGTCGCGCCGTGGAACAGCCTGATGTGGTCGCTCATGACCGACGTCTGCCGCGCCATGGGCGTGCGCACCAATGTGCCGTTCCGTGAACTGACCGACAGGGAAAGAGACATCGTTTTCAACGGCCCGGCGGAGAAAAAGCATATCTTCTACAAAGCCAAAAGCACGCCCGAGGCCGGGGAACTGGACTTTACCTATTACAATGCGGTCTACACGGTGGAGAACGCCCTGGCCAAGGTCAAGGACGAGAAGGGCATGAAGCGTGTGGAAAAATTCCTGCGCGTGGATACCTGCCCGGACTGCCGCGGCTCGCGCCTGTCAGAGGCCGCCCGTGCGCCGCGGCTGCGGGGCATCGGGCTGGATGAGGCGTGCAGGATGACGCTGACAGCACTCTGCGGCTGGGTGGACGGCGTGCCCGCCAGCCTGCCGCCCGAGATGCGCCCCATGGCCGAGAGCATCTGCGCCTCGTTCCGCGAGACCGCACGTCGGCTGCTGGATCTGGGGCTCGGCTACCTGACGCTGGACCGCGCGTCGTCAACGCTTTCCACCGGTGAGCGCCAGCGGATGCAGCTGGCCCGCGCCGTGCGCAACCGCACCACCGGTGTGCTGTATGTGCTGGACGAGCCGTCCATCGGTCTGCATCCTTCCAACATCGAGGGACTAACCGACGTGATGCACGACCTCATCGCCGACGGCAACTCGGTGGTGCTGGTGGACCACGACACCCAAATTTTAAAGGAAGCTGACTGGCTCATCGAGATGGGCCCGGAAGCCGGTGCCAAGGGCGGGCACGTCATTGCGCAGGGGACCATCCCGGAAATTGAAGCAAGCCTCGCCTCCCAGATCGGGCCGTTTCTCGCGGGCCGGGCGGGCGTCCATGCGCGGCCCCGTACACCGGAAAATGAGCTGTTCGCGCTGGGGCGCATCCACCTTTCCACGGACGCCATCCACACCGTGAAGCCGCTGGAACTGGACCTGCCCAAGGGGCGGCTCACCGTCGTCACGGGTGTGTCCGGCAGCGGCAAGACCACCCTCATTCTGGAAAGCCTCATCCCGGCGCTGCAGGCCAAAGTGAACGGCACCGCTCTGCCGGGGCATGTGAAGGCTGTGGAAGCAGACGGCATCGCGCAGGTGAAGCTCATCGACGCGACGCCCATCGGCATCAATGTGCGTTCCACGGTAGCCACCTATGCCAACGTGCACGACGAGCTGCGCAAGCTCTTTGCCAAAACGCCGGACGCGAAGGGCCACGGCTATAAGGCGGGCGACTTCTCCTACAACACCGGCAAACTGCGGTGCCCTACCTGCGACGGCACTGGTGTCATCAGTCTGGACGTGCAGTTCCTGCCGGACGTGGATGTGCCCTGCCCGGACTGCGGCGGCTCCCGCTACAGCCGGGAAGCGGCGGCAGTCAAGCTGCCCACGGCGGGCGGCGGGGCGGCCTCCATGGCCGATCTGATGGACATGGACGTGTCCACCGCGCTGGATGCCTGCGCCGACCGCAAGCTGGTGCGCCAGCGCCTGCAGGTGCTGAAGGAGCTGGGCCTTGGCTACCTGACCCTCGGCGAAGAAACGCCCAGCCTTTCCGGCGGCGAGGCCCAGCGGCTCAAGCTGGCCAGCGAGATGGGCCGCGGGCAGGCCGACAGCGTGTTCGTGTTCGATGAGCCCACCATCGGCCTGCACCCGCTGGACGTGCAGACCCTGCTGGGCGTGTTCCAGAAGCTGATCGAGAATGGGGCCACGGTGGTGGTCATCGAGCATGATCTGGACGTCATCCGCAACGCGGACTACCTCGTGGATATGGGCCCGGGCGGCGGCGACGCAGGCGGCCGCATCGTGGCGGCAGGCACCCCGGAACAGGTGAAGCAGGACCCGGAGAGCATCACGGGACGGTATATCTGAATCAGACAAGCAAAAACGGACAGCTGTGCAGGCAATGCAGGGCTGTTCGTTTTGTTTGCGGCCGCAGCAAAAATCCCCGCCGGGGAGAACACCCGACGGGGATCAGAGCGCGCGTAAGAGGGAAAGGGGGCGCTTATAGCAGCTCGTTGTGCACGGTGCCGCCCACGGTCAGGGTGGGCACATCGCCGGTGTGAAGGAGCTGTGCTTCGTCGTCCTCGCCGCCCAGAGCCAGCAGAGCGGAAAGGCTCAGGGTGGTGGTTTTAAGGGTGGTCACAAAGGTGATGCTCTCCGCGCCGGAGGCCTGCAGCTCGCGCAGCACGGGCAGCGGCGCAAGGAGGGTGGCAGTGTCCAGACCGTCGCGGCGGGCGTCCACGATGTAATTGCCGCTCTCGGTGCGGGTCTCAAAGGTCACATCTGCGCCGTTGGCATCCACCACGCGCAGGTGCAGGGCAGCGGGCACGGCAGCGGCGGTGGTGTCATTGCTGGGGGTGTCGGGCTGGTCCGGCTCCGGCTGGGGGATGGTGCGCTGCAGGTGGCAGATGGTGCACTCCTCATAGGTGCCGTCTTCGCTGGTGACCCACTCGTGCTTCATGGCGTCAAAGGTGGAACCGGCCGGGATGGGCAGCTCAAGGTCTTCCACGCCTTCGTCCTCGCAGTGCCAGATAATGGTGGTGTCAGTGCGGGAAGCAATGGTGTAGACATGGCCATCGTTCACATAGCGGAAAGGTTCACCAGTCACGGTGACGGAACCGTCTTCATTCTGGATGACAGTGGCATTCTTGTAGTAGGTGAAGGCGCCGTGGTCAGAAGGAACAAAATCGTCCTGCAGAGCAAACTCATCATCTCCGGTCTGGTACACATTGAGGTTGACGCCATCGGAAATTTTCATGGGAGAATTGTATCTGTAATCAGTTTCATAAAGAATGGAGTTGCCGTTTGCCGTGCTGCCGGAACCACCGATTGCGGTGAAGTTGCCCGATGCAAGGCGCAGGGAGGAATCCGCGTGGGCAGGTGCATAGTAACAAAGACTGCCATAGCCGTTACCGCCTGTGGCTGTGCCGGATACCGTTGTAGCGTTGCCGCCAATTGCAGCAAATTCGCCTGCAATGCTGGAAGTGTGACCATTTCGGTAGAATCCGTAGCCGCCCGCTGCAGAACCAGTGTCAGAACTTGCGTTGCCGCCCTGTGCCAAAAAAGTTACATGATCCATCTGAAAACCGGGACAAAGACCATAGAAAACAGCACCTCTACCACCAGAGACGTTAGAACTACTTGAAAAAGCGTCTCCACCGACAGCCGAAATGTGACTGTTCGAAATGGAGGAGCCTTTATTTCCGTAATTACCAGCGACAAGACCGTCGCCCCCCTCCCTGCCGCCAAAAGAATTTCCTCCGGTTGCAGAAAGAGAAGAATCGACAATAGTGAGAGATGCTGCATCTAGGCCGTCTCCACCGGAGGTGTTGACGGAATCTCCAGCTTTAGCGGTAACAGTTGTCTCAATAATTGCTAAATCGTTGGCATAAATTCCACCGCTACTACGAGGATGGGAAGCATCTGAATTTCCGCCTTTTGAGGTCAGAGAGCCGCCATCCTTGTTTTCATCGGTAATGGTTAGAGTGCCGTCGAGGCGGCGACTATGCAGGCCGGCAGTGACGTCGCCGTGATTTTTAGCGCCGATGCCGCCAATTAGCTCATTTTTGCCGTCCAGCTCCAGCGTCACGTCGCCGGTGCCGGAGATGTTCATGGCGTCTTCCTTCGAGGTGCCCGCATCCACCTTCAGGTTCCGCAGGATGATGTTCAGCGCATCCTTATAATTGTTGACGATCTTGACCACGTTCTCCACCACCGAGCTGACGACCGACGTGTTCTCCTCGGCCGGGGCTTCGTAGGTGACGGTCTCGTCTTCGGGGTCGGCGGCTTTTTCGGCCGGTGCGGCGGCTTCCGGCGCGGGTTCGGGCTTCGTCACCTGCACATCGGGGTCCACGGTGTAATCGCCGTATTCGATCACGGTGCCGTCCTCGGTCTCGGTGACGGTGCGCTCCGGCTCGGCGGGGGTGTCCTCAGCTTCGTCGCCGGTATCCACGGCCGGGGCAGACAGCTCCAGCGTTGCGGGCTCAGCGGCCGCATCCTCTGCGTCGGCATCGTCCGCTGCGGCATCTTCGGTGCCCTCTGCGTCAGCGGTTTCGGGCGCTTCAGCTTCGTCAGCCGGGGCTGCATCTTCTTCGGCCGGGGCTTCCTCGTCCTCGGTCTCCGCCGGTGCGGGTTCGGCGGCGTCGTTCTGGGAGGCAGGTGCCTGGGTGTTGTCGCCGGTGATGATGATATCATCCGTGCCGTCGCCGTCGTCCTCCACCTTCTGGCCGCCCACCTGGATGGTCTTGCTGCCGTCTGCATCCACAGTGATGTTCACACTGCCCTGGCTGACATCACAGATGTAGGCCGCCGTGACGGCGGGGGCTGCCGCAGACAGCGCCATGCTCAGAGCCAGCGTTGCGGCGGCCGTTCGTTTGAGTGTTTTTCGCAACCGCATAAGAAAAAACCTCCTGTGTGTTCAATGTCTGGATGCTCCTGCATTTTAGCGGAATGGACAAAAAACGGGGGCACCTCTTAAAACATTTTAGCATAAGGGGGGGGGGGTAAAATCAAGAGAAACGTGAAAAAAAGCAAATAAAAACACGAAGAATCGCGCAAAAAAACGCCTCCCGGGCTTTCCGGGAGGCGTCGGCGCGTATAAGGGTTTACCGCTTGATGTCGTAGTTCATGTTCATCAGGTTGCGGATGGAGCTCACATCGTCGGTGATGTTGGCATCGCCGTGGATGGTATGCTTGATGGCGCTGCTTGCCACCGCAAAGTTGATCATGTCCATGGCGCGGTAGTTGTGCAGCATGGCGTAGATCAAGCCGCTGGCAAAGGCGTCGCCGCCGCCCACACGGTCAAGGATGTTAAATGTGAACAGCTTGCTCTCGAAGGTGTGGCCGTCGTACCACATAAAGGCCTTCAGGCTGTTTTCGCTGCCGCTGTGAGCATAACGCACATGGCGGGCGATGCACTTCAGGTTGGGGTAGCGCTCAATGAAGTGCTGGAAGATCTCGTCCTGCTGCTCGTAGCTGGGCTGCAGGGGCACGCCGTCCTTCCAGTCACCCTTGCTGTGGTCGTTCTCGTCCTTCCACAGGTGATAGGGCTCAATGCCCAGCAGCACATCCACGTAGGGCAGGCACTCGGTGCAGAAGTCGCGGGCCTCTTCCCAGGTCCATAGGGTGGAGCGGAAGTTGCCGTCAAAGCTCACGGTCAGACCCTTCTTTTTGGCCACCTTGAGCATGTCCAGGATCAGGCTGCGGCAGTTGGGAGCCAGTGCCGGGGTAATGCCGCTGAGATGCAGCCAGTTAAAGCCGTCCAGCAGGGCGTCCAGATCCACCTGCGAGAAGTCATACTCAGTGATGACACTGTGCTTGCGGTCGTAGATGACCTTGGACGGCCGGATGCCGTAGCCGGTCTCCAGATAGTAAGTACCCAGACGGTTCGAGGGGGTCTCGTCCGGCTCGGTGAGGATCATGGGGGTGCAGTGCACGTCGTTGGAGCGCAGCCAGCGCACGGCGCTTTTGCCCAGGCTGTTGTTGGGCACCACGCTGAAGAAGGTGCTGTCCACACCCAGGTTTGCCAGAGCCAGTGCAATGTTGGCCTCACTGCCGCCGTAGCTGGCCTCAAAGGCAGACGCCATGCGGATCTTTTCGTAGTTCGGCGGGGTCAGACGCAGCATGATCTCGCCGCAGGTGATGAATTTCTGGCCGGTGGTCTCGTTGCCAAGGATGGGATTGAAATGTTCCATAACGGTCCTCCTGATATTGTAAAAAACTCACCGCGGATCCTTTTGACACATCGTTGTATCCATGTAACCATTATAGTGCGCCCACCGCCGGAATGCAAGCATTTGCGCGGGAATGCAAGAGAAAATAAGAACCGAAATTTGGGTAGTTTGACGAAAAGAGAGAATTCGCGTTACACCCCCGTCAGGTCAAAGCTGGGGGTGTATTCCTCCTTGGCGCTGCTCTTCTGCTGCATATAGCCCTGCACAAGGCCCTTGTCCATGGCGTAGTTCACCACCCGGTGGTACTCATAGGTGGTGATGCGCCGCCCGATGCCGTGCTCCGCAGCCTTGTAGAACGGCGTATACTGGCTCATGACGCTGGGCAGGAAGCATCCCGGGTCGGCATCGTTCCAGGCGGCCATCTGGTCCAGCACGGCAAAGCTGTCGTCCACATGGCCCGGCAGCGCCAGATGCCGCAGGATGACGCCCCGCTGCAGGATGCCGTCGGCGTCGAATACCGGGTGCCCGGCCTGGGCCATCATGGATTCAATGGCGGGTTTTGCCTGAGCAAAGTAGTCCGGTGCGGCGGAAAGTTCCGCCGACAGGGCGGGGGAGACGTATTTCAGATCGGCCAGCCAGATGTCGATGTACCCGCGCCAGGCCTCCACATTCTCCACGGTCTCATAGCCGCCGGTGTTGCACACAATGGGCAGATGCAGGCCCTGTGCCCGGGCAAGGTCCAATGCGGCAGTGATCCAGGGCCGCCACTGGCCCGGCGTGACCAGATTGATGTTGTGGGCTCCCTGTGCCTGCAGGCTGAGAAAGATTTCGGCCAGATGCTCCACGCTGATCTCCTTGCCCAGCCCTTCGGCGCTGATGGGGTAGTTCTGGCAGAAGCAGCACTTGAGGGTGCAGCCGGAAAAGAACACGGTGCCGCTGCCACGGGTGCCGCTGATGCAGGGCTCCTCCCAGAAATGCAGGGCAGCGCGGGCGGCTTTCAGGGTGCGGCCCGCGCCGCAGAAGCCCACGGCTCCGGCAGCCCGGTCCACCCCGCAGCGGCGGGGACACAGGGCGCAGTGGGAGGGCGGAGAGACAAGATCGGTTTTCGGCATAATATCCAAAGTCCTTTGTGTAAAGTTTGTTGCCCCCAGTATACCACATTTTACACGGGTCGTGCTATACTATAAAAAGAGAATAACTGCTTTCAGGAGGAACCCTCATGCGCACCGAGAACGATGAGATCCGCGATAACCTCAAATATCTGACCCTGCTCTCGCGGGATTACCCTTCGCAGGCTGCGGCGGCCAGCGAGATCATCAGCACACAGGCTCTGCTCAAGCTGCCCAAAGGCACCGAACATTTCATGAGCGACCTGCACGGCGAAAACGAAGCCTTTGTCCACATTCTGAACTCCGCTTCCGGTGTCATCCGTGAAAAAGTGGACCTGGTGCTGGGGGAGACCATCCCGGAACAGACCCGTGCGGAGCTGGCCACCCTGATCTACTACCCCAACGAAAAGCTGCCGCAGCTCAAGAACCGCTGCACCAGCGAGGAAGCGCTGGACCAGTGGTACACCGACACCCTGCTGCGGCTCATTGACATCTGTCGGCTGGTATCGTCCAAACACACCCGCGACCATGTGCGGCAGTGCCTGCCGGCCAGCTGCGGCTATATCCTGGACGAGCTGCTCCATGCCCACTTCGAGGACCACGACAAAGACCTGTATTATGGGCAGATCGTGGGCAGCATCATCGAGAACGGCCGGGCAGACCGGTTCATCGTGCGGCTGTGCGAGCTGATCAAGCATCTGGCGGTGGACAAGCTGCACATCGTGGGCGACCTGTTTGACCGTGGCCCGCGCCCGGACATCATTCTGGACCTGCTCATGCGCCACCACAACGTGGACATCCAGTGGGGCAACCACGACGTGGTGTGGATGGGTGCCGCCGCCGGAAGCCCCATCTGCATCTGCACGGTGCTCAAGACCACGCTGGCCTATCACAACCACGGTATGCTCGAGGATTGCTACGGCATCAACCTGCGGCATCTGCAGCGCATGGCCGAGCAGTTCTATGGGGAGGACGATCTGTCCATCTGGATGCCCCACACCGACGCGGCCCGCGGCCCCTATACCAAGGGCATGCTGCACCGCTGCGCGGTGATGCACAAGGCCATCAGCATCCTGATGTTCAAGCTGGAATGTCAGGTCATCGACCGCAACCCGGACTTCCAAATGCAGGGGCGGGACTTTTTGCGCCGCATCGACTGGGCACACCACACGGTTCGTATTGGTGAACAGGATTGCCCGCTGCGGGACACGGCCTTCCCCACGGTGGACCCTGCCGACCCGGCGGCCCTGAACGACGACGAAAAGCTGGTGCTGCGCAAGCTGGTGCAGTCCTTCCGCCAGAGCGAAAAGCTGCAGCAGCATGTGGAATTCCTCTATGCAAAGGGCAGTGTGTACCACATTGAAAATGGCAACCTGCTGTACCACGGTGTGGTGCCCATGACCGCAAAGGGCAGTTTTGCGGTGGAACGCTTTGAGGGCCGCCGCTATTCCGGCCGTGCCTTGATGGATTACTGCGATGCCCGCGCCCGGCGGGGCTATTACGCACCGGAGGGCAGCGCCGAACGCCAGAACGGACAGGATTTTTTGTGGTATCTGTGGTGCGGGCGGTTGTCACCGCTGTTCGGCCGCAGCGCTATGACCACCTTCGAACGGCTGTATGTGGCGGACCCCGCCACCCATGAGGAGGTCAAGGATCCCTACTATACCTGGTACAACGACGAGGCCGCCTGCCGCCGCATTCTGGCGGAGTTCGGCCTGCCGGGTACCAGCCACATCGTCAACGGCCACGTCCCCGTGCGGGAAAAGAACGGCGAGAGCCCCATCAAGGGCGGCGGCCGTCTGGTGGTGATCGACGGCGGGTTCTGTCGTGCCTACCACGAAAAAACCGGCATTGCGGGCTACACGCTGGTGTATTCCAGCCGCTCCATGTCGCTGCGCACCCACCAGCCCTTTGAGAGTGCCGAAAAGGCGGTGAGTGAAAACCTGGATATCATTTCCCAGAAAAACATTCTGGAGACCGAGAACCACCGCATCCTCGTGGAGGACACCGACGAGGGCGAGGTGCTGCGGGAGCGGGTGCACGATCTCAAACAGCTGGTAACGGCCTATCAGCTGGGCTGGATCAAGGAGACCCGCAGTGAGGATCAGGTGTGGTAAAATGTGACAAACCGGCGTCTGACCGCCGGAATGTGTCGGAATCTTGAAAAAAAGAGACAAATTTTCAGAATATCAGAACGGATTCTGGGCAAAACAGAAAATAATGGAACTCGTACAATCGGGGCTTTGCTTTTTTGTGTAATTTGTGTATAATAAGATAGCTGTAATTGTGCGCGGGCTTTGTTGGCTTTGTACACAGGACGGGCACAGGCAGCGGATATGAATGCTTTCAGGAACCTTAACAGGCCTGTGGCACAGGCCTTTGACAAGGAGATCATAAAAGTGGAGAAATTTGTTATTACGGGTGGCAAGCCCCTGCACGGCGAGGTCACCATTTCCGGTGCAAAGAATGCGGCGGTCGGCATTCTGCCTGCTACCATTCTGGCGGCGGATGTCTGTGTGATCGAAAATCTGCCGGATATCAGTGATGTGGCGGTGAGCCTGAAGATCCTGAGCACCTTGGGCGCGCAGGTCAAGATGCTCAACCGCAACACCTACGAGATCGACACCACCCATCTGACCGGCACCAACGTGCCGGACGATCTGTCCCGTCAGATGCGTGCCAGCTACTACTTCCTGGGCGCTCTGCTGTCCCGCTTTGGCCGGGCGCAGGTGGCCATGCCCGGCGGCTGCAACCTGGGCCCCCGCCCCATCGACCAGCACCTCAAGGTGTTCAGTGCCCTGGGTGCCGAGGACAGCGTGGACTACGGCATGATCACGGTGCGTGCCAAGGAGCTCAACGGCGCACACATCTTCTTTGATAAGGTCAGTGTGGGCGCTACCATGAACGGCATGCTCTCCGCTGTGATGGCAAAGGGCCAGACCATTCTGGAAAACTGCGCCAAGGAGCCCCATGTGGTGGACCTGGCAAACTTTTTGAACATGTGCGGTGCCGATGTGCGCGGCGCAGGCACCGATGTCATCAAGGTGCGCGGCGTGGAAAAGATGCACGGCTGCACCTACAGCATCATCCCGG
>ERZ773193.2567-NODE-2567-length-18859-cov-9.932195_pt1 | contig 18859 bp, 10 predicted proteins | sample MGYA00511110_ERZ773193 | MGnify/ENA primary metagenome ERZ773193 (study PRJEB29015, sample SAMEA2737784) | human gut metagenome | biome: human gut; feature: human-associated habitat; material: faeces | place: China | collected 2012 ...
CTGAGCGAAGATGGGCAGTATCTCTGCGCCAATGAGGGCGTGCTACAGTACGACCCGCCCTTGAACCTTTTTATTGGAAACAGCCGCAAGGTGCCGCTGGTCGATGTAGTCGTCTGGGCAAAGAAACGCATTTTCCCCGAAATCGGATGGATTGCAAAGAGATTCTGGAGATGATGAGACTGCCCGACTACAATGCGTGGGAAATTGTCAAGCGCACCAATGCCTGCCTGATGGAGGACCCTTTTTGGTTGCGCTTCAGCGAAAATGAAACCTTTGAGGACACTACCCGCGGCAGGGCAAGAAGAATTATGGCTGAATATCAGAAGTCGATTGATACCAATTAGTATCATTTATAACAACGTTAGGGCAAGACCCACCGCCTTTTCGCTTTAATGCGGCATTGCTGCCGTATATACTTGTTCTTCTCGAATGTCCAACTTTTTTAGAGCAGAATCCCTTAATCGCCTTGCTTTTCCCTTAAAATGCGGCCAATTTTAAGGGAAAGCGCATTGAGTAAGGTCTGAATCAGCTTTATTTGCTTGACTTTTTTGCTGGTTGCCAGTATATTGATACCAATTGGTATCAATATACTGGCAACCGTGAGGTGATTGGAATGGATGGAGCCAAATTTGCCAAAATGCTTTCAGACAAGCATCTGTTTGAGCTGGATCGGATGGAGTATAAATATTCTGTCTCTAGTGTCAAGGAGTTTACAGAGCTGCTCCTTCAGAACTTCGCTCAACCTTTGCCTTTGGCTGATTTTTCCAGTGATGAACTGTTCTATCTGCCTAATCTGGCCCAAATCTCCACAAACGGCATGAAGCAGCTTCTTTCTGTTCCCGCAAACAATCAATCCTTTGGCTTGCAGGCCATGACTGAGGAGATCCACGCAACCTTCCAAATCGAAAGCATCCACTCCTCACGCAACAGCATCCGGCATATTCTGAATGGCTACGCCCCGCGCAATGAGGAAGAATCCCGTATTTATGGCATGAAGCGTGGTTTGGACTTCATTGCTGACCGCCAGAATATGATCACGGAAGAAAATTTGCATCAGCTGTATCAAATCAGCTCCGGCGACTATCTGCCGGATGAAGACCGCCTGTTGCCTGACCATTTCTACCGGCACGATGTTGTCTATGTTGTGGGCGGTGAAGAGAGCCGGGAGGGACTTCCGGCGCAGCAGCTCCCGGATGCTATGAAACGACTGGTCGATTTCGCCAATGCCAAGGATGGTATCAACGAGCTGCACAAAGCGGCGATCCTGCACTTTGCCTTTGCCTACTACCATCCTTACTTTGATGGCAATGGCCGCACCGCACGGTTGCTCCACCTTTGGTATCTTGTTCAGCAGGGCTATCCTGCGGCACTATTCACGTCGTTTTCCCGCTATATTGCCGAGAGCAAGGCAGCTTACTACAAGGCCTATGACCGTGTCGAAAAGAATGCTTTTATCTCCGGCTACACGGATGTGACACCATTCCTGTCCTACTTCTGCAACGAAGTCTATAACCGTCTGCAAGTGGATGTGATGCCGCCGCAGACAGAGCTTCAGGTATATCAGACAGCCCTTTCGGAAGGAAAAATCACCGAGAAAGAACGGCTGCTTTGGGAATATGTTCTGTCTGCCTACGGCACAGAGGAGTTCACCACCAAGCAGCTGGAGAGGGACTTCCGCCATGCCGCCTATGCCACGATCCGGACATTTGTAATGAAGTTCCATGAGATGGGGTTGCTGGTAGCAAGGAAAGCCGGAAACCGAGTATATTATAAAGTAAGATAAATTATTGATTTGAGCCGCAGGTGATATTATTTCATTCTGCGGCTTTTTTGTTGCGAATCTTCAGATTTGTGTCGAAATCACTTGTGCGTCTTCCTGCTCAATGCTATAATTACAATGTTGAAGTGTTTATATTTTGTGTATGTTGCACAATTTAAGATGTTTGTGTGATGACATTCTGTAAACACCATCTTTTTTACGCCCGGATTTCCTGAAAGGCCAAAACAAAAATGATCTTTTCTGAAAAAAGCGAAACTCCAAACTTGACTGACTATCTCAAAGCAAAGCCAGACTCCGTAGTCTACTATGGGGACAAAAAATCCACCGCAAGCTGGCGGTTGCTTTACTTTATTGCGCTCAAACTGATTGCGGCAAAGCATCCGGATGAGCTAATGCGCCTTGAAAGGAAAAGCATTTTAGGGGATAAGATTGAAATTGGAAGCGAAATTGAGATTCGAGAGTTTTCGCATCCTCTCGGTATTATGCGGAAACCGGATGGAAAATGGCTTTTTGCTGAAACAGACTTCAATGCGCATCAAGTTCTACTCCGCCTGAAAAAGCTGATGGAGAACTGTAAAGACCCATTGGACACAATGGTAATCTATTTCTCTGCGAATCAGTCACAAAATGTATCCTTGCGCACCGATAAATCGGATTCTCCTTTGATTCGGAAATCGCTGGCTGAAATCTTCCGACCGAAAGTTCCCAAAGCAACATCCACTGTGACCACGGCCGAACAGCAATATGTGCAATGGCTGATTCAAAAAGGCGAGAAGCTTTCAGAAGTGCAAACTGCTTTTTCCATGACGGAAAAAGTCATCAACCGGCTTCAAATATCTGCCAAGCGACTTTTCTCAGTGACAAGCGCTGTTGAACTCAAATACATTCTCTCTGCGCTGCGGCGCACACCGCAGTGGCACTATTTTTCGTCAAGACAGCAAAACCAAATCGTGCATACGATTGATCTGTATCGAGAATTTCGGGAAAGCTCAGCGAAAGCACTGGCAAATGCGCAAGCTGCATCAACAGTGCATCCGCCCGCTACAGCTTCGACCTCTCATCCCTCCGTGTTGCCTGCCCCTGCTTTGTCCGGTTCGCAGGAAGTTTCTTCTCCGGAAAAATTCTCCTGTGCAGGAACAAATCCTCTTGAAGTGCTGTTTGATGGCAAACACATCGAAGCGAAAACATGGAAGGATGTGTATGTCGCAGGTGTTAAGGAACTGTACAGCCGCTATCCGCAAAAGTTCATTTCGCTCATTGGTGACCCGGACAATGAAACTGATGTCTATATTGAAACTGCTTACCGTGCCCATAAACTGAAAGGGCTGAAGGTCCTCACCAAAAACAGTGCAGGGCAATGGCTTTATCTGGAGACCGAGAAAACCCCGGATGAAGCCATGACAAGCCTTTATAAGCTCCTGGATCATTGTGGAGTTGCGCACACTATACTTTCGGTTCAGTGCACAAAGGCTGAATCAGATGTGCCGATTGCAGTGACCGATGCTTCGATTCCTCAGATGGTTTCTTCTGCGCCAGCAAAACCAATTGCCAAGTCTGTTGCTGTGCCTGTCGCAAAAGCGGCTGTTCGGACACCGCCCAACGCAAACAGTTCCGCTTTTTATCAATGGATGCGGAACGAGATGCATCTGGCAGAATCCTCCTCACGGAGCTATGCCTCTGCGATCAACAACTGTGAACAGTTGGCTCGGCAAATCGGCTTGGACAGCACGGCTCTTTATGGCGTATCCCTTGAAGTTGCAACGCGCACAAAAGATCTGTTGACTGCTACAAAGGAATATACTTCAACCAACGCCAGACAGAACAATCGGCTGCGGGCCGCACTGACAAAATACATACAGTACCTTTCTGTGCCGGAAAGCACTTCTACGAAAAAAGAGCCAATCGCTTCTAAGCCTGTTGCAACACCCATGCAAGCACCCGCAGTCATTTCTCCGGTCTCTCAGGAATTGATTCGGGATGTTGAAAAGGTCGTGCTGGATGCAGATTTGGACGGCATTGCACTGTCAGATCTCTATGGAAAAATCCATGCATCGGACTATGCCATTCGGGAGGCTGTTTCGGCATCTTTCAAAATTGCATCGCTGGCAGGCAAACTCTACCACGAGGATGCCTTTGTGGATTGGGATGATGGTGCCAGCCAGATGGAGCAGCTTTTGGAAAAACTTATGGAGCGGAATGACGGCTATGTTTCGGACACACAGCTCTACGAATATGTTCGTGCCGAAATGCAGATGTTCCTGAATGATAATGGCATCAGTAGTTCTGCAATGGTTTATGACCTCGCTCGTCATCTGTTCGAGAAGGTCGGATATCACGGGAAACATTACTCCTTTAGCAACAAGACTCATATCTCGCGTGTTGGCAATGAGCAGATCGGTTCGGTTCTCGATGTGATGCGCCGCTATGCACGGGAACAGGGCGGAATGTTTGTGGAGGAGGATCTGGTTCAGTACCTGCAAAATGTCGGACTGAAAACCGGTAATCTGCATGGTCAAATGAAGTTGAACGAAGAACCGATTTTTCTTTATTATCAGCCAGATGTGCTGATTACCGGGGAAAGTTTGCAGCTGAACGACGCATGGTTTGCCAAAGCGCAGCAGGCTCTGGATAAGCTGTTCTCAGATTTAGGGGATCACATTGTTCTGCGCGATATCCAACCGTGGTGGTACAGGTTGCTCCCTGCTTTGCCCGGTGATCGACCGTGGACACCTTTACTGTTGCAAAGCATTCTTGGCTTTTACAGCAAAAAGCTGGGCAATGCTAAGACGATCTGCGGTATGGCCAGCCAATCCAAGGATACCTTGCACGCCATGCTGGTGAGCGGCTCCAGTGAAGTCCAGAATTTTTCGGATGCCGTTGCAGCGTGGTATGTCGATGACGGCATCACAGGAAAACGGTTCCAAGCAGAAGATCTGCGTGAACTTCTGGTCAAGCGTGGGCTTCTTGCTGGCAGTGAATTGTATGGAAGACTTCACAAGGCACTTGCCAACGATCCCCGTTTTGCATGGAGTGCAGACAATGTCACCGTGACGATCAATTTGTAAATAGAAAACGAACGCCAGAAAATCTCTGGCGCAAGAGAGGAATGAAAAGCCGCCGTGTACGGTTATAAATGGACGGAAGAGAACGGCATCTTCCGGCTGACGATCAATGCAAAAATTCAAAAAGAAATTCGCCCGGTATTCCATGAAGAATTGGACTTCTTCGGGATGGATCAATACTGGGATTATCCCAAAGATACAACTGCCCCGCTGCTTTGGGCAGAGGGCGTTCGCCGCTATGTTCTGAACGGTGTCTGCGTGGCTGAAGCGCAGGGAGGAGGCTTCTATACAAAACCGACGATTAAACGTTTGACAGAAGAACGTCTGAAACTTGTTCCCATTGATACAGATCGGCTCTATGAAGTCAACCGGCAAATTATGCTGAGCCTGGAGCAAAAGGCAGTCCAATTTATCCAGACACAGTACGAGCATTATCTTCCATTAGGGTTCTCATTTGTCTGTGCATTTTCGGGCGGCAAGGACTCTCTGGTCTTGCTCGACTTGATGACAAAAGCACTTGCTCCAAAGGATTATTATGTTGTGTTCAGTAATACCGGCATGGAACTTTCCGATACGCTGAACGCTGTCCAGAAAGCAAAAAAACGGTGGCCCGAATTGCGCTTTGAAGAAGCCAAATGCCACATGGACCCCACGGAAACGTGGGACGAATTCGGTCCTCCGGGACGACGTATGAGATGGTGCTGTCAGGTACACAAATCTGTTCCAACGCTCCTAAAACTTCGGGAAATAACAGGTTTTTATAATACGAAAGCTGTTGTTTATGATGGTGTCCGTGCCGAGGAGAGCGCAAGACGTTCCAAATATGATGAGGTAAGTGAAGGAAAGAAAAACATCAGTCAAGTAAATGCTAGCCCTATTCATAAATGGAATACAGCCGAACTCTATTGTCACATTCTAAAGAACAATCTTATGTTAAATAATGCCTACAAGCTGGGATTGTTCAGAGTAGGGTGTATGGTATGCCCGCTTTCTTCTGATTGGTGGGATGGAATTGCCAATTATCACTATAAAGAGGAAATGGCTCCATTTCTTCAACGGGTAGAACAATATGCAAAAAACACAAAGCCTGAAAAAGAGGTTAAAAAGTATATTGAGGGCGGCGGTTGGAAAGCAAGAATGGGTGGTCGCGGGCTGACAAACGGTGGAAATCGTGTTGTGGAACGAATCTCCGATAATCAAATCAGTTTCACGATCCAACATCCTACGCAGCCGTGGCTTAATGTCGCACCCATATTAGGACCTATTACAGAACAGAATCGTGATTCCGGTGTGCAAAAAATCAATAATGTCAGCTTGGATTACCGCCTCAAAAAAGGCGATGGTCAGTTGTGCGTAACGTATAGCCCATTTTCTAAGATGGATAGGTTTACAATCAGTCATCTTAGAGGCATTGCCAATAAAGTAGCATATTGTCAGGGATGCAAAGCCTGCGAAGTCCAATGCCCAACGGGTGCATTTACCATTCAGTCCAATGGGCAAATTTTGATTCGACAGAATCTTTGCTGTCACTGTTCTAACTGCCTAACATTTTGTGAAAAGAGTTGTCTGGCCGCAAAATCGCTAAGTACAACCGGAGGAGGAAGTAATATGAATATGAAAGGCATGAATGCGTACCAGCATTTTGGATTAAGACAGCCATGGGTCGAACATTTTATGGCCGATGGTGTTAATTGCTTCGGTCAGGGCGTTTTGGGAAATCGTCAGTATGATGCTCTAAAAGTCTGGCTTAGAGATGCCGGCATCATTGAATCCAATAAAGACAAAACCATTTCGGTCACTTCTTTGGGAGAAAAACTCATTCAACGGGGTTCGTATAATCCATTTGTTTGGGCCATCATTTGGGCAAATCTTGCCTATAATTCAACGATTTGTCGGTGGTATTGCTTGAACACCGAAATTGGCGCAACATACGAAAAAGGTGACCTCGTTGTCATGATTGGAGAAGAATACTCAAAGTCAACACGAGACAATGCTGTAACATCGTTGCTTGAAACACTTCGTCAGTCTCCGATTGGTAGTGCTCTCCAGCAGGGAATTCCCATGGAGCTGTCCAAAACAACATATTCTTACTACCGTGCCGGATGGGAATACCCCCATGCGGTTGCTTTGCTGTATGCGCTTTATCTCTATGCTGAGCATACTGGCCGTAAGAGCTTTACTTTCTCTGAGCTGGTCAATGCACACAGCAATCCGGATGCAAAGGGAATCTCTCCTGCGGATATCTACGGCATTGATGTGAAGAAGTTCCGCGAAGATGTGCAGGGCTTGGCAATCAGTTTCCCGAAGCACATCCGGGTTTCCTTTGTGGCAAATCTGGACAACATCATTCTGGAAGATTATTCTTCCGACGATATTATTGATCTGGCCGAGGAATAAAAAATCGAGAGGAGTTTGCGGTCATGGCATATAACAAGCAGTACAAGGACTTCCTTGAAATCAGCCCCAACTTCGAGTCGGTTGTGGACATTGATGCGGATAAGCGAAATCAAAACCTGTGGCGGGAATATATTGTTGGCGACGACATGGAAAATCTGGTGGATGTTCTATGTCAGTCGCTTGGCAATGAGGCCCCGGATGCCCGGAGATCGTTTTGGGTGCATGGCTCTTACGGCACTGGTAAAAGCTATGCAGCTATTTTTGTAAAGCATCTGCTGGAAGAAGATCCGAACGTAATCGACGAGTTCCTGTCGAAATCCTCTCGGCTGTCCAAATATCGTAATCGCTTTATGAAGTGCCGCAACAAGGGCGATTATCTGGTGATCTGGAAGACAGGCTGCACGGGCATCCGCACCGGCGACATGATGCTGGTGGAAGCTGAGCAGGCTGTCCGTGAAGCTCTGGTTGCTAAATTTGGCGATAAAGCGGATCTGGGTGGTGCATCGTTGATCAGTGCGGTGACCGATAGGTTGGATGATGCGTCCATCAACTGGGATCATGTGATTGAAAATACGATTCTGAGTGATGATTATTCTTCGGTGGAAGAACTGCGCGCTGCGGTTTCCTCTGGCAAGCTGTCTGCCATCCAGACGACTGCCATGGTTCTGCGGGACATGAAGTTTGGCCTGATTTCCAATCTGGACACGTTTGAAAATTGGCTGACAGAAGTCATTGATGCCAATGGTCTTGCCAAGAGTGGCATCTTCTTTATCTGGGATGAGTTCACCGAGTACGTTGCACATAGCGATGACCACACCATCATGCAACAGCTCTCTGAATTCTGCAAGGTCAAGCCGTTCTTTATGCTCTATGTTGTCCATCGTTCGGATGAGATGGTCGATAGCATGGGCAAGGACCGCTATCAGATGATTACCAACCGCTTCCACACAGTAGAATTCCACATCAGTGCATCTGCTGCGCTGGACCTGATTGCGGGTTCTATTGTTGTGCGCAACGGTATGCAGAACGCATGGGCTGATGAACGCAATCGGGTTGTCAACGATTTCAAGAAATTCCTGCCAGATCTGGTTGGTCTGGATGACAAGACCGGCGAAATGATCGACAAGCTGTGCCCCATCCACCCTATGACGATTCGGTTGCTTTCTCGTGTGGCGGAGAGCTTTGCTGCTGCGCAACGTACCATGTTCCGCTTTATGAAGGATCAATCGAATTCTGACATTGGCTTTGTCGGATATATCAACCACTACGGCCCGGATGATGAAGCACGCTGGCTCACCCCGGAATGGCTGTGGGATTATTTCTTCACCCGCGAAAGCGACTTTAGCGATAAAGATACGAAAGTTGCACCTTATATCCAGCATTATGAGGAAAGTCTGCATCTTGTTGAAAGTGATGAGGATGCGCTGCGCCTGTTCAAAATCGTGATGCTGCTGCTTGCTGTTTCTTCCACCACTAAAGGCGCATATGGTGTGCGTCATATGCAGGGTGGCATTGCTGCAACGCTGGATTGTCTGGAAAACTGCGTGGCTGGCGTACTCAGCAAGGACAAGGTGCGTGATTTGCTTGCTACTTTGGAGGAAAGCAAGCTGGTACTTCAGGATCAGGCTGCCAATGGTACGATTCGGCTTCAGCTTCCGTTCAAGGGCGGCTCCGGCGATGCATTCCGGGTCAAGTTTGAAAATAACGACCGGAAATATTCTCGGTATCAGATGTTTGCCAAGGATGGCCGCTTCTCCAATGAGCTGGAAAAGAAGGTCTGGGACGAAAACGATGCAACCTTCAAACGCATGAAGATTGCTGTCTGCTGTGCAGAGACCAATTCTATCAATAATCGTCTTGCCGAGGTAAAGGCGGAACTGATAAAATCGCCCTATAAGCTGGGTTTGCTGATCGTCACGGTAAAGGATGATCCGCAGTATAGTGCGATTCAGAATACGCTGGCTCACGCTGCAGCCGATGCAAATGAACCACGGTTGACGATTGCTCTGCTCAAGACACCTCTCAGTGACGAGAACCGTAAAGCATGGCTGACGCAGCTCACCAAAATGGAGCTTGCTAACGAGAGCGGGCAGACTGCATCTGCGAATGGCTACAAACTGGAAAGCGAAAAAGTGATCAACACATGGACTGCACAGGCTACTGGCGGCGGAAAGCTCGTGGCATGGAATGGCACCAATGTGTTCAACAATCTCTATGGCACGGCAAATTTGCGCCATACCATCATTACACAGGTTCTGAACAATGTTTTCCCCTATGCCCCGGAACAGATCGTCAAAATGGTTACTGCTTATAAGCCTTGCAACGATGCTGCACCGACAGCGGGTATTGCTCGTAAAGGCGCAACCACTCAGATGCAAAGCGTTTTGAACAGTATCTCTCCTGAAATCCTGCAATTTACGGAGATTGACGGAATAGCCAACGCTACGGGCGATAAAACCGTAACAGCTGTTTCTGCGCTCGCCAAGGTCATTCGTGATAAGATGGACTCCGGCCAGCGTGTGATTCTGAGTGACTTGTGGCGTGAACTGCAGGAGCCGCCATTTGGTTATTACAATACGATTGCCTGCGGCATCCTGCTCGGCCTGATCCTCTCTTGCTACAAAAATACAGCCTTCAGCTGGACGGATAGTGTCCAGAGTACGCACATTTTGAACGAACAAACTCTCAAGAGCATGATTTTGTCCATGTGCAAAGGTGCCCTCAACTCGGACTATCTTTCTGCTGGCAGTATCACGTTCCAGCACTTCCGCGATTACGTTAAGGATATCGTAAAACTGACCGATGCGCAGGTGGCAACGGAGGCTGAGTGCTGCCGTAATATGCGTGCCGCTATTACCCAGTCTGGCGCACCGTTCTGGGCATTGAAGTATCTCCCGGACGGAACGTATGGACCCAACACTGATAAAGCAAACACGATCATCGATGAAATGCAGCAGTTTATTTCGGCTGATATTGACCGTGAAGCTATTATGAACGATGTCCTTCTGAATTTCCAGAGTCGCGGAAAAGTCAAGGTTGCTATGCGAAAGGCATTTCAGGATAAGGCTGTCATGTCTACTGCATTCCGCAATTTCTTGTATTCTTCCTCCCCCGCACTGGCCGATGTTGCCACAACGCTTTCCATCCAGCCGGTGGATTTGAGTGATCGCCTGCATCTCAGCATGCAGGGTGAAATTTATACATGGACCGAGCAGCAAGTTGCGGATAAGCTGGCTGACATCGTGAATGAATATCAGTATCTGGTTGAGGTTGACCATGCATTAGGACAAAACTACCGCAATTTGGAAGATGCCCGCAAAGATTTGGCAAATCGTTTCAAGTATCAGCGTATTCCTTTCACCGCAGTTGAGGATATCCAGAAGCCCTGGTATCCTGCGTTAAAGGCTCTCCGTACACTATCTCTTGGAAAAGTCGCCCACCTGACCGCTGATGAGCGCAATGCGGACGCTGCCGCTCTGCACAGCTATGGAAAGTCGGCAAATGATTTTCTGACCGACAGCAAACCCACACTTGCTGATATTCTGGATGACCGTGATGTAAATTGCACTGCTGAGGAACTGGACGCTATTTACTCCGGCCTGAAAAGCACGCCGTTTGATGCGACTCTCACCCAATTCAATCACCTGCTGGATCAGCAGGTTGCTCGTATCGGACAAGCTCGCAATCGCAGTAAGCTGAAGGCACTGTGGGAAAGCGTTACAGGGAAGGAGTCTGTCAAGGCATGGTGCGACTCTTTCTCGACACCTATTTTCTGGGTAATTCCAAAAGAGCTACGCAAACCGATTCACACGGTCATTGACCTTCAGAGCGGTATAACTACTCCTCGTGATACAGAGGTCATTGCTGCAATTGATGCTTTGCAGAATGAGAAAGCTCGTGTTTTGACGGATGCCCAAAAGGTATACGCCGCTCTTTATGAAACCGTTGGCTCTGAGTATGTTACCTATTTTAAGGTACATCGCCCAGAATTGCTTGCCAAGTTGAAGCTGTCCCACGGAAATGATATGAGTACTTGGGAAGCACCAGAACTCAGTCGGCTTCAATCTATGATGAAGTCGGCCATCCAACAGCAGGCTCGACAGGAAAAATTGCAGAATACTAAGAATGAAATTGCTGAAATGCCTGTAAGTCGTTTGCGTGAGAATATCGCCAGTTTTCTGGATAACCACCCTGAATACTGCGATGAGTTTCTAAAATAAGGAAAGGAGCAAAACTATGACGGTAGATCAAGTCATTGATACGTTGAAATTGGAAAAGCAGCAACGTGTGCCCAGCCGTTTTCCTTGCCGTGCTATCATGGTCGGAAATATTGCTGAATATTGCGATCTTCTGGAAAAGCTGAAAACAATTCCCAATGTGGAAGTGGTTCCTTCAGACGTGCTGTTTTCCTCTGCCGATGTGCTACCTGCCTATGACAGTCTTATGGATTCCCAATATAAAGACAAATGGTTGATTCTCCCCGGCGTGAGCGAATACCTTCGGCTTTTTTCCAGAGGTGAGACTCAGCGTCAACGCTTTACAAAGCTCTGGCGTTATATGGGATATGGCTCTGATCTTGGTCGAATCATCATTCCTCTCTGGGGATGTAGGGCCCAATGGCATGATAAAGACCTTCACCTCGATGGCGATGAACGGCAGAAAGACTTTTTCTTTGACTGTACTACCGACATATCCGACCCACAAACCCTGAAAATTCTCGTTTTGTCAAAGCAATTTGACAAATATCAAAACACCCTTGTAAACGCAGCCAACAAAGTATTTTCTGGCATACGAAGCTGGTATGAATACTGGTCGAACCCATCTGTACAGTATTCAGAGTATGTCCTAATCACCGGGAGATTGCGCGATATGCAATCTACGGCAGGAGATATCTCAGTTCATGTTTTACCAGATACATTGTCTTTTATCCGTGCTTATCTTCAGGGAGGAAAAGTATTAACTTCAAAAAACTGCCCGGATGAATCAGTCAATTTGTTATTTCCTTATGCGCTCCAAAAGGGAAATCTTGACGAAGCTATCCTCAACTGCCTGAATCTTGTTCATTTTCAAAATACAGATGTCATGGGAAAATGGGCAACGATGAATAACGGTCAAAAACAACTTGCCATGCTTTGGATGCAGTTACATCAGCAAGACGACTATCTCTCTTATTGCGTCCGCAAGGCAAAAAATGCAAATGATCTAGTAGATAATATTTATCATGACATTTTCTCTCTTCGTCTCCGGCATCCTGAATGGGAAAAAGAAAGTCAGGAGTTGATGTCTGCACTGAACCTGTCTAAAGATCCCGCATTTTTCAAGGCATTGGATGAAATCCCTGATTACAAGCTTCGGCTCTGCTATCTGACAGGAAATACCCAGGCTGAACGCATTTATCTGATTCATATGATTGGAGAATGGCTGAGGATGGACGCTCAACAGGCTTTGTCCTGCTCGGAGGTTCAGTCTGCTTATCCTGAGCTTTATGCCTATCTACAGCACACTGAACTGTTTAGGGATAGTGACTCTGAGCGGTATTTTGATTCCTATAAGTCTTATAAACTTTCAAATCGCTTGCCACAGGACGAGGATATTTATTTTTCAAACTTTGATATAAATTCTTATCCCTATCGCTATACGTTGCTTAGTGATTCGATAACAACAGACAGCGTTATTTTATGGATTGATGCACTTGGTGCCGAATGGCTTTCCTTGCTTTGCTGGACATTGCAAAAAGACAGCAATGGTCAGATAAAATCTGTTGCTCTGGCGCAGAGCTGCTTGCCAACGGAAACGGAATACAATGACCAGTGGAATAAAATGGACACGCCGCATGACAAACTCGATAAGTTGGACAAGTTGGCGCACCATGGCGTAATTGATGATCCAAGTTATTATACCTGCATTCAGGAACAGTTTGCGTTTTTTTCTAAAGTCGTTGATAAGATTGAGGAGCTGTTCCAAAAATACCATCGGGTAATTATTACGGGAGATCACGGAAGCAGTCGCCTTGCAGCGAGGTTTTTCCATGCAAGGGAAGGCTACCCTGCGCCAGCATCTTCTCAGGTGTGCAGTCATGGTCGATTTTGTATTTTTAATGGAGCCAAAATCATTGCTAGCTCTGATCAAGTGATTGCTAAAGACTCAGATGGAAATCAATATCTGATTTTCAAAAATTACGATCATTTTAAGCAGTCTGGCTTTGCCGCCGGCGGCGATGATGAAAATGCACAATACGGCGAACTTCATGGTGGCGCTTCACCTGAAGAGTTGCTTGTTCCTGTGGTTGTATTCGACAGTATCCACGAGCTACCACTTACTGCGACATGGAAAAAAGATTCTATCAAGTTTTCTATGAAAAAAGCCAAACCAGTTATTCTGTTCAATAAACCCGTTCAAAATGTTCAAGCTAGTCTTGGAAGTGTCGATGGTATCTGCACTCCTATAGACACAGTCGGTAAGGAATGGATGATAGTTTTCTCTGAAAACAAGGCTGAAGCCGCAAAGGATTTTAAATACAATCCGATTATTATAGCCGATGGAAAAGTTGTCCATGTTCTATCACTGGAAATAAAGCCCGCTCTTGGGGGAGGAGATTTCGACCTTTAATGCGCGTAAAGAAAAAAGTATGTTGTGATTGTGGTAAGGTTCTAACAAAAGATGAGATTGCACTTTCTCAAAAATTGATTGACCTTGATACCGAAGATTTTTATTGTTTGCCATGCATGGCAGAATATATCGGATGCTCCGAGGATGATCTACACATTAAAATTCGAGAATTCAAAGAACAGGGATGCACCTTGTTTCTGTGAGAGGACGGCGATTGTATGCTGGAGGATAAAGTAAGAGAAATTTTCGCTGACATGGTTGTATTAAAAGATCCCCAAAGAAGCGAATATTTTTCCAACCTGAGCATTCCTTCTTATATGCGTGATTGGCTGGTTATGAAGTTCTCAGATGACAATGGAACCATCGATTACGAAAGTGTTGGACGATATATCAAACGTTATATTCCGAGTCGGGAAGATTTCGAGCAATACAAATTTCAAATGGTCAATGGTGACACCGTTCAATTTTTGGCTCGGGTTCGAGTCTCTGTTGATGTAAAAACAGGAAAAACCGTCTTTGAACTGCCTGATTTTGGTGGCTCTCGCGGTGGGGCAGGTGGTGTTGTAGCTTATGATGTCGCTGAGAAATGGCAAAACACCTTGCTGCGGGAAAGTGAAAATTGGGGCATCGTAACACTCTGCTGGATGATGGATGGAACTCCATCAAAACCGAAAGGTCTCATCACAATGATTGGCTACAAGCCATTCTGCCCTTACGATATAGATCTTGAGTTTTATCGTGATGCACGAAGCCAATTTTCTATTCATGAATGGATTGATGTCATTATCGAAGCGATTGACTACAATCCCGACGGGTACTTAGATGAGAATGGTGAGGTGAGCGAACGGAAAAAACTTTATTTTCTTCGTCGCCTTCTGCCATTCGTTGAAAAACGCGTTAATCTGATTGAACTTGCTCCAAAAGGCACCGGAAAAAGTTACGTGTTTGAAAAAATAAGCAAGCGTGGTTGGCTTATTAGTGGCGGTACTGTATCTCGCGCATCCTTGATTTACGACAATGCGAAAAAGACCGGTGGTCTTCTTACACGATTTGATTTTGTGGGGTTTGATGAAGTTCAGTCTATTACATTTGAACAACCCGGTCAAATTCAGCAGGCGCTCAAGCACTACATGGAATATGGCGAGATTAAAGGCTTTGATGCTTCGTTGTCTTCAGGTGCAGGTGTAATTGTTCTTGGAAATATTGATGCAGACCGATTTGACACAAATAAAAATATGGTTGCTAATATTAGTGAAGTGTTCGGGGAATCTGCAACATTGGATCGTTTCCATGGTTTTATTCCTGGATGGGAAATCCCTCGAATGACAACCGGTATGATTGCCAAGGGTTGGGCCATCAATACGGAATATTTTGCCGAAGTGATGCATGCCTTGCGAGATGATCTCACATATTCAGCTGTCGTTGATGCTATGATTGATTTTCCGTCAAACGCAGATAAACGCCATATGACCGCAATCAAGCGGTTATGTACCGCGTTTTTGAAACTTCTGTTTCCTCATGTACAAACTCCAAATGATATTGACCGTCAGGAATTTATTGACTATTGTCTAAATCCCGCTATTGAAATGCGCTCTGCGATCTATAAACAGCTCTGCATCATCGATGCCAAGGAATATGATGTTCCAAGCAAGCGCATCCCTGAGATTGTTTGCAAATAACAAAGGTGCTTACTCATGATTTATGCTGATAATGCAGCGACCACCCCGTTGGATCAGGATTCTTTTGAGGCAATGAAGCCATTTCTTCTTGAGCAGTATGGAAACGCCTCACAGCCATATTCTTTTGCCAGAGAACCACGAACTGCCTTGAAGTGGGCAAGAGAAACTATTGCTGACTGCATTGGGGCAAAACCCGAAGAAATCTATTTTACATCCGGCGGCACTGAAAGTGATAACTGGGCTATAAAAAGTAGCTCTTTAAAACGCCCTATCTTGACTAGCCAAATTGAACACCATGCCATCCTAAATGCTTGTGCGGCAATGGAGCATCTTGGTGTAAATGTTCGATATCTTCCTGTGAATTGTCATGGAACGGTTCAAACTGAAACCTTAGAGGCTGCCATGGATTGTAAGCCCCGGTTGGTTTCAATTATGCTTGTCAATAATGAAATCGGGAGCATTGAGCCCATAGCTTCTCTTGCAAACATTGCGCATAAATACGGTGCGCTGTTTCATACGGATGCAGTTCAGGCCGTTGGGCACATTCCGATTGATGTAAATGTCCTAGGCATTGATATGCTGTCTGCATCTGCTCATAAATTTAATGGTCCTAAAGGAATAGGCTTTATTTTCATAAAATCTGGTACGTCTCTCCATCCGTTTATGGATGGCGGTGCTCAAGAATCTGGGATGCGAGCCGGAACGGAAAATGTTGCCAGTATTGTTGGATTGGCTACTGCTCTAAAGAAGAACTGCCATGAAATGAAACAAAATCAAGAGAATTTGCTTCAAATCGAGCAAAAGTTTTTGAACGTTCTTGCCAATTCCAACCTTGACTTTGTTCGCAACGGTGATGTCAATCATATTCCAGGAAATGTAAGTATATCATTTCGTAATACATCCGGCGAAATGCTGCTCCATCGACTGGATTTGATGGGGATCTGTATTTCAACTGGGTCAGCCTGCGACAGCAAGCGTATCCAGACCTCGCACGTTTTAAAGGCAATTCATCTTCCCGATGAATATGCACGCGGTACGATTCGAGTTTCTTTTGGTAAGCAAAATACACTTGATGAAGCAACCACTATTGCTAATGCCATCATCAAAATTTTGAATTCAAGAACAGTATAATATTTTCTTTCAGCTTTTTCATTCAGTCTCGCAAGCAGTGCCTTTGTGCGCACAAAGGCCAGAACACGCACGGCATTGCAAATTTGCCGTGCGTGTTCTGCTTGTTGGGATGCAATCCCACCCCCCTGTGAACATCACGTCCCGTGATAGCCGCGCACTCCTGCGGAGTGCTGAAAGAGCGTTTTGCAGAAACGCGAAGCCTGCATCGGCACGATGCAGAACAACAGGTTTGGGCTGTGCCCAACAAGCTCTTGCAAGGCAAGGGGCTTTGTATATACAAAGACATTGCTTGCAAGAGAGCTTCGGCGTACCAGAATGGTACCACGAAGCACTGCTTGCAGAAGCTATTGCATCCATCTGAATTGTCAATTCCGCTCGCAGCTGTTATACTGGACTCATCAAAAATTTTTCAGGAGGCAGTTGCCGTGACCGCAAAGCAAGTTCAAATCGGAGATAGACCCTGCCGTATTTACGGCGCAGATTGCGCCGAATATCTTCTGCTTCAGATGACGGATGAACACGAATTGCAGCGCATGGACAACGAAGTTGCAGCCATTGCACAGGGCGCAGCACATCCGTTTCTGTTTGCTGCGGTTCCGGTGGAAAGTTGGAACGATGAACTTTCCCCGTGGGAAGCTCCTGCGGTATGGGGCAAAGAGAGTTTCGGCGGCGATGCAGCGGACACGCTGCACTTTCTGACAGAGCAGGTGATCCCCACGCTAAAGCAGCGGTTTGCACTGCCGGAAAACGTCAGAATCATTCTGGGTGGCTACTCACTGGCCGGACTGTTTGCTTTGTGGGCATCCACCCAGACTGATCTGTTCTACGGTGTCGCCGCCGCCTCGCCCTCGGTGTGGTTTCCGGACTGGATGGAGTTTGAACAACAGCGCCCGATACAGACGCAGCACATTTATCTGAGCCTTGGCGACAAGGAAGAACACACGAAAAACGCTGTCATGGCTGTGGTGGGGGATAATATCCGCACTCTGCACAGTCAGCTTATAGCGTGCGGTGCAGACTGCACCTTTGAATGGAACAGCGGCGGGCATTTCAAAGACGCCGATTTGCGTACCGCAAGAGCATTTCGGTGGGTGATGGAGGAAAGCCGATGAATATTTTGATCGATGCAGACGGCTGCCCGGTCGTCGATCTGACTTTGCAGATTGCAAAGCGGTTTGTCGTTCCAGTCATCATCCTGTGCGACACCGCTCACCAGATTGAGCGGGAAGGTGCGCAGACGCTGGTGTTCGACAAAGGAGCGGACAGCGTGGATTTTGCTCTCGTCAACCGGGTAAAGTCGGGAGATGTGGTTGTGACGCAGGACTACGGGCTGGCGAGTATGTGCCTTGCCAAGTGCGCCCGGGTGCTGAACCAGAACGGTCTGGAATACACCGCCGACAACATAGACGCTCTCATGCTGCGGCGTTATGAAAACAAAAAACTCCTCCGTGCCGGAACATGCGGGGCGCACCGGCACAGGCCGGGCATCGCACGTCCCCTTCGGAGGGGGGCAAATCCATCCGGGCGCAGGCGGGATCCGTCCGTTCCGGGATTGCCTGCCAAATGGATTCAGAGTTTACAAAATATAGGTCATCCTGCACAGACGGTCAAGTTCATTTAGTTTTTTTCTTCCAAGAACGCGACTTTCGCCGTTCTAACGACCAGAAGGCACGCATTATCCTGTTGCCGTCCGCCAAGCCTTTTTCCTTCTCATTTGCGGGCGGAGGCGGTGTCTGCTATAAAAAGGGCCGCGGCCACTCCAATCTCAAACGCATCAAGGCCGCATCATATGAAAACCGACCGATACGGTTCTTTATGCACTCAACGCCTCTCTTTTTCTAACATGCCGTACACACTTTGCACGCCTTACAACGGGCAACGGGCACATCCGGAGGAAAAAAATGAACGCAGGCAACGTATTTCGCGCTTATGATATTCGCGGCGTCGTGGACAAGGATTTCAACGCCGAATGGGTAACCCATCTCGGGAAAGCCTGCGGCACCTATCTGGCCGGCAGGGGCATCAGCAGCGCGGTCATCGGCTATGACTGCCGCCACTCCTCGCCCGCGTATCACGACGCGCTTGTGGAGGGCATCCTGTCCACCGGAACCGATGTGATCAGCATCGGCATGGTCCCCACTCCCGCGCTCTATTTTGCGGTCAAGCACCTCAACCGGCAGGGCGGCGTCATGATCACCGCC
>ERZ773193.2576-NODE-2576-length-18807-cov-5.167342_pt1 | contig 18807 bp, 19 predicted proteins | sample MGYA00511110_ERZ773193 | MGnify/ENA primary metagenome ERZ773193 (study PRJEB29015, sample SAMEA2737784) | human gut metagenome | biome: human gut; feature: human-associated habitat; material: faeces | place: China | collected 2012 ...
TTGTCTGATGTCCGAAATGAACACCTGCTTCTAATAACTGTTTCATTGAAATAACGCTCATTCTTATACCTCCTGGTTTTTTAAAAATTAATTATTGATACTGTTCCGGTTGTTAACCCGGCATATATCATGCCTTCCATCTGCTTCACCAAATCAGACAACCCCGAGCGTGGGCACCGGTCTGACTCTCCACAGATGTGCTTAATGCAACTCAAGTATCATAACACAAAAACAGGACCGGTGCAACAACTTTTTACGTTATGTATTAGTTGTTTTTACCAGTCCCATATTTTAATTTTATTTAATGCTGCTTACATTAATCCTACAATCTTATTTAATGCTGCTCGCATTAATACTTCAATTTCATTTTTTTGCTATTCACATCAAACATGTAACTTTATCTTACTCAACTCCGCATATCCTATACCAGATACCGAAACCTGCCAGTTTGGCTCCATGACCCTCCATATCCAACACCGAGCATTGAATCTACTAATTTGTCTCCTTCTTTGGCTCTACATATCCACACTGGGCATCAGCACATGCCAACTTATTTCCTTTTTCTACCATGTAGCCACCGCACTGTGGACACTTCTTAGTTGATGGTTTCTGCCATGACATAAAATCACATTCAGGGCCGTCAATACATCCGTAGTAACGTCTGCCTTTTTTTGTCATGCGGTATACCACGTCTTTGCCACATTTTGGACAAGGAACACCAACCTTTTCAAGATAAGGTTTTGTATTTCTACATTCAGGGAATCCCGGACATGCAAGGAATTTTCCATGTGGTCCGTATTTAATAACCATTCTTCTGCCACATTCCTCACAAATTTCATCTGATTCTTCATCTGCTATCTGAATCTTTTCAAGTTTCTGTTCAGCGTTCTTTACCATTAATTCCAAATCAGGGTAAAAGTTTCTGATAATTGTCTTCCACTCAATCTTGCCTTCTTCAACAGAGTCCAAAAGTGATTCCATGTTCGCTGTAAATTCTGTATCTACGATAACGCTAAATGCTGTTTTCATTACATTGTTTACTGCTTCCCCTAATTCTGTAACATAAAGATTCTTCTTTTCCTTTGTTACATATCTTCTGCCAACAATAGTTCCGATTGTTGGTGCATAGGTACTTGGACGACCAATGCCCTGTTCTTCCATTGCCTTTACTAAAGCCGCTTCTGTAAAATGAGCAGGTGGCTGTGTAAAATGCTGATTTTCTTCAAACTTAACAAATTCTAACTCTGAGTCTTTGTCAAGTTTTGCAATTGTATTGTTTGTTACAACTTTTTCGTTGTCGCTGTCTGTGTATATTTTCATAAAACCGTCAAAACCGATTTTTGAAGTTGATGCATTAAATACATATTCTCCTGCACCGATTTTCACATTAAATGTATCATAGACTGCATTTTTCATTCTGCTTGCAACAAATCTTTTCCAAATCAACTGATAAAGTCTGAACTGGTCTCTTGGAAGCTGTGCTTTTACCATGTCAGGTGTAAGTGATACGTCTGTAGGTCTGATGGCTTCGTGAGCGTCCTGAATTTTTTTAGATGACTTCTTAGAAACAATTTCTGTTGCCATATAATCATACCCGTAGTTGCCTTCAATAAATTCCTTTACCTGTGCTTCTGCTGTTTCAGATACTCTTGTGGAATCTGTACGAAGGTAAGTAATAAGACCTATGCTTCCACGCCCTTTTATCTCCACACCTTCATATAACTGCTGTGCTATACGCATTGTTTTCTGTGTTGAAAAATTAAGTGCTTTTGAAGCTTCCTGCTGCATTGTACTTGTTGTAAATGGAATAGGTGCTTTTCTTGTACGGTTTCCTTTTTTTATGTCATTTACAGAGAACTTGCTGTCTTTTATCTGTTCGATAATTTTATCAAGCTGCTCTTTTCCTGTAATTTCTACTTTTCCTTTTTTATCACCGTAAAAACTTACAGTGAATTCTTTGTTTTTGTATTTTAAAACGGCATCCATGTCCCAATATTCTTTTGGTATAAATGCGTTTATTTCTTCTTCTCTGTCACATAACATTCTAAGTGCTACTGACTGAACACGACCTGCACTAAGTCCTCTTTTAATTTTCATCCATAAAAGTGGGCTGATGCTGTAACCAACCATTCTGTCCATTACACGTCTTGCCTGCTGTGCGTCTACAAGATTCATATTAATTTCTCTTGGATGTTTTAGTGACTCCTTAACTGCCGGTTTTGTAATTTCGTTAAATGTTATTCTTGCACTTTTTTTGTTTTCTAATTTCAAAGCCTTTGATAAATGCCATGAAATTGCTTCTCCCTCGCGGTCCGGGTCAGTTGCCAAATATACTTTGTCCGCTTTTTTTACACAGCGACGAAGTTCTGCTAACTTCTCACCCTTTCCTCTGATTGTAATATATTTTGGTTCATAATCATTTTCAAAGTCAATTCCCATTGTGCTTTTTGGCATATCCCTTACATGTCCGTTTGAAGCTACAACTTCATAATTTGAACCTAAGAATTTTTTAATTGTTTTAACTTTTGCTGGTGATTCCACGATCACAAGATACTTTGCCATAAATACTCCTTTTTGAAAAAATATCAACTCAGCCTTGAATAATAATTGTATGATGGTTGTTCCACTAGCCCTTTCAATTGTAATTGTAACAACATCTCAACTAGCTTTTCATACTTTAATCCTGTGTTTTCCATTAATTCATATATATTTTTCGGCTGTAAACCTAACTCACTATACAACATCAAAAATTCTTTTTCAAGTATTTTTTCTTCGGTATTTTTCTCATCAGCCTTATTAAATACGAAGTATTTAAGCTCAGATATTATATCATTTGCCGATGTTACAATACCTGCACCATTCTTAATTAACCTGTTCGTGCCACCACTTAATCTGTCCCCAACTCTACCGGGAACTGCCATAACATCCCTTCCCTGCTCCAACGCCCATTCAACAGTTATAAGGGAACCACTTTTTTCTTTTGCTTCAACTACAACAACCTTGTGGGACAAACCGCTTATTATTCGATTTCTTTGTGGAAAATGCCACGCTAAGGCTTTACTACCCGGCGGATACTCAGATATAATTCCACCTTTTTTCAATATGTCATTATACAATTCTATGTTTTCTGTTGGGTAGCACACGTCCACACCTGTTCCAACTACCGAAAAAGTTCCCGTTTCTCCCACAATGGCTCCTAATTGACTATATGTATCAATTCCCCTAGCCATACCACTAATTATCTGCACACCTGCTTTTGACAAATCTTCTGCAAGCTTTTTTGCCATGTTTCTGCCGTAACCTGAACAGGCTCTCGCCCCTACCATTGCCACAATTGGTTTGTTACAGTCAGGCAACCTTCCCTTATAAAATAAATAATATGGTCTGTGGTCGTAAGGTTTCAAATTTTCCGGATAATCTTCATCTTCAACGGTCACAAATTTTATGTCTTTTTGCTTTAGCTTTTCATAAAAATCTTCCTTATTAAATTTATCCCTTGATTCAACAATATTTCTTATATCTTCCGGTGACATTCTATCATCTGACATTAACTTCTTTTCGCTAATATTATATAAATTTTCCGCTGTGCCATACACTTTTAAAATCTTCTGTATTTTATCAAAATAAAAGTATTCGTTTGATGCAAGCCACGCCCAATAATCTCTCTTTTCCATTTACCCCACACTTTCTATTGTCTTAAAACTAATGGCCTCTGCCAAATCTTCTGTTGATATTTTATTTTTTCCTTTTAAATCCGCAATTGTTCTTGCTACTTTTAATATTTTTTCGTAAGCTCTCACGCTTAAATTCATTTTCTCATAAACGTCTTTTATGAGTTTCTCTTCTTTCCTGTCCAAGGCACAGTATTTCTCTATAAACTCCCCTTGTAATTGACTATTATAATTAAAGTTTTCGTATTTATACCTTTCCCTTTGAATAGCCGCCGCCAAATCCACACGTTTTCTGATTTCTTCTGAAGATTCCTGCTCTTTGTCACTTTTTATTTCCATAAAAGAAACCGGGTTCATGTGTACGCACAAATCCATTCGGTCCAGTATTGGCCCACTGACTTTTTCTAAATATTTTTTCACGTCATTTTCAGTACAGTTACATTTGTTTCTATCAGGATAGTAGCCACACCTGCAAGGATTCATTGACGCCATCAAAACAAAATCCGCCGGGAAACTGTAAGTGCCGTTTGCCCTTGAAACTACTATTTTTCTATCCTCTAGCGGCTGTCTTAAAGTCTCCATTACCGCTCTTGAAAATTCAGGGAACTCGTCCATGTACAAAACACCGCCATGTGCCAATGTCATTTCACCGGGTTTTGGATTAATGCCACCACCTGTAAGTGCCGTAACTGTTGTTGTGTGATGTGGACTTCTAAAGGGTCTTTTGGTAACAAGTCCCTCTTCTAAAATACCTGCAATACTTTGTATTTTTGATATTTCAATTATTTCCTCTTTCGACATTCTGGACAGGATTGTAGGCAGCGCTTTTGCGATGGCTGTTTTTCCTGTTCCAGGTGGTCCCACCAGTAAAAGATTATGCATTCCTGCTGCTGCAATCTCAGCGCCTTTTCTGCCCTGCACCTGACCTTTTATGTATTTAAAATCTTTGCCTGCATACTCGCTTTGGCTGTTTATTTTTACTTTATGAATTGGTTCGTATTTCCCTGTAGTCAGCATCATTACAAGCTCGTTAAGATTCTCCACTCCGATTACTTTTATCCCTTCTACAAAACTACATTCATTTACGTTTGCTTTCGGCACAAAACACTCTTTGATTCCGTTTTCAAGCCCATGCAACACAATTGGTAAAATTCCGTTTACAGAAACAACTCTACCATCCAAGCTTAGTTCCCCAACAAACATTTTACCCTCCACGTCACATTGTAAAATCTCCAAAGCCTTCAATATAGAAACTGCTATTGGCAGGTCAAAATAAGTTCCTGTTTTTCGAATATTTCCCGGTGAAAAATTTATTGTTATTCTTTTCGGCAGTATCATAAAACCTGAATTCTTAATGGCGGTTCTAACTCTTTCTCTTGATTCTTTAATATCTGATGATAAAAGACCTACCATATCAAATGATGGTAGGCCATTACATATATCAGTCTCCACAATAACCGGCAGTACGTCTACCCCTGTTATTGTGGCACAATTAATTCTGCATACCATAAGTCCCTCCTTGTTGTTTTAACGCAACATTTTGTTTTTATGATATTATCACATAGTATTTGTATTGTCAAAGGCTTTTTTTAATTTTTCTAAAGCTTTTTTCTCAATTCTACTTACATAGCTTCTGGATATCCCCATTTCTTCTCCTACTTTTCTCTGGGTTACAGGTGCTTCTCCATTTAAGCCGTATCTTTTATTAATTATTTCTCTCTCCCTTTGATTTAAATTTTTCTCCACATACTGTCTAACCCGTACTATATCCTCGGCTTTTTCTATTGCGTCTAACGCCCCTGGTTCATCCATTTCAACCACATCCAGCAAATTAATGGTATTGCCCTCTTTATCCATTCCTATTGGCTCATTTAAGGAAACTTCCCTGCTTTTCTTTTTCTCTCCACGAAGCATCATTAAAAGTTCGTTTTCAATGCATTTTGCAGCATAGGTTGCAAGACGGCTTCCTTTTCCTGCATTAAAAGTATTAACCGCCTTTATCAACCCGATTATGCCAATGGAAATTAAGTCGTCATTATCTCTATTTTCACTACTATATTTTTTGGCAATATGAGCAACCAGCCTTAGGTTCCGTTCAATTAGTATGTCTTTAGCTTCTTTATCTCCCTTTTCAAGTTTTTCTATCCACACTCTCTCTTCCGCAGGTGTCAAAGGCTCTAAAAAAGTCTTCACACATTTCACCTCGCGACATACTTAATTATATTTTATGATAGGCTACAGTTTCTCGTGCATGTCTAGAAATGTTTAGTTATTTTTTCAATGTCATCGCTAGGGCATCCTTTTAACTCTTGCCGCTTGCTTTTGGATGCCCTTTCTTGTTTTGACTTCATACAACTTTCCTCTAACACACAAAAAGGGCATCCAAACAACATATAAAAATGCCATTTGGTTGCCCTTGCTATTCTTTCTACTGTTCTTTAACTCTCAAGATATCTCCCTTACTTAATTCGATTCCAAGGTTAATCTTAAGTTTCTGTTTTGGATGTGGACAGCTTTCCATTTCGTTGCCTTCTTCGTCCTTAATTGAAACAACTTCCACTTCTATATCGTTTCCGTCAGCTTTCATTACTTCAATTTTCTGTCCCTGATAGAATTTGTTTTTCTGCTCAAGGCTGTATTCCATTTTGCCAACTTGGTCGCCTACAATTCCTAAGTACACGTAATCTCTTTCGTATACATTGCAATCGTATATCTGTGTAGTTTCATCAGGTTTTCCAAAGAAAAATCCTGTTGTGTACTGTCTGTATGTGCACTGTGAAATAAATGTTCTATACTTTGGCAAATTCATTTCGTACTTTTTAGGATCTTCTAAATAATCGTCAATTGCCATTCTGTATGTTCTTGCAACTGTGGCAACGTACAAGGCTGTTTTCATTCTGCCTTCGATTTTAAAACTGTCAATTCCTGCATCAATTAATTCAGGTATATGTTCTATCATGCACAAGTCTTTTGAATTGAAAATATAAGTTCCTCTTTCATTTTCTTCAATTGGCATATACTGTCCCGGGCGGTTCTCTTCCATTACCGCATATTTCCAACGGCATGGGTGAGTACAGGCACCTTTGTTGGCATCTCGTCCTGCCATAAAACTGCTAAGAAGACATCTTCCTGAATATGAAATACACATTGCTCCATGAACAAAAGTTTCTATCTCCATGTCATCAGGTATATGTTCCCTGATTTCTTTTATTTCTTTAATCGAAAGTTCTCTGGCTGACACAACTCTTTTTGCGCCAAGGTTCCACCAGAAATTGTAAGTACCGTAATTAGTATTGTTTGCCTGTGTACTAATATGAAGTTCCATTTCAGGCAATATTTCTTTTGCAATTGTAAAAATTGCAGGATCAGCAATAATTAGTGCATCGGGATTTACTTTCTTTAAGTCATTGAAATATGCCTTAACAGGTTCTAAATCTGCATTATGGGCTAAAATATTAGCTGTAACGTACACTTTCACTCCATGTTTGTGAGCGAAATTCACACCTTCTGCCATTTCTTCTAATGTGAAATTCTTTGCTTTGGCTCTTAGTCCAAAAACTTCACCACCAATATACACAGCATCTGCACCATATCTTACTGCTGTTTTTAAAACTTCCAAACTACTTGCTGGAACTAATAATTCAGGTTTTCTCATTTTATTTTACCTGGCAACTACTTTTTGGCACATTTTAGCACCAAATCGTGCAAGCCTTCCTTTCTATTTTTTTACTGACATTGTGATTCCATCACCAATCGGCACAATTGATGTTTCAAGCTGTGGATGATTTTTCACCACTTCCAAATATTCTCTCATTCGTTTATGAATGGTTCTGTCACGTCTTCTTACAACGTACTTTGACTGAATCAGGTCTCCTTCCTGTAAAACATTATCCGTAATTAAAACTCCATCTTTTTTCATTAAACGCAAAACTTCCGGAAGGAAATGAATATATTGTGCCTTTGCCGCATCCATAAAAACAAAGTCAAACCGGTTGCTTTCAAGAGTTGGCATTATTTCCATCGCATCGCCTTCAAGTAACTTTATCACATTTTCCCTGCCGGCTTTTTTTATATTTTCTTTTGCAATTGGAATTCTCTTATCGTAATTCTCAATTGTTATAATTTGTCCCTTTTCATCAATATATTCACTCATTAAAATGGCTGAGTACCCTACTGCAGTACCCAGCTCTAATATTCTCATCGGCTTCTTTATTGACAGCATAACCCTAAGAAAACTTTCCATTTCCTTTCTAATAATCGGCACGCCATCCTTCCTTGCCTCTTTTTCTATTTCCTCTAAAACAGGAGAATTTTCTTTTTCTAAAGAGTTAATATACGATACGATTCTTTCTTCTACTATCATATTATTTTCCTTTTTTAGACTCAATTACAATTTAAACCATTTAAATCGTTTTCTAATACACTTAAATATCCTATAAAAATCTACCAACTTTATTTAGATGATTTAGATTTTGCCTTAGTCTTTGTTGACTTTGTACTCTTTGTTTTCTCCGGTCCTTCTTTAATCTTGTTAAAAACTTCCTCTGCATTCTGAGATGTGTTAAATGTATACTGACCGGCTTTTATGCTTTTAGTATTATATACATACGCCTGCACTCTGAAAACCGTAGTGTCACTTATTATACCGTACTCTTCAAGAGTATTCGCCAACTCTTTTATGGTTGTTCCTTTTTTGATAGTAACAGTCATGTCTGTTCCCGGCTTTGCTTCAACTCCTGCTGAGTAAAATATTTTTGTTCCAAAATTGTAAGCTGCTGTTGCACAAACAATGATAATAACAGCCATTATTATATACTTGCACACTTTTATTGAAACATTAGCAAATCCTTTTGATGTTTTACTATTACTCATACAAACTCCTAACTATTCCACTTCCATAATTATTGGTAAAATCATTGGACTTCTCTTCATAGTCTTCCATAAATATTCGCCAAGACTATCTTTTACCACCATTTTGATTTTGCCCCAATCAACATTTTTGCTTTCCAAACAGTCAAGTAAAGCTTCTGTAACTACTTCTTTGGCATTTTCAATTAAATTCTCAGATTCTCTTACATATACAAAACCTCTTGTTACAATGTCAGGTCCTGCCAAAATCTGATTTGTGTATTTTTCTAAAGTTAATACAACTATAATAATTCCATTTTCAGCTAAGTTCTGTCTGTCTCTTAAAACAATGTTTCCAACATCACCAACGCCAAGTCCGTCTACTAAAACTGAACCTGCAGGGACTTTTCCTTCAACCTTAGCAGATTCCTTGTTTAACGCAAGAACGTCACCTGATTCCATAATGAAAATATTTTCTTTTGGAATGCCCATGTTCTCTGCTAATCTTCCATGTTCTTTTAAATGCTGATATTCACCATGAACTGGAATTGAATATTTTGGCTTAACTAAAGCATACATAAGCTTAATTTCTTCCTGACATGCATGTCCTGATACGTGAGTATCCTGGAATATTACTTCTGCCCCCTGCTGATACAACTCGTTTATTACCTTTGTAACCGCTTTTTCATTTCCCGGTATAGGTGTTGAACTAAATACGATTGTATCGCTAGGCTTAATGTGTACTTTTCTATGAAGAGATGCTGCCATACGTGACAAGGCTGCCATTGATTCACCCTGACTACCTGTAGTAATAAGAACTAACTGGTTGTCTGTATAACTATCCATTTCTTCTATGCTGATTAATGTATTTTCAGGAATTTTCAAGTAACCCATTTCTCTTGCAACAGAAATAATGTTTACCATACTTCTTCCTTCAACAATAACTTTTCTTTTATATTTACATGCAGTGTTGATAATCTGTTGAACTCTGTCAACGTTTGATGCAAATGTTGCGATGATAATTCTACCATCGGTATGCTCAGAAAATATATGATCGAATGTTTTTCCTACTGTTCTTTCAGAAGGTGTAAATCCCGGTCTTAACGCATTTGTACTATCGCACATAAGAGCAAGTACACCTTTTTTCCCAAGTTCACTAAATCTAGCCAAATTAATTGCATCACCGAAAACAGGTGTGTAATCAACCTTAAAATCTCCTGTATGCACAATAATGCCTTCAGGAGTGTGGATTGCAAGTGCTGCTGCATCTGCAATACTATGATTTGTTCTAATAAATTCTATTCTAAAATCACCTAAGTGAATACTCTGTCCGAACTTAACAACTTTACGCTTAACAGCCTTTAATAATTCATGCTCTTTAAGCTTTCCTTCAATAATACCCATTGTAAGCTTTGTTGCGTAAACAGGTACATTTATTTCTTTTAAAACGTATGGTAATGCACCAATATGATCTTCGTGACCATGAGTGATTACAAAACCTTTTACCTTCTTAATGTTTTCCTTTAAAAATGTAATATCAGGAATTACACAGTCAATTCCTAACATATCATCAGATGGGAATGATAAGCCACAATCAACTACAATGATGCCGTCATTGTATTCGAATGCTGTCATGTTCATTCCGATTTCCTCTAAACCACCTAGAGGAATTATTTTAATCTTCGAATTGTCGCTCATTATTTAACAAAATCCTCCTCTTTTCACAATAAAAAGGTCTATAAAAGACCTTTCATACTAACGCCCGAAATTTCAGACAACTAATCTTCTGTAGTAATATCGATATCTTCAAGTAACTCTGAAAATACTCTGCCAATGTAGTCCACCTCTGACTCATCATCTACTATTTCATATACAGCTTCTTCATCTTCGTCATTAGATATATCTTTCAAAATGTATGCTTCTGCTTCTTCGCTGTCACCTTCATCATCTGTTACAAGAAGGTAATTAACATTGTTAATTCTTGTTTCTTCAATAACATACATTTCAATTTCATTTCCGTCTTCGTCTACAAAAATAATCTTTTCTTCCATTAAAAAACCTCTTACTTTACATATTTTTCTAATTCTTACTTGTGCGTTATTTTTAGTTATTTGTCCTATCTATTAAGATAATCCTCAAGTATGACCTTTGCGGCAACCATATCCACGTAATCATATCTCTCTTCTTTTTTGATTCCCATTAAATCCATTATTTCGTATGCTTCAACAGTAGTTAATCTTTCATCCTGAAATATAATTTCCTTGCCTATTCTTCTCTCAAGCATTGAAGCAAATTCTTTTGTTTTCTCAACTCTTTCCCCTTCACTGCCATCTAACATTATAGGATAGCCCAAAATTATTTTCTCAATATTATATTCTTCAATTATTTTTTCTATCCTGGCTAATGTTTTTCTCAATTTGTTTGGGGATGTTCTTCTTACAATTTCTAAACCTGTAGCCGTAAGTCCTAATTCATCAGACACTGCTACCCCTACAGTTTTAGAGCCAAAATCCAAACCTAATAATCTCATTATTTTGCCTTTCCAATACTAATTGCCATTAATACTTCTATTTGCATTTAAGTCCTTTAATTATTCATTAAATTATTCAACTTCGGCAAAAATACATAATTATCCAATCCTTTGTCCAAAGGGCATAAACGTCCTGTAGAATAAAGAATGTCCTTTGAAAATCTACGACATTCTGCGCTCCAATAACAAAGGCTAGCACTCACCTTCTCTACAGAGCATTTCAAATCCGATATTCTAATTATTTTAACTTGTTGTTAATGTAATACTTCACAGCTTCTTCAATTAACTCATCACGTTCAACCTTCATAATAAGGCTTCTTGCATTCTTATGACTTGTAATGTAAGTTGGATCACCAGACATAATATATCCTACAATCTGGTTTACAGGATTGTATCCCTTTTCTGCAAGTGCTTCATATACCTGCTCGAAAATTTCCTCTACTCCTAATTTCTGTTCCTGTCCTACTTTAAAAAACTGTGTGTGTTCTAAATTGTTCATCTTCTCACGTCCTTTTTATGCCATTGTTGGCAGTATATTTATAAGTTTAATATAAAAACTATCTAGTGGCAAGCACTATTTCGTCATTTAGGAAGTCTTGCACAATAACTTCATAAATTTCGCCTGAAAAATCGTCATTAGTTTCTACAGCTACCTCTATATAATTTTTAGTATGGCCTAACATATAGTTTTTTCCATTAATTTTTTTGCTTTCTTCAAACAAAACTTCAATCTTTTTATTAATATAATTCTGTCTGTAAGCTTTCATTAACTCTTCACCTTGCTTAATTAAAACTTCACTTCTCTTTGTTTTAATCTGCTCGTCAACCTGATTTTCCATCACTGCTGCTCTTGTGCCGTTACGCTTTGAATATTTAAAAACATGTATCTGTGAAAATCCAATCTTCTTAGTAAATTCAACTGTTGTTTCGAAATCCTCTTCAGTTTCTCCCGGAAATCCAACAATAATATCTGTTGTAATAGCAGGATTTTCATATATGCTTCTTAACATCTCACATTTCTCAAAATACTCTTTTGTTGTGTAATGTCTATTCATTGCCTTAAGCACGTTGTCGCAACCGCTCTGCATTGACAAATGAAAATGTGGGCACATCTTCTTAACATGTTTTAATCTTGCCACAAATTCTTCTGTTATAATTTCAGGATCAACTGAGCCAAGTCTGATTCGCTCAATTCCTTCAATTGAATCTGCCATTTCTATAACATCAATTAATGTTTTATCTTCGTCTTTGTAGAAGCCAAGATTGATTCCTGTAAGAACAACCTCGTGAAATCCTTTTTCAGATAATCTGACAATTTCTTCTTTGATGTTTTCCAACTTACGGCTTCTGATTCTGCCTCTTGCATAAGGTATAATGCAATATGAGCAAAAATTGTTACATCCATCCTGAATCTTTATGTGTGCTCTGGTATGTTCTGTAACTGTAGCAACTTCAAAATCTTCGTATTCATCTGTATTATTTATATCAATAACAAATGATTTTTCTTTATCTTCAAAATATTCTTTTAAAATATTTACAATATCTTTTTTCTTGTTATTTCCAACAACAATATCAATTGCCAAATCTTCTTTTATTTTCTCTGTTGCTGTTTGAACATAACATCCTGTTGCCACAACAACCCCTTCCGGATTTTTCTTTTTCGCCTTGTGAAGCATTTGTCTTGATTTTCTGTCAGCCATGTTTGTTACGGAACATGTATTTACAATATATACATCCGCCTTATCTGTAAACGGAACTATTTCATATCCATTGTTTTCAAGCAATTGTTTCATTGCTTCTGTTTCGTAGGAATTAACCTTACAGCCTAAATTGTGTAGTGCAACTTTAAGCATTTATTTCTCCTTTATAGCAAATTTACTAATTTTTTTAATAATTTTTATTATTTGTTGTAATTGAACATTCACATAATACGTGGTATTATGTAGGCATAAGAAATTGAGAGAGTGAGGTGTTTGAAAAATGAAAACAGTAACAATCAATCTAGGTTCAATAGACAAAGTAAAATCTTTTGTAAATGATATTACAAAATTTGATAGTGACTTTGATTTAGTTTCAGGTCGTTATGTTATTGATGCCAAATCAATTATGGGAATCTTTAGTTTAGACCTTTCAAAACCAATAGATTTAAATATACATAGCGAAACAGATCTTGATGAAATTTTAAGCGTTTTAGAAAAATATAAATAAGTAATTTCTTATGTAGGCCGGCTTTTCAGCCGGCTATTTTTTATGTAATAAGAAATTCTTCTGGAATTTCTATTACATAAAAAACCTTCTTAGAAACTTCTATTAACATCCTCTCTCGAAAAAACTGTTCTTATTAACATTTCTCCACTTTAAACTAACACTTTTATCATGTCACTTATCTGTTTATTTTAAATCGATTTCTTTTAACCTTACTGAATTTTAATTAATTCTGCTGTATTAACCGCTTCTTCAAACATTCTGTCGATTTCTTCAGCTAACTTCTTTTCTGAATTTCTGATAACGTTAATGTTAGGTTTAGTTACAGGATGTTTTGCAACGAAAGTTGTACAACAATCTTCGTATGGAAGAATTGATGTTTCATATGTGCCAATATTCAATGAAATATCAATAATTTCCTGCTTGTCAAAAGCGATAACCGGTCTGAATACAGGCATTGTACAAACATCATTTGTTGCAGCAAGACTTTGCATTGTCTGGCTTGCCACCTGACCAATTGATTCACCTGTAATAAGTCCCTGAGCATTTTCTTTGTTTGCGAAATATTCTGCAATTCGCATCATATATCTTCTCATAATAATAGTAAGCTCATCGTGGGGACATTTATCGTAAATATACATCTGAATATCTGTAAAATTAACAACGTATAAATTCATTGGACCTGAATATTTTGAAACTAATTTTGCCAAATCCACAACCTTCTGCTTTGCTCTTTCTGATGTGTATGGTGGTGCATGGAAATATACTGCATCAACTACAACACCACGTTTTGCAGTCATCCAACCTGCAACAGGGCTGTCAATTCCACCTGATAAAAGAAGCATTGCCTTTCCTGCTGTTCCTACAGGCATACCACCTGGTCCTGGAATAATCATTGAATAAATGTTAATATGATTTCTGATTTCTACATTAATTTCAATGTCGGGATTATGAACATCTACTTTCAAGCCTTCAAAAGCATCTAAGATTTTTCCACCTAATTCTGCGTTAAGTTCCATTGAGTTCATTGGATAATTTTTTCTTGCACGTCTCGCCATTACCTTAAAAGTAAAATTCTTTTCAGGATATGTTTCATCAATATATTTAATTACCTGCTGTGCTAAATCTTCAAATCCATTATCTTCAATCTGAACCATAGGACAAATTCCCACAATACCAAATACATGCTGAAGTGCATTTACTGCCTCATCAAAATCATATTCAGCATTTGCTATTGCATAAATTCTTCCGTTTTCTTTTGTTACACTAAAATCTCCATCAATTTTATCTAATGCTCTTTTGGCGTTGTCAACTAAAGCATCTTCAAAAATATATCTGTTTTTTCCTTTTACACCTATTTCGGCGTACTTAATTAAAAACGATTTAAACATCTTTTCTCCTCCAACTATAAAATGTGTACTTACGCTCATATATTTCTCCTATAAAAATACTGGTATATTTGTGTTTTTTGGATTATCAAACGTGCTCTTCTTGTATGGTTCTATATGGATATATGCACTCTTATGCCTATATTATTCTTCGGTAATTTTCTGTGCTTACGTTTATGTGCCATTCTATCTACGCACGTATTTTCTCAAAATTGGTAACATTTGTTTTAACTGCTCTACGGCGTAATCAATTTCTTCTTTTGTGTTGTCTTTGCAAAAACTAAATCTAACTGTAGAACCAAGTAAATCCTTGCCAATGCCCATTGCCTTTAAAGTTTCACTAATGGCTGGCTTGTTTGAAGAGCATGCACTACCTGCTGAAATATAAACGCCTTTATCTTCAAGAGCGTGCAATAAAACTTCGCTTCTTACTCCACTAAAGCTTGCGCTTACAACGTGTGGTGCACCCTCTGCCCCTTTTCGACTGTTAATTGTCACACCATCAATTGTCTGCAAACTGTCAATTAGGTAGTCTTTTAACTCTGTCATTTTAGAAACATTTTCCTGCAAATTATCATAACAGTCTTTTGCTGCCTGTCCGATACCTGCAATTCCCGGAACATTTTCTGTTCCTGAACGCATTCCTTCCTGCTGACCACCACCTAAAATAAATGGATTAACTTTCGCATTTTTCTTTAGGTACATAAAACCTGTTCCCTTTGGTCCATGAATCTTATGACCACTAACCGTCAATACATCAATGTTGCTTTTTCTTGGTTTTATTTCCAGCTTACCAAAAGCCTGAATTGCATCAACGTGATAAATAACATTTTTATTTACACTTTTTATATACTTACCTATTTCTTCAACAGGTTCAATAGCTCCAACCTCGTTGTTTACATACATTATTGAAACTAAAATTGTATCTTCGCTCATTGCTTCTTTTAAAGCATCAATGCTAACAACGCCATACTCATCAACGGGCAAATACGTTACTTCGCATCCCTGATTTTCAAGATACTTCATTGGACTTTTTACGGAAGCATGCTCAACCATTGTTGTTATAATTTTATTACCGTTTCGCTTATTAGCTTCCACTGCACCTCTAATAGCCCAGTTATTTGACTCAGTACCACCTGATGTAAAATAAATTTCCTTTGGGTCTACCTTCAATATTTTAGCTATATTTTCCTGAGCTGTTTTTAAATATTTTTCAGCATTAACGCCAACCATGTGCATTGACGATGGATTTCCATAGTCTTCCACCATTACTTTTACAACAATATCTTTTACAGCTTCAGATACCTTGGTTGTTGCTGAATTATCAAAATATGCTTCCATTTTATTCCTCCATTAAGTACATTAAAACAGCCATCACTGTCATACCCGCCGTTTCTGTACGCAATATTCTTTTACCAAGAGTTATTTCTTCTGCTCCATTGTCTTTTGCTGTTTGAACTTCCTCTTTAGAAAAACCACCTTCTGAGCCAATAAAAATTCCCACAGACATACCTGGTTCAATTTTTGAAATAATCTCTCTTGTATATACCATATTTTTTGCTTCTTCATAAGGTATGAGAACCATATCCAGTTCTTTTGCTTTTTCCACAGCCTCTTTAAAAGTATGAACCTCTGCTACTTCCGGTATAATACCGCGCTTTGACTGTTTTGCGGCACTTTCCGCAATGGCATTCCAGCGTTTCACTTTATTAGCTGCCTTCTTTGAATCTAATTTCACTACGCAACGTTTTGTTGACATTGGCACTATCTGATAAGCACCAAGTTCCACCATTTTCTGTATAATGGTTTCCATTTTGTCACCTTTAGGCAATGCCTGAAACAAAGTAACTTTAATTGGTAACTCTCTTGTTTCGCCATTAATATCTTCTATTTTTGCTGTGATTTCATCATCTGCAATTTTCTCCACACTACAAATGTATTCCTTGTCACTTCCGTCACTTATTAAGATTGTCTCGCCAATTTTCATACGCAAAACATTTTTTATATGATTCACGTCTTTTCCAACTATTACTATTGATTCTTCCCCAATTTGATTTGGTTCAACAAAAAATCTGTACATTTTTTCTCCTAAATATTTTACTGTAATTTTGCCATAACTGCGCGCCAATCACCCTGCTTTACCACATCTGTTAATTGTAAATTTTCATTCTTTTTTACGGCTTCTTTTACATCGTCTTCTTTCATATAAATAATTCCTGATGAAATAAATATGCCGTTTGGTTTTAAAAATCTGTCAACTATTCCTGCTATTGGAATAATTACGTCAGCCAAAATGTTTGCCACAACAATGTCATATTTCTCTGTTTCAAATTTTTTCTGCATTTTTGTATCTTCCAATACATTTCCAGCAAGCACTTCCACATCGTCCATTAACATCTTATTTACTGCAAAATTTTCTCCTACAGCTTCAATTGCCGCCGGGTCAATGTCAGTCATTGTAACTTCTGTTGCTCCTAGTTTTTTTGCAACAATTGAAAGTATGCCGCTTCCGCAACCTAAATCCAAAACTTTATCTCCCGGCTTTACATATTTTATAAGCTGCTTAATACAAAGCTGAGTTGTGTCATGTTTTCCTGTGCCAAATGCAGTTCCCGGATCAATTTCTATCATTTCCATGTTCTTGTGACTTTCATCAAGTTCTTCCCAAGTTGGCTTAATGAAGAAATTATCTACTGTAAATGACTTGAAATATTTCTTCCAATTGTTTACCCAGTCTACATCTTCTGTCATAGTTTTCTCGATTGTGCCTTCACCTACATCTAGAAATGACTTTGCTTCTTTTAACTTTTCTCTCAAAGTATCAAGTAACTTTTCATTGTCCGCATCCTGTGAATCTTCCTCTGTGTAAAAACTTACATAAGCTGTTCCATCATCTTCCGGCAAATCTGCTAAATAATCTATAAATTGTGCTTTTTTCTCTTCCTCTGTTAGTTGTATATTATCTTCAACTTCCATACCTGTTATTCCAAGATCAATTAAAATACTACACACGAAATCACTTGCCTGTGTTGTAGTTTTCAATCTATATTTATTCCACTTCATAGAAACTCCAATCTTCTTTTCAATTCATATTTAAAAATTATTACTATCTTTGCTTATATTAGTTTTTATGTAGTTACTTATTTTATTAAAAAATTGAGATAAATTAAAACTTTCTACACTATTTTCAACTTGACTATAAGTTGTATCATTAATTACTGCTTTAACATTTTTATATGAATCCATTTGTCTAGGTGTATATTTTAAATAAAAAGCTGACATTAACATAAAAATAACTACTACTAATTGGTATATAAAAACATTTAACATACTTTCAAAAAAATCTTTCTTTTTACTCTTATTTTTATTTGTATCTTTATATCCATAAACTTCTTCAAATGAATCTCTAGTATATACTGGTGAATTATTTTTCTTCATATTTTTATTTTGTAGATTTTGATAATATTTTTTATATTGAGAATTATAATTTCCCATTTATACCTCCTAAAAAATTGATTACTAAATTATATTTTATTGTATAAAAAAATATGCAATATATTAAATTATAATAAATTGCATATTAAAATACTTAAAAGTTAATTTTAGTTTTTCTCATTCCTATATTCATAACTAACCCTAATGATAATATAGTTGTTAATAAAGAACTCCCTCCATAACTAACTAGTGGTAATGTTATGCCAGTTATAGGCATTAACCCTATAGTCATGCCGATATTTTGCCATATTGCAAATAATAAATATGCTATCATTCCAGTAGTTACAATTCGACCAAAAATATCTTTTGAACTTTCTGCTATATTAATCATCCTAGAAAGCAATAATACATATAAGCTTAATAAACAAATCGCTCCAAATGTTCCCCATTGTTCACAAACTTGAGTAAATATAAAGTCTGTTTGGATTTCTGGAACGTATTGTGATGAATACCCACCTGTTCCATCATTGGCTAATGAATTTAAACTACCAAAAAATCCACCTGATCCTATTGCTATAAGTGATTGTCTTAAGTGGTAACCTGAATCTGATGAATCTGCTTCAGGGTTTTGAAATGATGTAATTCTCTTTTTTTGATAATCCTGAATTAATCCTGAATTCCATACTAATACTATTCCTAATATTAATGCACCTAATCCACCTAAAATTAT
>ERZ773193.2583-NODE-2583-length-18755-cov-8.939144_pt1 | contig 18755 bp, 12 predicted proteins | sample MGYA00511110_ERZ773193 | MGnify/ENA primary metagenome ERZ773193 (study PRJEB29015, sample SAMEA2737784) | human gut metagenome | biome: human gut; feature: human-associated habitat; material: faeces | place: China | collected 2012 ...
ATCTGCATTTCCGGCGCGATGGCACTCTCCGCAAGATCCCTGGTATCCCTTTTCAACCAGGATCCGGATGTGCTGCACTATGGAACCTTATTTATCCTGATGACGGTGCCGTTCCGCTTCTGCAGTTCCTTCAACCAGATCCTGGCGGGTTCCTTAAGAGGATCCGGGGATGCAAAGGGACCGATGTGCATCATGCTTTTCAGCTTTGTTGTCTGCAGACAGATCTATCTCTTCTTCGTGACAAAGATCGCATTCAACGAGTATACGGTCGGAATGGGATATCCGGTCGGCTGGATCGTATGCGCGATCCTTTCCTTCCTGTATTACAGAAGGACCAGATGGGAAGAAAAGGTAAAAGAAGATTAAAAAATCAGTATAAACGCAGAAAACGACCTCTGTGTCAGGATCCTGATGAAAATCATAAGGGCTTGACCTGAGGTCGTTTTAAATAATGGGTGGAATTTCCAGTTGTTTTGCTATGAACAGGCAGGGAAAGTGGGACGAATCGCCTTTCCATTTCCGGTGTCATTCGTCTGGCAGAATGTCGGGGAATGCCGAGACCGGAAAACTTGGAGATAGACGAAAATATGATTTTGTGATATACTTCAATTATCAAAAGAATGTGACGATATTCTGTTAACAATCCTGATATCGGAGGTGCAAGTATGGAAAGAATTAAAACCTTAAATTATTATCAAAAAGGTATCATTATTGTGATGGTTGCTATGATACTGATTTTTGCGGTGATTTATCCTAAGACAATCTCAAGAGTTGGTTATAGATACAATGATGAGATTCTTGTTCCGAACCAGGAAAATGGAAATATAGTGTATTCTGGCAAAATCAACGGAGTGCCAACTCAATTCATCGTATCAAAAGAAAAGTCTATTGTGTTACAGCACGGTGACAAAACTTATGGTCCTTACACTATGAAAGAAGATCCTACAGCTATCCCAAAAGATGAAGAATTAGCAGAGCAAATGATTGGTGTTGAAATCTGCAATAACGATAAGGTGCTGTTTCGTGGTGGCGTATTAGACTTTGTTGATGATTATTGGCTTTATAATGAAGATGGAACTTTAGATAACTTCGGATTTACATATGTAACTGGCGATGGAATCGAAAGGGATGAAAATGGTAATGTAATTGATAAAATAGAGCCATCTGCTTCCACGATTTATGAATTGATAAATGACCCTGAATTGACACATAAGGGCGAAGCACTTGCTTGGTTTGGGGCTGCATTTATTTGTGTTCTTAATGTTCTGTCTATTTTATTTGCGGACGAATTATTCAGATGGAATCTATTATTTCAGATTCGAAATGTAGAAAACGCAGAACCATCCGATTGGGAAATAGCAGGAAGATACATAGGCTGGACAGTTATGACTATTATGTCATTGGTTATTTTTATTACAGGATTACAATAATTATAGTATTTGATTATACGGATATTCAAAAGAACACCCTGCAAGGCGAAAAAAATCTTGCAGGGTGTTTTCTTATGCTCTGATATATGTAAGACCGCAAGGCAGGTTGCCCTGCAATGTTGATTTTCTATGTTGTGATTATCTGTCCCTGTCTTGGGATTTCTTTCTCTGCTTCGGCTGAGAATTCTGTTTGTTTTCTTCCTGAAGCTGTCTGAGCCTGTTACGCACGCTTTGTTTTTCGGGCGGTCTGTGCTGTTTCTCAGCAGGTTTCTGTCCGTTCTTAACTGCCTGCTCCCATTCTGCAAGGTCTTGGTTACGATTCGTAGCACCCCCCCACAAATGAGCGATTTTCTGTATATTTTTCTGAACACCTAATCCTACAAATTCCGATTGACAAAATCATGAATATCATATTCTACCATAATCACATATACAATTCTATTTTATTCCGTTAAAATTCATTAAAAAAACCTAATTCATTTATTTCAAGAATGCAGATTGAGTTTTGATCCTATAGGCACTCATCCCATAACCGGAGTTCCATAACGTAAATTGCAGATTCTGTTGTGCAATCCATAACGTTGATTGGGCAAATATAAGCGTCCTCTCACAAGTCATTCACAGCGTAAATGAAAGAAAAACGGTACAGACAAATATGATTTCCTTTGTGAGCCATGGAGATAAGACTCTTTAGAGGCTTATCGGAATGCCCGGCGAACAGGAACATCATATTTCGTCTGTACCGTTTTTCTTTTCATAAACCTATAAGATCACGACTTGTGAGAGGTCACTTATATCTGCCCTTCAAGCCCTAAGAAAGCACCGCAGAATCTGCAACACTACGTCCGTTAAACTCCGGTTTACAACACGCTTTCACGGATGCGGTCGCACAGTCCACTATAGCGTTTCTGCTGTGACGTGTTCTGGATCATCTGATTGAAGGTTGTATCATTTCCAACGAGTGTGACGCATTTTCTTGCCCTCGTCACAGCCGTATATAACAGATTCCGGTTCATAAGCATTGATGGTCCACTGAGCAGAGGGATCACAACAGCCGGATATTCGCTTCCCTGTGATTTATGAATGGTAATGGCGTAGGCAAGTTCCAGCTCATCCAGAAGCTTGTAAGAATACTCTACTTTTCTTCCCTCGTCAAATTCCACGGTCATCGTCTCTGCAAAATCATTGATCTCTGTAATGATTCCCATATCACCGTTGAAGATTCCCATTCCTTTATCCACAGTGAGACCAAATTTCGTGCGGATTTCCCACTCCAATTGATAGTTGTTCTTGGTCTGCATGACTTTATCACCCTCACGGAATACCATATCGCCATGCTCTTTTTCCCGCTTTGATTTATCCGGCGGATTGAGATACTGCTGGAGGATCCCATTCAGTCGTTCCACCCCCAGAAGACCTTTCCGCATAGGTGTAAGCACCTGAATATCATACGGTGTTGCATCCACGAATTTCGGCATTTTCTGCTTTACTAACTGAAGTACCACATTGATGATGATATCTGCCTCATATCGCTTCAGAAAAAAGAAATCCATGCTTTTATTATCCAGGGAAACCTCTTCCCCACGATTGATCTTATGTGCATTCACAATGATGTCACTTGTCGACGCCTGACGGAAAATTTTTGTCAGCATAACCACATTAAATGCTTCCGACTGGATGATGTCCTTTAACACGCTTCCCGGTCCGACACTTGGAAGCTGGTTGATATCTCCTACAAGGATCAGTCTGGTTCCCGGTGCGATCGCTTTTAAAAGAGAATTCATCAGTGTTATGTCAACCATTGACATCTCATCAATAATCACAAGGTCTGTTTCCAATGGATTCGTTTCATTACGTTCAAATCCGGCACTTCCTTCCATACCACCATTTAATTCCAGCATGCGGTGAATCGTCCGCGCTTCAAATCCGGTTGTCTCACTCATTCTTTTTGCGGCACGTCCTGTTGGCGCTGCCAGAAAAATGTCCATGCCTTCCATCTCAAAATATCGGATGATCGTATTGATCGTAGTTGTCTTACCTGTACCCGGACCACCTGTGATGACCAAAAGACCGTTTCGTACCGCCTCTTTTACCGCCTGCACCTGATGTTCATCCAACTGCATTCCTGTCTGTTTCTCAATGTTATGGATCCGCTGCTCTATCTCTGCATCTGCCACATCATAGGCAATATCCAGTTCCCGGAGCATTGTTGCCGTATTTGCTTCCATATAATAAAAAGAAGCTGAATAAATCTGCGTCTGCTCTCCCGACTGCTTCATAATGATTTTCCGTTCAATTGACAGATCCATATAATTTTTTTCGATGATATCTTTGTCGATTCCCAACAATTCACTTGTTTTTGCTGTCAGTTCCTCCTGTGGCAAAAAGGTATGCCCCTCACCGGACGCCTGAAGCAGTGTATACAATATACCGCTTCGCACACGGAAATCAGAATCCGTCCGTATTCCTGCCTTTGCTGCAATATCGTCCGCTGTCCGGAAACCAACTCCCTCGATATCATCTGCCAGCCGGTACGGATTCTCTTTTAAGATTCCATACACTTCCTGTCCATATTTATTATAAATTTTTACCGCAAGATTCATAGTAATTCCAAACTGCTGTAAAAAGATCATCGCCTGCCGCAGGTCTCGCTTTTCATTTACCTGACTTGCAATCTCCATTGCCTTCCGCTCGCTGATTCCTTTTACTTCCGCAAGCCGCTCCGGTTCTTCCTCAATGATCCGGAATGTATCTTCCCTAAACCTCCGCACAATACGGGCTGCCATTGCAAGCCCGATTCCCTTGATCGCACCCGATCCAAGGTAGCGTTCGATCGCCTCCTGATCTTCCGGCGCCTTCTCTTCAAAGCTCACCACTTTAAATTGTGTGCCATACGTCGGATGATCGGTATAATCGCCAGTCGCCTCAATATTTTCCCCTTCTGCGATCGTCGAAAAAATGCCGACACAGGTGATCTCATCCTCGCCGCTCACCAGATTGAGTACTGTATAACCATTGTCCGTATTGCGGTATATGATATGCTCCACATATCCTGCTAATTTCTCCATAACTTTCTAATCCATTTCTTTCTATCTGAAACCAAATGATTCGTAAAGTAAAAAGCTGCCGCATTAAGAAATAATCTCTTAAAGCGACAGCCTGTGATTCTTAATTTCTGTCATTCATACCAGACACTGTCTGAGTCCTGCTATGAATGGTATCGTTCTATGTACTCTGATCAATCAATATTATAATTACGTTTCATCTGCTCATACAATGACTGTGTAAAGTTACCACCAACCTGATCAATGAGTTCGTCTGCAATCTTTTCCACTGCAAAATCCATCGTATAATCTGTCATTGTGGATAATGATGCATCTTTCTCCTCATCATCCGGGAGTAAATTCTTTTTTACCTCTTTTATGACTTCTTCTACGAAATAAGATTCAAAATCTTTGCAAACCTGCATCAGTTCATCCGCAGATGTGTCGGAAGATACACCGTTTAATGATTTTTTCAATGCATTGGCATTGTAATTGGTTGTTGCATCTGTATTGGTCGTATTCAGCATGGATGCCATGCTGTCAATTGACATACTCATATTTTTTCAGCCTCCTGTAGAATGTAAAAAACTAACGTTTCAGGTTATTTGCCTGCTCTAACATATCATCGGATGTTGTGATCGCTTTTGAGTTTAACTGATATGCACGCTGTGCCACGATCAGATTTACCATCTCATCTGCTACCTGTACATTTGAGCCTTCCAGATAACCCTGATGGATTTTACTTCTTGTGAGGTTCGCATTGGTTGCTTCATTAAGTGCTGCCCCGGATGCATTTGTCGCTCTCAAAAGATTAGATCCTGCTTTTTCCAAGCCTGCAGGATTGTTAAACTGGCTGAGGCCAATTGTCCGGTTCATACTTACATAAGCACCCGCATTGTTATAATAGCCAACCTGACCATCCGTTGTCACTACCGCCTTCTCAGAATTGACATTATTCGGAAGAACAATGGTGTTTCCATTGGAATCCAGAACCGGATATCCATCGGTATTGGTAAGGGTTGTTCCTGTCGGACCAATACTCCAGTTAAAATTACCATTTCTGGTATAGTAAGTTGTCCCATCTGCCCCTCTCACCTGAAAGAATCCATTTCCTTCGATTGCAAAAGCAGATTTGCTCTCATCCTCGAGCAGCGCACCCTGCGTATAGCTTGTGGTGTTGGACGCAACTCTTGTTCCAAGTCCCACCTGCGCTCCGATTGGTTTTTCCTCACCATTTGCACTTGTCGTTCTGGTCTGAATGGTCTGATATAACAGTGATTTAAACTCTGTCTTCTGGGATTTAAATGCTGTTGTATTGACATTCGCAATGTTATTTGAAATATTATCTACGTTGGTCTGCTGCGCTCTCATTCCGGAAGCTGCAGTATAAAGTGCTCTCATCATAGTCTGATTTCCTCCACCTGTACCTTATATTATACTTTTCCCACCTGATTTACGGTCTTGTCCAATGTCTCGTCTACCGTATTGATCACTTTCTGTCCTGCCTGATAAGCTCTTGAGATAGTGATCATCTTTACCATCTCATCCACAACGTTCACATTAGAGCCTTCGATACACCCCTGCTGCACCTTTGCATCAGAAGCTGTGATCTGTCCTCCATCCACAAGATCATACAGATTCTCACCATACTTGGAAATATAATTATAATCATCAAAATCAACGACGCCTATTCTTGTAACAAGCTGGTCATTCTGATAAATATTCCCTAACTCATCAATGGTAATCTTCGCATTCGGATTTAACCGGATCCTTGCATTCGGATCGGTATTCTGTGCACCCGCCTGATTCAACACATAATCGCCATCCTTTGTCACCAGATAACCCTCTGTATTCACGGTAAAAGCTCCATCTCTTGTATACTTCACAGAAGTTTCCCCTGCTTTATTCGTAAAAGCAATTGCAAAAAATCCATTTCCAGCCAATGCCACATCTGTCTCATTGTCCGTCACTTTGATACTTCCCTGATCATAATTGGTATAAGTCTCACCAAGGTGCACACCCATACTGATCACACCAAGTTTTTTATTCAGGCCATAAGAAGAGGTATCCTTTATCTTAATTGCCAGTTCATCCGCAAACGTCTGAGATGTTGTCCCTTCTTTTTTATAGCCATTTGTGTCTGCATTTGCCAGATTATTCGTGAGAACATCTAATCTCTTCTGTTCATTCACCATACCTGTATATGCTGTATATAAGCCTTTGATCATATATTACACCTCGCATCAATCGTTGTATATCCACCTGTCAGTCACGTTTTATCCAATATTGTATTTCGGTCGATCTGACAGAAATATTAGCTTAATCGTCATCACGTTTTCCAGATAAAAATTCTACATATTTTCCTGTACCAATCGCAACACATGTCATTGGATCATCTGCTGTCATAGTATTGATTCCGGTCCTGTCCTCGATCAGTTCTTCCAGACCGCGAAGCAATGCACCGCCGCCGGTAAGTACGATACCGCGGTCTGCAACATCGGCAGCAAGCTCCGGTGGAGTTTTCTCCAATACAGAGTGTACTGCCTCGACGATCTGCAAAGTAGGCTCGCGCAGCGCTTCCTCTGTCTCCTCTGAAGAGACCGTTACTGTCTTTGGAAGACCTGTCACCAGATTACGTCCACGCACATCCATCGTCTCATTCTGTGCTAATGGGAAACATGTTCCAATCTTAATCTTGATATCCTCTGCGGTCCGCTCACCGATCAGAAGATTGTGTTTCTTTCTCATATAGCGGACGATTGCCTCGTCAAAATCATCCCCGGCGATCTTGACTGAAGTACTCACAACTGAACCGCCCAGAGAAATGACAGCGATATCTGCTGTACCGCCACCGATATCTACGATCATATTACCACAAGGTCTTGCAATATCAATTCCGGCTCCGATAGCTGCTGCGATCGGCTCCTCAATAATAGAAACCTCTCTTGCTCCTGCCTGATAGGTCGCATCCTCAACGGCTTTCTTCTCAACCTCTGTCACACCACTTGGCACGCAGACACTGATTCTTGGCTTGCGGAATGTTTTCTTGCCAAGAGCCTTCTGAATGAAATATTTGATCATCTTCTCCGTAACTGTATAATCCGAGATAACGCCCTGACGGAGTGGTCTTACAGCAACAATATTACCCGGTGTTCTGCCGAGCATTAATCTCGCCTCTTCCCCAATGGCTTTGATTTTATTTGTATCACGGTCAAAAGCGACAACAGACGGTTCTTTTAATACAACCCCTTTGCCCTTGATATATACTAATATACTTGCGGTACCCAGATCGATACCAATATCTGTACTCATCATAATTATGATATTCCCCTTTCTGGAATTGTTTGGAATGTATGTCAATATTTTCCTGTATGAGATATACGGAAATACATTAAAAATCACTTTTTTCTTCTGCACTATTAAAATAAGAAGTACGATACTACTCCTATTTTTACATATACAATCTTATTATATACAAAAAGTTATATTTTTCAAAGTTTTTTTTCCAGAAAATCCTATTTTTCAAGAAAAATAAGATTTTTTTAATAAATGATGCTTCATAAGATTTTTTTTATTTTTTCATCACAAAATGGTCACATTTTCTTTTTATATTATAATAGTACTAGCTAATATGACTTATTAAGTCGGCTAATATAATTTTTCATAACTCATGCTTCTTCGATATCTACGGATATCGGAGGAGCACTCCCCGAAATTTTAAGGTGTCTCATGCGAGACACCTTTTTTGTTATGACGACCGCAAATCTGCAGTGTATCACATCTCTGTCCATTGCAGCAGAATGTACGCTAAGCGTACATCCTGCTATTTACTTCTTAAGATATTTTTTTACATACTGTCCGGTATAGGATCCTTTCACTTTGGCAACTTCCTCCGGTGTTCCTTTGGCGATCACAGTTCCGCCGCCGTCTCCACCTTCCGGTCCCATATCGATGATATAATCAGCAGTCTTGATCACATCCAGATTGTGCTCAATGACGACTACGGTATTACCTCCATCTGAAAGTCTGCGCAGAATCTCGATCAATTTGTGCACATCTGCGAAATGAAGTCCTGTTGTCGGCTCATCCAAAATGTAAATGGTCTTACCTGTGCTGCGCTTGCTGAGTTCTGTTGCAAGTTTGATACGCTGTGCTTCACCACCGGACAGTTCCGTAGATGGCTGTCCAAGTTTTACATAGGAAAGTCCCACATCATATAAAGTCTGGATCTTGCGTTCAATGGACGGCACGTTCTTAAAGAACTCCAATGCTTCCTCCACTGTCATATCCAGCACATCATAAATGTTTTTTCCTTTATATTTTACTTCAAGTGTTTCTCTGTTATACCGCTTTCCTTCGCACACTTCACAAGGCACATAGACATCCGGCAGGAAATGCATCTCAATTTTGATAATTCCATCCCCTGAGCATGCCTCACATCGTCCGCCTTTCACATTGAAGCTGAAACGTCCTTTTTTATATCCTTTTGCCTTTGCATCCGGTGTTCCCGCAAAAAGATCGCGGATCATATCGAAGACACCGGTATAAGTCGCCGGATTTGAACGCGGCGTTCTGCCGATCGGAGACTGGTCAATATCAATCACCTTGTCCAGCTGCTCCAGTCCAAGGATATCGTCATGTTCTCCCGGAATGCACCTTGCACGGTTTAAATCCCTCGCCAGATGTTTGTACAAAATCTCATTTGTCAGCGAACTCTTTCCAGAACCCGAAACACCGGTAATGCAGGTCATAACGCCCAACGGAATATCCACGTCGATATTTTTTAAATTATTTTCCCTTGCGCCCTTGATCGTTAGAAAGCCTGTCGGTTTTCTGCGCTCCTTTGGAACCGGGATCTGGATTCTTCCGCTCAGATATGCCCCTGTGACAGAATCCGGGTTCTGCATGATCTCTTCTGCAGTGCCGCACGCAACCACTTGTCCACCATGTGAGCCGGCTCCCGGTCCGATATCCACAATGTAGTCCGCCGCCCTCATCGTATCCTCGTCATGTTCCACAACGATCAGCGTGTTGCCAAGGTCTCTTAAATTCATCAATGCCCCCAGAAGCTTATCGTTGTCTCTTTGGTGCAGTCCGATCGACGGTTCGTCCAGAATATAGGCAACTCCCACAAGACCGGAACCAATCTGGGTTGCAAGACGGATACGCTGTGCCTCACCACCGGACAGTGTTCCTGTCGCTCTCGACAATGACAGATAATCCAGTCCAACCTCATTTAAAAATCCCACTCTTGCACGGATTTCTTTTAAAATCGGGTCGCCGATCAGATGCTGCTGCTTTGTGAGTTCCATCTGATCTACAAATGTCTTAAGATTCTTCACCGACATGGAGGTCATCTCATTAATATTTTTGTCCGCAACCGTTACTGCGAGGGATTCCGGTTTCAGACGCTGTCCATGGCAGGCTTCACACGGCGTGATACGCATAAACTGTTCATACTCTGCTTTCATCGTCTCAGAGGAAGTCTCACGGTATCTTCTCTGCACATTGCGGATCAGACCGTCAAATGCGACATCATACACGCCCTCACCGCGCTGTCCTTTATAGCGTACTTTCAGTTCTTTTCCGTGTGTTCCATTGATCAAAACATCTTTTATCTCATCCGGATATTCCCGGAACGGTGTATCCAGTGAAAAATGATATTCTTCCGTCAGCGCTTTTAAAATCGCATAGGTGAAGCTGCTCTTATCAGTGCAGGACTGCCAGCCCATCACCTGGATTGCCCCCTCCGAAATGCTCAACCTCTTATCCGGGATCATCAGATCAATGTCAAACTCCATTTTATATCCAAGTCCAAAGCAGGTCGGACACGCACCAAACGGATTGTTGAAAGAGAAGCTTCTCGGCTCCACTTCATCAATACTGATACCGCAGTCCGGGCATGAAAAACTCTCAGAAAACTGAATTGGTTCTCCATCGATCACATCCACGATCATCAATCCATCTGCCAGCTGCAGTACATTCTCAATGGAATCTGTCAGTCGTTTTTCGATCCCCGGTTTTACCATAAGACGATCCACAACAATCTCGATGTTGTGCTTTTTATTCTTCTCTAACTTGATCTCCTCAGACAGTTCATAGAGATTTCCATCTACAACGACACGGACATAACCGCTTCGCTTTGCCTGCTCAAAAAACTTCTGATGCTCCCCTTTTCTTCCTCTGACCACCGGTGCTAAAAGCTGGATCTTAGTACGCTCCGGCAGCTCCATGATCTGATCGACCATCTGATCGACCGTCTGTTTTTTGATCTCTTTTCCACACTTTGGACAATGTGGTACTCCGATCCTTGCATAAAGCAGCCGGAAATAGTCGTAGATCTCCGTGACCGTTCCGACCGTTGACCTCGGATTCCGGTTTGTGGATTTCTGATCGATGGAAATTGCCGGAGAAAGCCCTTCGATTTTCTCAACATTTGGTTTTTCCATCTGTCCTAAAAACTGTCTTGCATAGGAGGACAATGACTCCATATACCGTCTCTGTCCCTCCGCATAAATTGTGTCAAACGCAAGAGATGATTTACCGGAACCGGAAAGTCCGGTCAGCACAACAAATTCATCTCTCGGAATATCCACATCAATATTCTTCAAATTATGTTCATTCGCACCGCGTATCTTGATGTATTTGCGGTTCTCTGATGTTTTCATATATCTGCACCCTTCTATATTTTATTAAGCAATTGCCCTTCCACCTTATTATAAATCCTGAAGCATTGTTTTCAATTGCAGCATCTGGTCGCGGTATTCTGCTGCCGCCTCGAAGTTCAGATCTGCCGCTGCTCTCTGCATTTTCTTCTGAATATCTGCGATCAGCTTCGTCAGTTCCTCCTTGTTCATGGACTCCGGATCTTTCTTGAAGTTCAGTTCCTCCTGTGCCACTTTCTTAGATACACTGATCAGATCACGGACAGACTTCTGAATTGTTTTCGGCGTGATGTTGTGTTCTTTATTATATTCCTGCTGGATCCTGCGTCGCCGTTCTGTCTCGTCGATCGCATTGCGCATGGAATCGGTAATCTTATCCGCATACATGATGACATGTCCCTCGCTGTTACGCGCCGCACGTCCAATGGTCTGGATCAGGGATGTCTCAGAACGTAAGAATCCCTCTTTGTCTGCATCCAGAATCGCCACAAGTGTGATCTCCGGAATATCCAGTCCTTCCCGGAGCAGATTAATTCCAACCAGAACATCAAACACATCCAGACGCAGGTCACGGATAATCTCTGCACGTTCCAGAGTATCAATATCCGAATGCAGATATTTTACACGGATACCGAGTTCTTTCATATAGTCCGTCAGATCTTCTGCCATTCTTTTGGTCAGAGTTGTGATCAAAACCTTATGCTTCTTTGCCGTCTCTTTATTCACTTCTCCGATCAGATCATCAATCTGTCCCTCTACCGGCCGGACTACCACCTCAGGATCAAGCAGACCGGTTGGCCGGATAATCTGCTCTGCACGGAGTAACTCATGCTCATCTTCATACGTATTTGGTGTCGCGGAAACAAAAAGCATCTGGTCAATTTTACTCTCAAACTCTTCAAAATTCAAAGGTCTGTTATCTTTTGCAGAAGGAAGTCTGAATCCGTAATCAACAAGCGTTGATTTTCTGGACTGGTCACCCGCATACATTCCTCCGATCTGTGGAATCGTGATATGCGACTCATCCACAATGATCAGGAAGTCGTCCTTAAAATAGTCCATTAATGTATGTGGCGTTGCTCCCGCCGGAAGTCCTGCAAGATGTCTTGAATAATTTTCAATACCACTGCAGAATCCTGTTTCTTTCAACATCTCAATGTCAAAATTGGTTCTCTCTGCGATACGCTGTGCCTCCAGCAGCTTGTCCTCTCCCTTGAAATACTTTACGCGCTCTTCCATTTCTGCTTCGATATTCACACAAGCCTTCTGAATCTTTTCCATCGGAACAACATAGTGTGAAGCAGGAAAAACTGCAAAATGTTCCAGACTGCACTTGACTTCCCCTGTCAGCACATCGATCTCGGTGATCCGGTCAATCTCATCTCCGAAAAATTCCACCCGGATTGCCGTATCACTGTAGTTTGCCGGAAAAATCTCTACCGTGTCACCGCGCACACGGAATGTACCACGGTGAAAATCCATGTCATTTCTTGTGTACTGGATATCGACCAGTGCACGGATGACCTCATCTCTGTCCTTCTCCATTCCCGGACGCAGAGAAACCATCATTCCAAGGTAGTCCTCCGGGCTGCCCAGACCATAGATACAGGAAACCGAGGCGATCACGATCACATCTTTACGCTCTACGAGTGCCGCCGTGGCAGACAAACGCAATTTATCAATCTCCTCATTGATCGCAGAATCCTTGGCAATATAAGTGTCCGTCTGTGGCACATATGCCTCCGGCTGATAATAATCGTAATAGGAAACAAAGTATTCCACTGCATTCTCCGGGAAAAACTCCTTGAACTCACCGTAAAGCTGAGCCGCCAGTGTCTTATTGTGCGAAATGATCAACGTTGGCTTATTAAGCTGTGCGATGACGTTCGCCATTGTAAAGGTCTTACCGGAACCGGTCACACCAAGCAAAGTCTCGAACTGATTGCCTTCCTTGAAGCCTTTTACCAGTTCTTCGATCGCCTGCGGCTGGTCACCGGTGGGTTGGTATGGGGCATGTAGTTTGAATATTTGTTGTTCATTTTGCACAAAAGTCACCTCCGGGGTTTATAGTAAAAATTTCATTGAAATCAATTTTCCGACACCATAGTATGATGTAATTTCAATTGGAATATACAAGTAAATATCTTTTAAGAATATAACACATTTCCATCGATTTGTATATAGTTTATTCGAACACTCGTTCTTTTTATATGTATAAAAACAGAGCATTCAGACTCTTGTGAATCTAAATGCTCTGCACATTTTATTTCTATTCTGCAAATCTTCCACAGCACTGTTTGTATTTCTTTCCAGAGCCGCATGGACACGGATCGTTTGGATAAATCTTTGCTGCTGCACGTTTCTTCGGTTCAGCAGGAGCTGAATCATCCTTGTTCGTTCCGGTTACTTTTGCAACCTGTTCTCTTTCTACCTTCTGTTCCAGTTTGACATGCAGGATCGTACGTACCGTATCTTCCTCAATGCTTCTTGTCATCTCATCAAACATCTCGTATCCGATCATCTTGTACTCAACCTTTGGATCTCTCTGGCCATAAGCCTGAAGACCGATTCCCTGACGCAGCTGATCCATATCATCAATATGATCCATCCATTTTGCGTCGATCACTTTCAGGAGAACGACACGCTCAATCTCACGCATATGCTCCGGCTCCGGAAATTCTGATTCTTTCGCCTCGTAAACCTTTGCCGCACGTTCTTTCAGCATATGCTTCAGTTCCGTCTGACTGATATCTTTGACATCTTCTTCCGTGATCACTTCCATCGGAATCGTATTCCGGATCGTCAGATTCAATTCTGTCAGATTCCACTCATCATAATCCTGATCCGGACTGGTTACCATGTCTACCGCGTTTTCCACATAATCATTCATCATGTGGAAGATAGAATCGCGCATGTTATCTCCATCCAGCACATGGCGTCTTTCTTCGTAAATAATCTCTCTCTGTTCGTTCATTACCTGGTCATATTCCAGCAGATTTTTACGGATTCCGAAGTTGTTGCTCTCGATCTTTTCCTGTGCTTTTTCAATCGCACTGGAAAGCATCTTATGCTCGATCTGCTCGCCGTCTTCCACACCAAGTGTATTGAACACATTCATCAGTCTTTCCGATCCGAACAGTCTCATCAGATCATCTTCCAGGGAAATGTAGAATCTGGATTCTCCCGGATCCCCCTGACGTCCGGAACGTCCACGCAGCTGGTTATCGATACGTCTGGATTCATGCCGCTCGGTTCCGATGATCTTAAGACCTCCGGCCGCCCTTGCTTCATCATCCAGTTTGATATCCGTACCACGGCCTGCCATGTTTGTTGCGATGGTTACCGCATCATGGATACCTGCCTGTGCAACGATTTCAGCTTCCAGTTCATGGAACTTGGCATTCAGTACGTTGTGTTTGATGCCGCGGCGCTTTAACATACCACTTAACAGTTCCGAATTGTCGATCGTGATCGTACCAACCAGTACCGGCTGGTGTTTTGCGTGTGCCTCTTCAATTGCATCGCACACAGCTCTGAACTTTTCTTTCTGTGTCTTATACACTGCATCTTCCAGATCCTGACGCTTTACAGGCACGTTTGTCGGAATCTCAATAACATCCATTCCGTAAATTTCACGAAATTCTTTTTCTTCTGTCAGAGCTGTACCTGTCATACCTGACTTTTTCGTATATTTATTGAACAGATTCTGGAATGTAATGGTTGCCAGGGTCTTGCTTTCCCGCTTAACCTTTACATGTTCTTTTGCTTCGATTGCCTGATGCAGTCCGTCCGAATAACGGCGTCCCGGCATGATACGTCCGGTAAATTCATCCACGATCAGCACTTCATCATCTTTTACTACATAATCCTTGTCACGGAACATCAGATTGTGTGCACGTAATGCAAGAATGATATTGTGCTGGATCTCCAGATTATCCGAATCTGCAAGGTTATCGATATGGAAGAACTTTTCAACTTTCTTTACACCATCTTCGGTAAGGTTGATATTCTTCTCCTTTTCATTAACAATGAAATCTCCTGTTTCTTCAATGTCCTCACCCATGATGGCATTCATCTTGGTGAATTCTCCGCTTGCCTCACCACGTTCCAGCTGACGTGCAAGTATATCACATGCTTCATAAAGTTTTGTAGATTTCTCGCTCTGTCCGGAAATGATAAGTGGTGTCCTCGCCTCATCGATCAGTACGGAATCAACCTCATCGATCAGTGCATAGTTCAACCCTCTCTGCACAAGCTGTTCTTTATAAATAACCATGTTATCTCTCAGATAATCAAATCCGAGTTCGTTATTTGTCACATATGTGATGTCACAATCATATGCGGCACGTCTCTCATCATTATCCATGCTGTTCAGTACCACACCTACAGTCAATCCGAGGAATTCATGTACCTGTCCCATCCATTCTGCATCACGTTTTGCCAGATAATCATTGACAGTTACAACATGTACGCCTTTTCCTTCCAGTGCATTCAGATAAGACGGCAGAGTTGCGACCAGTGTCTTACCTTCACCGGTTTTCATCTCTGCAATACGACCCTGATGCAGGATGATTCCACCGATGATCTGTACGCGGTAATGCTTCATTCCCAACACACGGCTTGCCGCTTCTCTCACTACTGCATAAGCCTCCGGGAGAATATCATCTAAAGTCTCGCCATTTTCCAGACGGTCCTTAAATTCTTTTGTCTTTGCTTTCAATTCTTCATCTGAAAGCCGCTGCATATCTTCATCCAGTGCCATAACCGCATCTGCGATCGGATATACTCTTTTCAACTCATTCTGACTGTGAGTTCCAAATATTTTCTGTATAATATTCATTCGATGTATACTCCTTATTTCTCTTTAAGGTCGCGAAACGACCACTTTATCCATTATTTTATCACTATCCATACCTCAATTCAACTGATTTATAAAGTGTTAACACTTTATTTACGACCTGTTTATAGGGGATTACTTTTTGATTCCGCATGGCACATTAATGATATTCTTTTATCACTTCATACGGAATCCTGCCACCAAAGAGATCAAGCGCACTTCCAATCGTAAAATCAACCTTTCCGTTTCCGGTTCTGCGTATCTGTTCCAGATCCTCCATACTTCCGATACCTCCTGCATAAGTCACCGGAATGTCTGCCTGCTTCAGGATATTTATCAGCTCCTGTTCTATTCCGGAAGCTTTCCCCTCCACATCCACACCATGTACTAAAAATTCATCGCAATAGCCGGACAGTCTGCCAAGGATCTCCGTTCCAAGCTCCACATTGGTAAATGTCTGCCAGCGGTCAGTTACGATATAATATCTTCCGTCCTTCTTCCTGCAGCTCAGATCCAGAACCACATGTTCTTTTCCCACTGCCATACATAATTTTTTCAGATTATCCCAGTAGATTTCACCATTTTTGAATACATAAGAAGTCACGATCACATGGCTTGCTCCTGCCCGGATATATTCCGAAGCATTGTCTGCCGTAATTCCGCCTCCGATCTGTAATCCTCCCGGATACGCATGCAATGCCTTTAATGCCTGTTTTTTTGTCTGTCCGTAATATTCCGACGATGCCGGATTCAGGAGAATGACATGTCCCCCTTTCAGTCCGTCTTTTTTATACATTTCCGCAAAATAATCGGCTCCCTGATCTGCCGCGAAATTCTCTTTTGCCTGGTCTCCCTGATCCCGAAGGCTCCCTCCGACAATCTGTTTTACTTTTCCGTTATGTATATCAATGCATGGTCTGAATTTCATAAATGTTTATCTCCTTTTTGCGTTTTCAACCATTTTACCACACTAAAGTACAGCCGTCCAGTTTGCCGCGAATGCCCCGGACAACAACGAAGGATGCCGGAAGGATATTTTTCCTTCACCCCGGCATCCTTGTTTTGTACTTTTTGTCTTACCTTGCAGCAATCAGGTGTCCCTTTTCCTATCTGGTATTATCCGTATCATTTTTTCCTGTATCGTTTTTTTCCGTATCGTCCGGATCCAGATCATCTACGATATCATCCACACCGTCTTCTACACCATCTTCCACTTCATTTACTGCGTTATCATCTGTATCATTTGTATTATTTCCACAGCCGGTCAGCCCCGACATTGCTCCTGCACACATTAATATCAGCAGCATTTTTTTCCATTGTTTCATTGTACAATCTTCCTTTCGTATATTTTTCATCTGCCATCAAGTATTACCTGTCATCAGTAATATCTGCATTTTTTGAAAATATATACAAAATCCGTATGCTGCTGATACTGGTATTTTTTTACATTTCTACAGTCTCTCTGCTATCACACCACTTCTGTATGCTGCAAGGAGCACTTCCAAATCTGCGATCTGTTCTTTCAGATGTCTTCCCACATCGGTATCTTCCACTTTTTTACGTTCCAATGTCCGTTTAACTACGGTACTGTCTGAATGTATATCACTTTCCTTCTCAATGGCCGCTTCTGTAGATTCAAACGGCTCATGCGCAGCCAGGATCAGTCCATAAGAATTGTAAATCAATGTATATCCTGCAATACCTGTTTCTTTCTGATACGCTCTCGAAAATCCACCATCGATCACCAGAACTTTTCCGCCGCACTTGATCGGTTTTTCCCCATCTTTGCATTTTACCGGTACATGACCGTTGATAATATGCGCATCTTCATTTTCCAGTCCGAATTCTTTCAGTATATGGCAGATTACCTTTTCATCTTCCAGCAACAGATAATATGGATTTTTCTTCTCTTTATGTGTCTCTTTTTCTGCCAGGAAATAACGTTCGAACGTCGCCATCTTGTCTTTACCGAACAGTGGTGAATTCTCGCTCAGCCAGATATACCACATAATGTCTTTTCCACGTTCTTTTTCCTTGGAATCCATAGCATAGAATCCTTTTCTTACATAACTTTCAAGGACTTCATAGAGACCTTTCCCCTTATATGTATGACCGAAAATCCTCACACTCTTCAGATTGCCATCTTCTTTTAATGGTACACAGCCATGATATAACAGATTTCCATTATACACTTTATATAATCCGCCTTTGTTCAACAGGAAATGCATATGGCTCTGTAATTTTTCACAGTTTTCAAATGCCCTTTCCAAACGCTCCATAATATCCTCTTCTTCTTTGGTAAGTGCATATGGCTTTTTCGGGTCAATTGTCGGGAAATTCGAATCCAGCATTTTATATTCTTTCCCATCCAGTTCAATTGTACCCTTTTCATAGTCAATATGATGCAGGAGATTGCGTTTATCCAGTTTAAATCCCGGATTTTTCTTGATAATCTGCCCTTCTACCTTGAACTGGATCACCGAAATCGCTTTGTGCATCTTCACATCCAGCAGCATCTCACTTGCACTGTAATTCGGACTGCCTTTTAATTTGAAACATTCGCACGGATCATCCCGATATGTATTCATGGCAAATGTTGCCAGCGGAAGCAGATTGATTCCATATCCTTCTTCTAGAATGTCCAGATTTCCATATCTCGCACAGATACGGATCACATTGGCAATACATCCTCTCTGCCCGGCTGCCGCACCCATCCACAGGACATCATGGTTGCCCCACTGGATATCTACATTGTGATGACGCATCAACAGATCCAGAA
>ERZ773193.2585-NODE-2585-length-18745-cov-18.383842_pt1 | contig 18745 bp, 11 predicted proteins | sample MGYA00511110_ERZ773193 | MGnify/ENA primary metagenome ERZ773193 (study PRJEB29015, sample SAMEA2737784) | human gut metagenome | biome: human gut; feature: human-associated habitat; material: faeces | place: China | collected 2012 ...
GCCTGCATGTTGTGTTGTACTACCATACTCATAATTGAATCCTCCTTGAACTCCCGCTATGCGGGGTATTATGTCTTTTCCTCCGGAAATCCTTTTCCTGAGGTTGTTTCTTATTGCACCACGTCTGCGGTGCGTCACAAGCATCTGAGATGCTTTGCAACCTTGTATATTCTGCCGTACACCTTACGATATACCGCAATAAGCGAAGCGTCCCGGGTGTGCCCCGCTTATTACCAAATGTTTGTGTGATGCTAAGCGTTAAATTTATCTTTTAAACTCTCTGCATCTTTTTTTGCTTCTGCTTTCATCCGCTCATTCCACAGAATTCGTTTAATCTCCTGCTGTGCCTCCCTGGAAATACCCGGCTCTGCATAATAGGTTTCTCTCTTTCGTGCCGGATTTTCTTCCGTGGTACTTCTGGCAATATTAAGTTCCCTCGGAGCATCAATGAGCAGCCTTGCGTGATTTCCCGAACCACCTACATAGACCACACGGATGTTATCACCAATGTTTACATATTGCCCCTGTTTCAATGAAAGTTTCAGCATTTTGTTACCTCCATGTATGTATTCCATACCCTGTTTCCTCGGGTATGTCCTGCGCATTTTCTTACGCATCTGCATTTTTATAAAATGCTTCTTTTCTTTTTATTTCAAAAATGCGACAATGTTTTATAGAATGTTGCATTTTATGTCACAAAAGCACTTTATTTTTGGCTTGAAAGGAGTAATTTTTATGGGAACAACACAACCGATCCGAAACCGACAGGAACTGCAGAATTTCAGTTCATACTACAAGCAGGTAAAACCGCATCTGCGTAATTATACTTTAGTTGTATTGGGATTGAACACTGCACTGAGAATCAGCGATCTATTAAATCTTCGCTGGAGAAGTGTCTATGATTTTAAAAAGAACTGTTTTCGGGATCATCTTTTGGTATGGGAACATAAAACAGGAAAAAGAAATTATATTGCGATAAACCAGAACGCGAAAAATGCCCTGTATCTATATTTTATGGAAAAGAATCCCGATCCGGAGGAATATGTTTTCTCCAAACGGACAAACCCTTATAAACCGCTCAGCCGTTCACAGGCTTACCGCATTATTAAAGAAGATGCCTCACATACAACCAGTGAAGAGGCGATCAGCTGTCATTCTCTCCGGAAAACCTTTGGCTATTATGCATGGCAGGAAGGAGTCCAGCCAGCACTTTTAATGAATGTTTTTAACCATTCTTCGTTTCATATCACGAAACGTTACCTTGGAATTGAACAAGACGAAAAGGATCTTGTCTATCTGAATATTAATCTGTAAAACATTCGGGGAATGCTTTGTTGCGATACCATGTACAAAGCGTTCTCTTTCATAAAATGTTTGACTTTAATCATAAAATGCGTTATTCTGTTTTCAATAAATATCTATATTCCAAATCTGATGCCAGGTCGTTGTTACCAAAAAAGGCAGCACGCAGCAATCATGGGGAGCATTTCGCTCATATATCACAATTGGAATTAAAATTTCATAAACGTGTCATAGCAGAACTGTTTCTTATTATTTCATATTGTAAAAACAGACGTTTATGATATATACTAAAGGAAAGGCAGGATACCACATGGAGAAATCTGACATTCTGACAGCTTCACTGCCAGATGCCAACGATGAAACAACCGATCACAGCACCATTTTTGATGATGTTTTCCGAACAATTGCTCAGAAAATGCCACAGCTTCTGATTCCTCTGATCAATGAAGTATTCCACACTTCTTACAGTGAAGAAGAACATTTTGAACAGTTGCGGAACGAACATTATGAAAAATATGGCACTGTGATTACAGATTCTATTATCCGGATTGGCAATCATATTTATCATCTGGAATGCCAGTCCTCGAAAGACAAAACGATGGTTATACGAATGTTCGAGTATGATATTTCGATTGCGATCGAGCACGCTTCTTATGAAAATGACGAAATCTGGGAAATTGAATTTCCACAGTCCTGCGTTCTCTATATCCGTAACCACCGCGATCTCCCGGACTATCACGAAGCGGTCGTGAAGTTTGCGGATGGACAAAAAGTGCGCTACCGTGTTCCAATTTTACAGGCAAAAAAGTATACCGTTGACCGCATTTTTGAGAAACGGCTACTGATTTTGCTACCGTATCATATTTTACGGTATGAGCACTTTTTGAAGCACAACGGGACGGATACCAGAAAGTTACAACAATTGTTAGCTGACTTCCGTGAAATTAACCGAAGACTTGAAGAAACAGCTGAAAAAGAAAATAAATCACATCTTTATATGGATATGATTGTTCTGATTGAACAGATTGCAGATTATATCATTCCAAAAAACAATACCATTAGGAAAGGACTGGGTGATGTTATGGGTGGCAAGATTTTAAAATTACGGTCGGAGGAATTGCTGGAACTAGGCGAAGCTCGTGGCGAAGCCCGTGGGGAAGCTCGTGGAAAAGCAAAAGGCAGACTTGAAGGCAAACGCGAAGAAAGACTCGATGCAATTCAAAATATGATGGATCTTGGATTGACAAAAGAACAAATTTTAAGGAAATATTCTCTGGAGGAATATGAGGCAGCATTGCGTTCTATGCCAGCAAAAGTATAACCGAAAAGAAAATTTAAAATATTTTCTTTTCAGGGGTTAAGGAATGCTTCCATCGTCCGATATATTATGTGTAAATAAAAATGCAACATTCTATAAAAGAATGTTGCATTTTTATTTCTATATTTATTTTACTCAAACACGATCCTATTTATACTACTTACTTTTTATGGTATCTTCAAACGCTTTCCGCACATCATCATTATGGCTTGTGATAATAAGGACTGCATACTGCCCTTTCGTAAAAACCAACCCATCCTGAATCCGGCTGACCTGCTTCGGTTCATAGGACTGCAGCAAATTATACCGATCCTGCTGATGCTTTGTCAGGCTTTCTTTTGCCTCATCCACATCTGCCTTATCTTTCACGGCAATCACTACAATTTCATCTGCTTTGTGTCCATCCGAAGAGTAACTCACAAAATAGCTGTCCACTTTTTTATAGTCCATGTCAGAAATATTGGAAAACTTATCTTCTGCATCTTTTTCTGCGCTGCTGGCATTGAGCATCTCCGGCAGATCCGGATCCGCTGCTTCCATCGCCGTGCGCAGGTCATACATACTGACAGAACCGGACGTGTTTTTCTTCGCACCACATCCCACACACATTACCAGCATGGTCAGCACCAGCAGAAGTTTCCAACCCGTTTTTTGTTTTTTCATCTGTTATCTGGCCTCCACAGTTTCTTCTGTACTGAACGTTGCCCCATTTTGTGCCGCATCATCCATGGTCATATCCTTATTTCCGATATCAGCACTTGCGCCATCCATCATCATGCCATCTCCGTTTGCAGGTTCCAGTCCCTGAAATGCTTTCTGGACAGCCTTGTCGATTTTTTTCTGTTCTTTTTCGCTGATATTCTGGCTTGTATTGTCCGTGTTATATCCCGGCATGGTAACATTAAACAAATATCCTTTTCCATCCGGATCCTGAATCCAGTTGTAAGTTCCCAGACTGTATGGCATATCCTTATAGTTTCCGGACATCAGGAAATTGTCAATGGAAGAAGCTATGGCATTTGCCACCTGCGCTTTTTCCTCTGTAATATCCTCTTTAAACGCAACCATGACCCCGCCAAGCTTTTTGTCCATAGCAGCACGCAATGCTTTCGGCAGATCATATATACTGTCCACGGTTTTCTTATTCTGGTATGCCATATTGTACTTTAATGAGTTAGCTGCCGGGAAGTAATCGCGATCCCAGCTCTGGGACTGTCCATACATGGCATCCGTCACATTAAAGTTCGCATAATTTCCATTTCCTGCATCGGAATAAATATCGGTAATGTACCAGTCTCCGTCAATTTTTACCACATCCCAGCTATGGAATTTTTCTGTATTATGTTCCACTTTACATTCAATTCCCATCATCTGCATGAACATACGGAATGTAGTCGCATAACCGACACATACGGCATTGTGGTATTTTAACACACCGTACGGATTATCACAGTCTTCCTGTGTGGTCGGAATAACAGTCAGTGCACCGGAATCCTGCTGCAGCTTTTTGGTCATCCAGTCATACACAGCCTTTTCCTTTTCAAAATCAGACATGCTGTCTTTAATCTTCATATCCTTGATCGCTTTTTTTGCCATATCAAGGGTTTCTTTTTCTTTGTCTGTCAGCTTTGAAGTATCGCCGGATTTGTAGGCATCCGAAATATTTGTGGTAGGCTTGATCTCATAATTATCCGCGATCTTTACATAATCTTCGGTTGTCTCGGGATTTTCTTCCTTCTTCTGCTCTGCTATGTATGATTTTAAAGTGACCAGATTAAATGCGGAAATGGTGGTGCTTCCCACAACACCTGCAGCTAAAACAACAGCTACTACCCCTTTCCATGCACCGCTCTTTTTCTTTTTTGGTTCTTCCGGCTGTGCGGAACTACTTTTTACGCTTTCATAAGTTTCCATAATATATTCGCCTTTCTTCTTTTCTCTTTTCAACTTTCAACAGACATATCTGTCTGTGCACCCTAATTATAGCAATAAAGAATCGAAAAATGCGGATCTTTAAAGAAACTTAAAAGAATATTAAGATTACATAACATCTTCTTCTATATGTTCTCTTCCCTGCGCAATGATTCTTCTTACATGATCATCTGCCAGTGAATAAAATACGGATTTTCCCTCCCGACGGCTTTTTACCAGTTTGTTCTGTTTGAGAATTCGAAGCTGGTGTGAAATTGCCGACTGTGTCATAGAAAGCACGGCCGCCAGATCACAGACACATACCTCCGCTTCAAAAAGTACAAACAGAATACGGATACGGGTAGAATCTCCAAACACCTTAAACAGTTCCGCAAGATCGTACAGTTCCGTTTCTTCTGGCATCGTCTCATTGACAACTTTCAGCAGATCCGGATGTACTTTCATCTCACTGCAGCACTCAATATTGTCATTTTCCATGAAATCGTCTCCTTTTTTCTTACAACTTCTTTACGAACAGTGCCCGGATTGCATTCAGCACAGCAATCACCATAACACCGACATCTGCAAAAATTCCCATCCACATATTTGCAATACCTATCGTTACTAAAAACAGGCAGAGCAGTTTAATACCGATTGCAAAACAGATATTTTCATATACAATCCGCAGGCACTTTCTAGCGATACGGATTGCTTTCGCAATCTTGAGCGGATCATCATCCATCAGCACCACATCTGCTGCCTCAATCGCCGCATCCGATCCAAGCGCTCCCATAGCGATTCCGACGTCAACACGGGAAAGCACAGGTGCATCATTGATGCCATCTCCAACAAAGGCAACGGTACTCTTTTCCTCCTTGGTCTGTAACAGTTTTTCCACTTCAGAAACTTTATCTGCCGGAAGCAGCTGGGAATGTACTTCCGTAATTCCAACCTCCCCCGCTACCTGCTGTGCTACACGGTCATCATCACCGGTCAGCATTACCAGCCGGTGCACGCCGGAATTTTTCAGTGCCTGCATGGCAGCCGCCGCATTCGGCTTGAGCATATCTGAAATCAGTATATGGCCGGCATAGACACCATCGACTGCCAGATGTACGATTGTACCGGTACAGCTACAGTTGCGATACGCAATTTTTTCTTTTTTCATGAGTTTGTCATTTCCTGCCGCAACCCTGTGTCCGTCTACCGTTGCGATCACACCATGTCCACCGATTTCCTGTACATCTGTTACCCGGTCAACATCCAGTTTCTTGCCATAGGCTTTCTGCAGACTGATACTGATCGGATGTGTGCTGTGACACTCTGCCAGTGCCGCATACTCCAGCAGCTGTTCTTCCTCTTTCGTATATACCGGATGTCCGGACTCAACCGGACAGCTGCCGGATGCACAATTTGTTCCATGAATTCCGCAGACTTCAAATACCCCCTGCGTAATTGTTCCTGTCTTGTCGAAGACAACCGTGCGCGTTTCCGCAAGTGCTTCCAAATAGTTGGAACCTTTTACCAGAACACCCTCTGCACTGGCACCTCCGATTCCTGCAAAAAAGCTGAGCGGAATACTGATAACCAGCGCACACGGGCAGCTGATAACCAGAAATGTCAGTGCACGGTAAATCCAGATGCCCCAGTCTGCCAGAAGTCCCATAAACAGCATGCGGACAAGCGGTGGCAGTATTGCCAGTGCCAGCGCGCCGTAGCAGACTGCCGGTGTATAGTAATGCGCAAATCTGGAAATAAAATTCTCGGAACGTGATTTCTTGGAACTTGCATTCTCCACCAGATCAAGAATCCTGGAAACCGTAGATTCTCCGAATTCTTTTGTTGTACGGATCTTTAACAGTCCGGAAATATTGATACATCCACTGATGATTTCCTCTCCCACGGCGACTTCCCTTGGAACACTCTCTCCCGTCAGTGCACTGGTATTCAGGGAAGAATGTCCTTCCACAACCACACCATCGATTGGAACTTTTTCGCCCGGCTGTACAATAATCACCGTGCCGATCTCCACCTCATCCGGGTCTACTTTTTCAATCTGACCGTCTGTTTCAATATTTGCATAATCCGGCCGGATATCCATCAGATCACTGATATTCCGGCGGCTCTTACCGACTGCATAACTCTGGAACAGCTCTCCGATCTGATAAAACAGCATAACTGCAACGCCTTCTTTGTAATCGCCGAGGGCGATCGCTCCGACGGTTGCCACTGCCATCAAAAAATTTTCATCAAACACCTGCTTATTGCAGATTCCTTTCCAGGCTTTCCGCAGAATATCATAGCCGATCACAAGATACGGAACAAGATAGAAAAGGAACTCCAGCCACTTTGGTATAGAAACAATGCTTCCTGCAATCCCGATGATAACCAGAAGCACTGCCGCCACAATAATTCGTTTTAATACTTTTTTCTGCTTTTTATTCATGGTGACCTCCAATCTGACTGATACCTATGGGAAAAGCCAGAAATCTGTTCCGTTCTAATGGAAAGATTTCTGACTTTCTGCCCAGGACATCATCTGTTCTTCTTAATTAAAGAAAGATCTCACAATCATCTTCCACTTTCTTGCAGTTCTTTAACACATCCTGCATAACAGCTTTTGCATCTGCACCATCTTCAAATTCTACGTTCATCTTCAGTGTCATGAAGTTTACAGTTGCATCCTTTACTCCGGTAGTAGCTTTTGCAGCTTCCTCCATTTTATTTGCACAGTTTGCACAGTCCACATCAATTTTGTAAGTCTTCTTCATAGCCGGTTTCCTCCATACTTTCCTTTTACATTTTATCGTTCTTTCATATGAGCATTTGTTCATATGTTTGATTTTATTATAGCGCAAAATTCGTAAATGTCAATATATTTTTAATACTTCGGGATTATTTCGGAATTGAATTTTTCCATACCATTTTTTTAATAAACAGATTTGCATGTGTTTTTTAAGAAAATCAAGTGCTCGATCACTTTCCAAATTGATAGTGGACATATAGAAAATAAATGATTGATTATGTCCCACTTGCATTGTGTGTTGGGACATATATGAAATATTTTCCCAGCTATGTCCCACTTGCCACCGCCATCAGGACATATTCATAAACTTTCTTGATATATGTCCCTCTTCTCTATTCTTTTGGGACATATTACATAATTTTTCTACATATGTCCCATTTCCTTTTATATCCGGGACATATCGCATACTTTTTTCACATATGTCCCATTTAAACATCTTCCCCGTATTCACCGTCTGTTTCCGGTTCTTCATAATCATCTGAGCCATCATAAATGTCCTGCATCAATGGTTCTTTTACTATCGTTTTCTTTCCAATAAGCACTGCCGCTACGGCTGCGGTAATCGGTACGGTCAGCACAACCCCAAGAGTTCCCGAAAGTCCCTGCATAATTTCTGTTCCGATTACATAAGAATTGATCAGCTGATTATAACTCAGATTGTATGCATAATTGACAACGAGCGTAGACAACGAACCACCGACATAGGCAAAAATCAGTGTATTTGCCATGGTTCCCATCATATCGCGCCCCACACGGATTCCCGACACAAACAACTCTTTTGTCCCCAGCTGCGGACTGCGTTCGTGCAGTTCCTGAATCGTGGATGCAATTGACATGCCAACATCCATGGTTGCCCCAAGTGCTGCTATAATGATTCCCGAAAACAAAAGCTGTCCTATTTTTATGTGTGTATTCTGTGCCACATAATTCAACGTTTCGATATCAGACACATTATACCCGGTAATGCCTGCGGCTTTTCCAAACACAACTGCGGCTGCGGCTGCCACAACCACACCGCTGACCGTTCCCACCACTGCAGATACCGTCTTTTTAGAGACTCCGCCCAAAAGCCACAGGGTCAGCAATGTCGAGAGAATGACAACAACAATGGTAATACCGATCGGTGAAATGCCCCGGTACATCAGCGGAAACATCAGATAAACAATACACACACCGGTAAATGCCAGACTTGCGATGGCTTTGACTCCTTTTTTCCCACCTATCATACATATCACCAGACAGAAAAAAAGTACAAACAGATAAATTGCCATAGTACGGTCTTTGCTGTATACCGTAACGACAGCATTATCATCTGTGGAACTGACAATGACAATTACGCGCGAACCAACTTCACAGTTCTCCATGCCAAACAAGGAACCGCTTGGATTGACGGCATCAAACTCTTCCCCTGCATATGCTCCGGATTTAACCTGTACGCGCACCTCCTGTGTCCCGTATCGGTTTCCATCTTCTGCCAGATTATCTTTCGTGATCTTTGTCACGACTGCTTTCTCATAGCTTTGCCCTTCCGTGGAAATCAGGGATACTTTTTCGAACTGGTTTCCTTTGACTAATAACAGTAGGAACCCCACCAGACAAAGGGTTCCAACTAAAACTTTTTTCCAGTTTTTCTTCATTATTATTTAGCTGCTTTCTTTGTAACAGTAATCGTAATTGTTTTACCTGCTGCCTGATACTGGCTGGTTGCTGCTGCCTTCACCGTAATTGTAACCTTTCCGGCCTTTTTTACGGTAACTTTTCCGTTCTTATCAACAGTTGCAATCTTTTTGTCGGAAGAGGTATAGGTAAGCGGTGTTTTTGCTTTTGCATTTAAGGAAAAGGCTTTGTCTCCTACGGTTTTTTTGTAAGAGTTCTTCGCCTGAATGGTCTGCTTTACCGCATCTTTTACGATCGTATAGGTAGTAGATCCCTGTAACGTTTTTCTGGTCGTTGCATCATAAGTTGTTACAGAAAACTTTTTGTCCGTTACTTTTACTACGGAATAGGTTGGTGTCCAGGTCTGGCTTCTCTCAGAAATGAAGTCCTGTTTGGAAGCAATCAGGTTATAGAATTTTGAACCTGTTGCAGAGTTTGCTTCTAAATATACGGTTCCTTCCGGATTGGTAACGGTTCCGCCAACGGTCTTGTTTACAATTTCATAGCAGTTATTCTGTGCCTGATAATCACTGTCTTTTTCAGCTTCCTCTACAGATTTGTATCCATAAGTGCTGTAAGAAGTATGATCCTTTCCATCCCCCTCAAGCTGGAAGGTTCTGGAATAGGTATGATCATGTCCCTGCATCACCACATCAATCTTATACTTATCCATCAGTGGAGTAAGCTGTGTACGAAGCACCATACCATCGGAATCGGAATGGTCGTAACCACTGCCGTAAATATCCTGATGGAATACCGCAATACGCCATTTGGCATCTTTATTCTCATTGATTGCTTTTTTCATGACATTCTCATGCGTTGCACAGTTATAGTTGTTTGTGTCAAGAACAATGAACAGGACATTTCCATAACGATAATAGTAATCGGTTCCTGCCTTTGTCTTTCCCTGTACATAATTGGTATCGGTATCGGAAAAAGCATTTGGATTATTAAAATGCAGGCTGTACTGATTCGAAACACTGTCGTGGTTACCAATGGTCGTTGCTACCGGAAGGGAAGTCAGTGCCTCTGCCCCAAGATATCCTGCATATTCCCGCTCGTTGCTTCCGTAGTTCACCTGATCTCCTGCGGACACAAGAAAACTTACATCGGAATGATCCTCGAGTGCTTCATTTAATACGTTGTTCCAGTTATAGCTGTCATTTCTTGCTGCAAGATTTTTTTCCGGTGCAGAAGTTACAACATTTCCTGCATTTTCCATCTTTTCACTCTCACTGCTGGTCTGGCCTTTGGAAGCCCCGATCTGCGGATCTCCGACATACAGAAAAGAAAATTCATCAAATGCCTGTGTGGTATAGTTTTGTGTATCCTGCCACTTTCCATCCTGAAATACCTGATAATAATAGCTGGTATTTTCTTTGAGACCGCTTACGGTTACTTTATTGGAAAAATATTTCGTGGTATCTATGGTCACAGCTTCGGTCTGCGCTCCGGTGAACTCTGTCGCACCATCCATATTCTGTCTGGTAGAGATTCTCACCTTTGGAGTCTCAGCCGTTTTGCTGTACCATGCATAATTTAATTTTGTCTCGTCCGCACCCGGAGTCAGCGATACATGTTCATACTCACTGCTATAAGCAGCCCAGTTCTTTTTCCAGTTGCTCCAGTCTGTAGATTCCCGGGAAGCATCATTCCAGTGTTCCGTTGCTGCTGCAATCTTTGTCGGGATACCAGTGGCAAACATTCCTGCCAATACAGCGGTGGAGAGAACTCCTGCTGTAAGTTTCATCACATTTTTTCTCATAATTCTTTTGTTCTCCTTGTGAAATCTGTAAGATTTATTACAGGATTTATAATAAACGGGTTATGTAAGATATACTATCCGGTTTCTGTAATCCTTTTGTAAAAACAAAAAGAGTGGATGCTTTGGGACATCCACTCCACATGCCGGCTATGCCATGCCGTTTACGGTTTTATATTTATAGAGCATCTCCGCGTGGTTTTGTTCTTCCACCTGGATATCTGCCAGAAGTTTGCGCACATCGGAATCCCCGAATGCAAACACATCGGTATTATACGTTCCGGACACCATTTTTTCGGAACCGATACTGTCCGTGGCAAGGAAATTGTCGTTTTTCTTGTCTTCTGGATTGGTCATGGAATCATAGGTTGCCTTCGGCGCATATTCTTTTCCCTCTCTGTCATTGACGTTGCAGGACGGGACACTGCCTTTCATGACCTGTTCCAGAGACTCCACATGCCTTTGCTCCTTTTTTTCCAGATCGGCAAACAAATCCCGAAGCACCGGGTCCTTTGCTTCCTGTCCGTAACGTTTGTACTTCTCCACGCAGGAAAGTTCCTGTGTGTGCAGATCCTCAATTGTAGCCATCTCTTTTTCTGTTAAAACCATGGTTTAACCCTCTTTCTTTCCATAAGATAATCTTGTTGATTGCAGAACATGAACACTCCGCAACCTTCTCCTCTAGTATCTGTAAAAAAATACAACACATACCTGGTAAAATTTCGTCAAAAAGGGTTGAAACTTCTCACAACAGATTGTATAATTTCGTTTGTATTTTATACAATGTTTACAAAAAGGTGGATTATTTTATGGAAGAACGAGAAAAATTAAAATCCCGTCTGGGATTCATTCTCCTGTCAGCCGGATGTGCGATCGGAATCGGAAACGTATGGAAATTTCCATACACTGCCGGACAGGGCGGAGGCGGTGCCTTTGTGCTGTTTTATCTGTTGTTTCTGATTATTCTCGGACTCCCGATCATGACGATGGAATTTGCGGTTGGGCGTGCCAGCCAGAAAAGTCCGGTCAAAGCCTACCAGGCACTGGAAAAACCCGGACAGAAATGGCATATCCACGGGATTATCACATTGATCGGCTGCTATCTTCTTATGATGTTTTATACAACGGTCACCGGCTGGATGCTTCATTATTTTTATATGACGGTCACCGGACAGTTTCAGGGACTGGATGCCGACGGTGTATCCGGACAGTTTACCACAATGCTGAGCAAACCTCTGACCATGGGCTTCTGGATGGTGGTAGTTGTTTGCGCCGGCGTATTTGTCTGCTCCCGTGGACTGCAGAACGGTCTGGAAAAAGTAACAAAGGTCATGATGACTTCTTTGCTTATCATCATGATCATTCTGGCGGTCAACAGCTTTTTTATGGATGGTGCAAAAGAAGGCCTTGCCTTTTATCTGATCCCGGACTTTGAACGGATGAAACAGATCGGTATTGCAAAAACCATTACGGGTGCCATGAACCAGGCATTTTTCACGTTAAGCCTTGGAATCGGCGCGATGGCAATTTTGGGAAGTTATATCGGAAAGGAACGCTCTCTGCTTGGTGAATCGGTAAATATTGCCATTCTGGATACGTTTGTTGCTATCACCTCCGGACTTATCATTTTTCCGGCATGCTTTACGTTCCATGTTGACCAGACTTCCGGACCAAGCCTGATTTTTATCACCCTGCCGAATATTTTTAACCATATTCCGCTTGGCAGACTCTGGGGAAGCCTGTTCTTTTTGTTTATGTTTTTTGCAGCGTTTTCCACAATCCTGGCAGTATTTGAGAACATCATCTCCTGCGGTATGGAACTGACCGGATGCAGCCGCCAGAAATCCTGTGCCGTTAATCTGGTACTGATCATTGTACTCTCCCTGCCATGTGTACTCGGATACAATGTATGGAACTGGAAAGGTTTTTCAATCTTTGGTGGGTCTGTGCTTGACCTGGAAGATTTTCTGGTAAGCAACCTGTTCCTGCCTCTCGGTTCCCTGGTATATCTGCTGTTTTGCACAAGCCACTACGGCTGGGGCTGGAAAAACTACACAACCGAAGCCAATACCGGAAAAGGATTAAAAATTAAAAACTGGATGCGCGGCTACATTACCTATATTCTGCCGCTGATTGTGCTTTTTATCTTTGGATTTGGCATTTATGATAAATTTTTTACAAACTAAGGAGGATTTCTTATGTATCACGCAAATGAATCACGTTACGAAACCATGAAATACCACCGCTGCGGCGACAGCGGACTGATGCTGCCGGAAGTATCTTTGGGCTTCTGGCACAATTTCGGAGATACCGGTGTTTATGAAAATATGAGACAGATGTGCTTTACGGCATTTGACCACGGGATCACACATTTTGATCTGGCAAACAACTATGGACCGCAGCCGGGCAGTGCGGAGGAAAATCTCGGGAAGATCCTTCGGGAAGAGCTTTCTTCCTACCGCGATGAACTGATCATCAGTTCCAAAGCCGGTTTTGACATGTGGCCGGGACCTTATGGAAACTGGGGCAGCCGCAAGTACCTGATTGCCAGCCTTGACCAGAGCTTAAAACGGCTCGGTCTGGACTATGTGGATATTTTCTATCACCACCGCATGGATCCGGATACACCGCTGGAGGAAACCATGGGTGCACTCGACCAGATCGTGCGAAGCGGAAAAGCACTGTATGTCGGTCTGTCCAACTACGACGGGGAAACGATGAAACGCGCGGCTGCCATCTTAGAAGATCTGCACTGCCCGTTTATTATCAACCAGAATTCCTACAATATCTTTAACCGTACCATTGAAGAAAACGGTTTAAAACAGGCCGCAGCAGATGGGAAGAAAGGAATTATTTCTTTCAGCCCGCTCGCGCAGGGTATGCTGACCGACCGCTATCTAAACGGTATTCCAAAAGACAGCCGTGTCAACACGGACGGACGTTTCCTGCATGCGGATCAGTTTGATGAAAAGCGGATGGCAAGTATCCGGAGCCTGAATGAGATTGCGGCTGCCCGTGGTGAAAGCCTCGCACAGATGGCACTCAAATGGGTCATCCGTGACGGTGTGGTCACTTCCGTTCTGATCGGAGCTTCCCGCCCGGCACAGATTCTTGAAAATCTGAAAGTGTTAAACTCTGCTCCGTTTACGGAGGAGGAACTGAAAAAAATTGATCAGTGTGCACTTTCTCTCTAGGTAAAACAAAAACCCCGGATATTTATTTCCGGGGTTTTGTCTTTTCCTGCATCTGCTATTTGACTTTGACTTTTAATTTTAAAACTTTGGTCTTTCCATTGTTTAAGGTTACTGTCACGCGAATGGACGCAGTTCCTTTTTTGTTCGATTTTATGGTACCCTTCTTATTTACAGATGCAATTTTTTTGTTATTGCTCTGATAAGAAATGCTTTTTACATTGTCCATATTTAAGGTGGCTGCCAGAGAAACCTTCTTTTGTTTTCCCTTCTTCACCTGAACGGTTTTATTCTTCAATGTAACCGTTTTTAATATTTTCGTTGTGACCTGATCCATATCTTTCTGATCCATAAGGACATAATCCTTATTGGAATCTGCTGAAAAATTCACATTTCCGGCTTTTGTAACCGTATAACTCTTGTCGTTTACAAGGACATAGGCACCTGTCTTTTGATCTTTTGCACACACATACAGCTTGTTTCCGGTCTGTATGTCTGCTGTATTTACGGTCAGTGTATAGCTTACGTTGCCAGCCGGATCGGTGACCCGGATCGTCACATCTGTGTGTTTTCCATTGTTTTCTTCCATGGTTTGTTTTATCAGATCAGCGGTCACCGTTGTTTTGATGGCTTTATTTTTCCGGGTTCCGGTAACGGTCACGGTTGGTGTATTTTGTCCGGCCGCGTTTCCATCGGACGGTGTTTCTGTACCAGCTGTATTTCCGTTAGACGGTGTTTCTGCATCGGTTTTATTTCCGTTGGATGGTGTTCCCCCTCCGGCAGTGCCACCACCCGAAGTATTTCCGCCACCGGAACTTCCTCCGGAAGATGAGCCGCCTCCGGTCGTTCCACCGCCTCCGGTAGATGAGCCGCCTCCGGTTGTTCCACTTCCTCCGGTAGATGAGCCGCCTCCGGTCGTTCCACTTCCTCCGGAAGATGAGCCGCCTCCGGTTGTTCCACTTCCTCCGGTGGAACTGTCCTCTTTGATTGTAACGGTCACGGCTTCACTTGTCACTGTTTCGTAATAAGTCTGTCCATCCTTATCATCCGGCTCATATACTGCCTTAAACTGATAAGAACCGCCACGTTTTAAGCCTGATACAACCGTATCGGCTTCCCCATATACGAGTTTTTCCTGTGCCTTTATTATGGTTCCGTCCTGATAAAAAGAAATCGAACCAAGCGGAATACTGCCATTTCGGACTCCATCTACCTTTGCATACAGATGTACGGAATTACCGTTTTCTGTCTCTGCCGTAAGGCGAATCGATGGTTTCGCCGCTGTAATGGTAAAGGTTCCGACTTTTTCCTCTATCACATCGTACTGGTTTCCATCCACTTTAAACCAGACATCATAACTGCCCGGCTGCACCGGAACAACATTTTTCCCATCCTGCCGATAGAAAACTTCAGGCTTTACCTGCGAATCTACCGTCTTTCCGTTGTCCTTTCGGACTACATTTACCGTGGAAACAAAGCAGCTCTGTTTCAGCCCTGTGTATGCAGCTGTCTGCTGGATGGTATCATACTGCATCTTTACGGCAATTGGATTTACCGTCACGGTTTCGTTTGCCTGGGAAGGAAGTGCCCTGTAGTTTCCATTGGCTGCTCCTGCATAAGAAACTGTAATTGCATTTTCTCCCATATGAAATCCGTTTGCCTCTGAAACCGGAATCTTTATGGCTGCCACTCCGTTTTGAAGCGTGATGCCGGATACTTCATAAGGGGTCTGGTTAATGTATACCGAAAAACCAGCAGATGGCACGTGTCCCTGTAAGCTGCTATCTGTATAGACCGTCTGCACGGTAAGATTCAGTTCATCCTGCATGGACACGGCCGTTGGTAATCCATTTATCGTAGTGGTTGTTTCCTTTGAAGTAGCCGTCGAACCGGATGTATCCGGATCTTTGTTTACAATCAGAACTACCTTCTGCTCAATTTGTTCATCTGCTGAAAATGGACGGATTGTGATGTAGTAGGTTCCCGGTTCTGGCAGTTTCAGTTCGCCACTCGTAGCATCTTCATAAATTTCCGGTGTAATTGTATGTACCCCGTCCGGATCTGTGGCCTGATGAAATGCCAGTCTAAGATCCGAAACATTGGCATTTCCATCATCACCAACCGTTGAATAATATATATGATTATTGAACTCTACTTCGTATGTAAGTGGAACCTGATATAAAGTTTTCCCATTTTCGGGTGTCCCTTCCTGCCATTCAACATCCAGATAATACGATTTATCACTATTCCTGATATTCGAAACATTCGCCAAAAGTACCGGATTTTTTATGGTCATATTTTTTACTGCAACCGGTTCATTCCCTGACAACTCACTGGTTTTCCAGATTTCTCCATTTCCAGACGATGTCCGTTCCAGTGTCATCCCCGCCTGTCCGTCTGTCGGTATAAAAGAAACCGCCGTATCCGCAGCCCTTCCAAGTTCCAGATAGGTGTGACCATACTCCGCAATTCCGGATTTTCCATTTCTTCCATTCAGGGTTTCAAATGTAAGTGCACCCGTAATGGTATCTGTAACATTCAGCTTCTGTTCTTTTCCTAAGATCAGTCGGTTTCCTACTGAATCCGCACTCACAATCGAATGTACCTGTGGAGTTTCCATCTGGGAAAGATCAATCGCACTTGCCCCTTCCAGCCTGACCGTACAGCTGTCCAACGCTGCCGGTGCAAATGTTCCACCTCCCTTTACTGTGAGGTTTCCTACTTTGCCTATACCTGGAATTCCGGTATAGGACTGGTCGGTATCTATGGTCAGAAATGTCTTCCCTGCGTGATTTTCAGATACTCCGTACACCTGTTTCGTATCGGAACCGGTAAGTGAAATTTCCACATCGCCGGAAACCGTATATTGTCCATCCGCTGCCGGTGGATCCGGCTCCTGCGTGGAAAACCAGTCATCCTGATTTACATATGGTTCAATGGCACCGGATGCATAGATTTCCCCATTTTGCGTACCGGAAACGTGCGCAAGCACGATCTGTGTCTTACCGTCATATGTTCCGTTCATGGAACCGGCATAAATATTCCCCAGATTGGTACCACCACCCGTAATCAGAATCTGTGCCTCTGATCCCGGATGATTCCCCATATTCTTTCCATTCTCATAAAGGGATCCGCCAAAGATATCTACATAGCGGAATCCGCTGTCGCACGTAACATTCTCAAGAACAAGTTTATGCCCATTTGCAAAAATTGCATCGTGCAGACGATTGGAAAACCGCAGCGTAATGTTTTTAAATGTCACATCCGTATTCAGGATAAATCCCCCCTTACGGTTGGAAAAAGTATTTCCATTTCCGTTGACGGTCACGCTTTTATCAAAAATAAACGGTTCCGCAGCCTCGGCATTTAAAAAAGCACCACTTCCCAAAATTAAGATTTCATCCCCATTGCCGGCAGCCGCATAGGCATCCTCAAATAAATTGTAGGGATTTCCATAGCTTCCATCTCCGGAATGGGTAGAATTTCCATCTTTAAATTCCGTATAGATCGTTCTTGCCGCTGTCTGCACAGCCTCCTGCGCCTTTACCGGCACGACAGGCTGCACGGTAATACACATGGTGAGCACGATAAAAAATGCCCATAGACGTTTTGCTGCATTGTCTGGTTTCATCTGATTGTTCTTTTTCATCCATTTCTCCTGATAATAAGAACAGGGGGCTGTAAAAAAACTCCCCTGACAGAAAAATCGCCCAGACCGTGAGGTCTGAGCGATTTTTTGGTATAATTAATTATGCTACTAAATAACAATACCAATGGTAATTATACTATGCGTCAGCTGAAATTACCATTAGAAATCGAAAAATTGATCGATATTTCCGATCCGGTATACACTTTTTGTGAGGTTATGGATCACATTGACCTATCCAGATATTTTGTAGAGAAAGGCTATAAAACAGGTCGCCCAAGATGTGATGCTCAAAAACTCCTTAAAGTAATACTTTTTGCCTTTATGGAAAATGGCATCTGCTCCTTACGAGAAATAGAAAAGCTCTGCCGTAATGACATTCGTTACATGTATCTTCTTGATGGCATGAAAACGCCTTCTTTTGCTACATTTGGAAACTTAATCCGAAACGAACTAACCGATTCTATCGAGCAGATATTTGAAGACATTAATTCATATATTTTTGCCAAAGATCACGTGGATCTGCAGCATACATACATTGACGGGACAAAAATTGAGGCAAATGCCAATCGATATACCTGGGTATGGAAAAAATCGTGTGTGAAAAACCGGCAGAAAGTCTTTGACAAGATTTCACTCTTGATTGATGCTATGAATCGGGAAGTACTTGGATATCTCGGAATAAAATTTGAAAAGCGTGAAGCGTACGCGGTTGACTATGTCTCTGAATTACTTACGATGTACAAAGAAACAACCGGACTGGATGAAACTTCTTTCGTTTCCGGACGTGGTCATAGAAAAAGCATTCGACAAAAACAATACGAAGAATTGCATGAATATCTGGAACGTTTGAAATCCTATGCATATCATATCGAGACCTGTGGAGAAGAAAGAAACAGTTATTCCAAAACAGATCATGATGCAACTTTCATGCGTTTAAAGCGTGATTACATGGGAAACGATCAGCTACTTCCGGCATACAACCTACAGGCAGCCATCTGTGATGAATACATAGCTGTAATCGACGTAAAACCATATGCATCCGATATGGAATGCTTTGTTCCTTTGATGGAAAAATTCAATCGCACATATGGTCACTATCCGAAATATCCGGTTGCTGATGCCGGATACGGTTCTTACAATAATTATCTTT
>ERZ773193.2604-NODE-2604-length-18584-cov-6.619246_pt1 | contig 18584 bp, 17 predicted proteins | sample MGYA00511110_ERZ773193 | MGnify/ENA primary metagenome ERZ773193 (study PRJEB29015, sample SAMEA2737784) | human gut metagenome | biome: human gut; feature: human-associated habitat; material: faeces | place: China | collected 2012 ...
GCAGTATCGCTGAGGCGTTCTACGGCGTGCCGGAGGAACTGCGGCAGGAGTGCCGCAAGCGGCTGACACCGGAGCTGGCGGAGATCCTGATTGAATGGGAGAAAGCCGCGCTTTGATAGCATATCAAAATGCAGGCGGTTTAAAATCTGCCTCGCAATAGACAAAGAAAACCGTGTGCTGACCGCAAGGTCAGCACACGGTGTTTCTTTGCTTATAGCGAGAGAAATTCTATGCATATAAAGCGAGGTTTAGCAGTTTGGGTCTGTTGACAAAGCTGGTCTTTAAAAGTGTGCGGGTCGAAAACAGTCAATAAAAACAGTAAATCCACTTGCATATAAGGCTCTTTGCTGCCTTTGCAAGTGGATTTTTCTTTCCTTTTATTTCCTTTATCAGCCATTTCAGATTCAAAGCGGACGCCGAAAGGAGGCATTGTTCCTCAACGTTTTCAATGCCCTTCTTTCGAGTAAATCTTAAATTATGGCATCGCTTCTGTAGACCGAAGTTTCCTTCACAGACGATTTGCCGTTTTTTCAAGGTTCGATTGTATGCGCTTGTACCAATTCGACTTCGGCCCTGCTCTTGATATTCTTGACCCGGTTTTCTGGTTATCTTGCGAGTCATCAGCCTTTTTACATAGCAATTAGGACCATACTGACAGATTCTGCAATCAGATCGCTTCGACACATAAGATCTCAATGGCACCCCGTGTGATATCCATGTTCCGCGAGAGGTGAGTTCACAACCGTTTGGGCAAATATAGCAATCACGATCTGTCATCCACAAAAATTTATCAGATGGAATGGTATCACCTCTCCCGGTTCCTCTCATACAAGGCCTTATATAAGCGGTAATTCCCAAGCGAGTCAGGCCGTAGTGGATTCGGATTGTATCATAGCCGCTGTCCAGACCGGCAGATCGTATGGGATAGTGCTTCTCGTTTTTCAGGTAAGCGTACCGCTCCACGCAGCATTCACAATCCTGTACATCGCCGCCTGTTACGCTGACATCCAGAATAATGCCTGTGTCTGCGTCAGAGCACTGGTGGTTCAGATAATGAAATCCTTTCGGCTTGCCCGTGCGGTTCATGTATCCAGCCTCCGGATCGCTGGGATTTCTTACTTTCTTTATGGTTTCTTCCGGCAATACAGTCTGATTCAACTCGTCCCAATACGCTTCGGGGCGGCGGGTTACTTCAATCGTAATATTATTACGGGTATCCGCGTTGGCCTTGATATGCGTGGAGTCCATCACGACGCACTCCCCCTTGACCAGTCCTGCCTCCTGGCACCTTGCAACGATCTGGTCAAAGATCTGCCGGAATACCTCGTGTCCTTTGAACCGACGGCGACGATTTTGAGAAAACGTGGAGTGATCTGGGGTGACATCGTCCAGGTCAAATCCCAAATACCAACGATAGGCGATATTATATCGCACTTCCTCTGCCAACTTGCGTTCAGAATCAATTCCGTACAGATAGCCAAGCAGCAGCATTTTCACAAGAATCACCGGATCAATGGATGGCCGGCCCTGTGCGCTGTACAGCGGCGCAACGATGTCGTACACAAAGTCAAAACTAATCGCTGCGTCTAACTTCCGCAAAAAATGGTTCTCCGAAATCAGTTCTTCCATCGTTACTGCAAGCAGTCTGCATTGTTTTCAGGACTTCTGGTCATCATTCAGCATCACCCTGTTAAATTTTACCATATGGCGCTGGCTTTTGCAGTACTTTGTCAACAGACCCATATGGCCGAACCCGATTTTATATGCTACTTTCCGGCGATCTGTCGAGAAGTTTCCGCCCGCGGGCGGCATGGGGGACTGGGGTTTACCCCAGCAAGCAGTATTTTGACATCAAAATGCGATGCTTGCGTCAACGCCGCCACAGGCGGCGTTGGTATCTCAAAGGTGCCGATAATACTCCTTATGAGAAAATCGGCGATGAAGTGCGGTCGCTGGCGGATGAGGTACCGTTTGAAATCCCCGATTCGTGGGAGTGGGTGCGGCTCATTGATGTCTGTGAGTACATCCAGCGTGGAAAGTCACCGAAGTATTCTCCAATCAAAAAGTACCCCGTTGTCGCCCAAAAGTGCAATCAATGGAGCGGTTTTTCGATTGAAAAGGCACAGTTTATTGAGCCGAATTCTCTGTCCTCCTATGGGCCTGAGCGTCTTTTGCAGGACAACGACCTAATGTGGAACTCTACTGGCCTTGGCACACTTGGACGAATGGCTATTTACAAAACCGCAGCTAATCCGTATAAGCTGGCTGTTGCTGATAGCCATGTCACCGTTATACGCCCTCTGAAACAGTTTGTTCTCCCGGAATACTTGTACTACTACTTTGCCAATCCAAGCGTACAAAGCGTTATAGAAGATCAGGCAGACGGTACTACGAAGCAGAAGGAACTTGCCACAGCGACCATCAAAGCGTATCTAACACCAATTCCTCCCCTTGATGAGCAACGCCGTATTTTGGCGAAACTGTCGGAAGTCCTACCAGTAGTGAAGAACTATGGCGTAGTATACGATGAAACCACAGCAATGCAGGAAGCCTTCCCTGAGTCCCTCAAGAAGTCGATTTTACAAGAGGCAGTCCAGGGCAAGCTGGTACCGCAAGACCCATCCGACGAGCCTGCAGAGGCTCTGCTGGAGCGTATCCGGGCGGAGAAGCAGCGGCTCATCAAGGAAGGCAAAATCAAAAAGGACAAGCACGAATCTGTCATTTTCAGACGGGATAATTCTCATTATGAAAAGCGAGGTTCCGAAGAGGTCTGCATTGATGATGAGATCCCGTTTGAGATACCAGAGAACTGGGCTTGGTGTCGGGCTTCCAGTTTAGGAACAATGAACAGAGGGCGTGGCATCAAACGAACAGAAACTGTTGCCCAAGGGTGCCCGTGCATTCGATACGGGGAGATTTACACCACCTATGAAACCTCCTTTGATTCAGCAGTCTCCTTTGTCCCTGATACGCTCGATAAGGATTGCTTGCATTTCTCCTCCAGCGATGTAGTGTTCACATTGACGGGTGAGAACAAAGTGGACATTGCTAAAACAGTGGTGTTTCTCGGAGACGGACAAATTGCGGCAGGTGGCGACTTGGCTTTCTGGACGCATCATGGAATGAATCCGCTGTATCTGGTGTACTATATGGCTTCGCCGTATTGCATCGAGCTTAAACGCAGGACGGCGACAGGTGACATTATCGTACACATTTCGACATCAAAGGTCGGCGATTTCCTTGTTCCCGTTCCTCCAATTAAAGAGCAGAACCGAATTGTATCAGCGATTGAACAGCTTTTTGCTGTGGCTTCTACTTTGTAAAGTTCTCATTATGAGAAGTTGGACGGTGTGGAGCGCTGTATCGACGATGAACTCCTATTTGAAATACCCGATTCTTGGGAGTGGGTACGGCTCGGTACTGTTTTGGAAATAGCACGAGGAGGTTCCCCACGTCCGATCCAGCAATATCTTACGACCGAGCCGGACGGAATAAACTGGATCAAAATCGGTGATACGGACAAAGGCGGGAAGTACATTTACAAAACAAAGGAGAAAATCCGCCCGGAAGGGGTTGCAAAAAGTCGCATGGTTCATAGCGGTGACTTTTTGCTCACAAACTCAATGAGTTTCGGACGCCCCTATATTCTCAAATCTGACGGTTGTATCCACGACGGTTGGCTCGTTTTGTCGAATAGATTTGAATGCTACTCTGTGGATTTCCTATATTACATTCTTTCTTCGCCGTTTGCGTACTACCAGTTCTGTGATAGCGTCAGTGGTGCTGTGGTAAAAAATTTGAACAGCGATAAAGTTGCAAATGCACTCTTTCCACTCCCTCCACTTAGCGAACAGAAACGGATTGTTCAGCGGATTGAAGAGCTGCTCCCGCTGGTCAAAGGGTTGTAAAAGGAACACGGTATAATATCATAGTGAAAGGAGGTCTTTCACTATGATAGAAGAATTCGAAAGACACTTGAGGGGCACAAACCTCTCGGAAAACACGATATCCTCGTACCTTTTTGCCATTCGGCAATACAGCTCGCAGTACGACGGTATCACGAAAAAGAACCTGCGGGCGTATAAGGTGTGGTTGATAGAGAACTACAAGTCTAAGACCGTCAATCTGCGTCTGAGGGCAATCAACTGCTACTTGGAGAGCATTGGCAAAGAAAGCTGGAAAATACCGTTTGTGCGAGTGCAGCAGAAAGCCTTTCTGGAAAATGTCATCAGCGAGGCCGATTATGAGTATTTCAAAACCTGCCTCAAACGGGATGACGAGCTGTTCTGGTATTTTGTCATACGCTTTCTGGCCGCAACCGGCGCACGGGTCAGTGAGCTCATACAGATCAAGGTGGAACACATCAAGCTGGGGCATTTGGATTTGTGCTCGAAGGGCGGTAAGCTCCGACGAATATACATACCAAAAGCTCTGCAAAATGAAGCCCTTTCTTGGCTGAACGATAAGCACCAAGAAAGCGGCTTCATTTTTTTGAACAAATACGGGGACAGAATCACTACCAGAGGTATCTCCGGGCAGTTAAAAAAGCTGGCAGTCCGGTATGGCATTGACCCTGTGGTAGTATACCCACACTCCTTCCGTCACCGCTTTGCAAAGAGCTTCTTGGAGCGCTGCAACGACATCGCTTTCCTTGCTGACCTTATGGGACATGAAAGTATAGAAACCACCCGCATCTATCTCCGCAAAACCTCGACCGAACAACGAGCTATCGTTGATGAAGTCATAGACTGGTAAAGAAAGAGCATACCCCGTGCGTATAACCACGAGGTATGCTCTTTTTAGGATTGCTGGATAATTGCTGCAATTCCTTCAAAAGCAGATACAATACGACGCTGCTCGTTAGTTGGCGGTAGCGGCACTAAAATGGAATTGAGCTTTTCCTGGTTCATTTTTGGCTGAGCGGTACCGGTAACATACGGAGCAAGGTTTGTTGCATTTATGAAGAGCGCTATATAGCGTAAATCAACGCCTGCAACGGCGTCAATGACATGGGCATGATTATTTACCCAGTATTGACCGGAAGCGATAAAAGCGATTGGCTTACTTCGCAAGAGGAGATTTGCCCCATCTTCGCCGACGAGGAGCAGAGGTTTATCGAATAAATACCGATCCACCTTATCAATGACCCCAGATGCCCCGTAATAATCGTACTTTTTATCAAGTTTTTCGCGCTGGGAAACTGACAGAGGAATGCGTTCTGCATCTCTATTTACGAGAGCTGTTCCAAACCGGACCCAGCACCAGTTTTCGGGTATTTCAAAGGGCGGTTCATCGTCGATACAGCGCTCCACACCGTCCAACTTCTCATAATGAGAATTATCCCGTCTGAAAATGACAGATTCGTGCTTGTCCTTTTTGATTTTGCCTTCCTTGATGAGCCGCTGCTTCTCCGCCCGGATACGCTCCAGCAGAGCCTCTGCAGGCTCGTCGGATGGGTCTTGCGGTACCAGCTTGCCCTGGACTGCCTCTTGCAGGATGGACTTTTTTAGGGCTTCTGAGAAAGAATCCTGTAGTTTTTGGAGAGCTGTTGCCTTAATTGCGTAATTCTCAATGACCAGTTCAGCTTTTTGGATACAAGCTACAATTCTTTCTTGCTCGGCAAGCGGCGGGACGGGAAGCAGTATCGTTCCCAGCTTGTCTCCTGAGATGTGAACGATTATGTCGCCGGTTGCTAAAGCTACTTTGCGGGCGATTATATACGGCGAAGCCATAATGTATGAAAGAAAAAGCGGGTTCATGCCATGCCGAGTCCAAAAAGCAAGGTCGCCGCTTGCGGCAATTGGCTCTGTTCCTAAATACGCTACAGCTTTAGCTATATCCGGCTTATTCTCGCCGGTAAGAGTCATGAGCACATCGCCATACGAAAAATGCTTACATTTCTCGTAGAGATCAGGGGCAATAAATGAAACAGCTGAAGTGAACGATGTCTGATAGGTTGTATAGAGCTCACCGTAGCGGACGCACGGGAGACCCTGTTGAACTGTTTCGTTCCGCTTTATGCCGCTACCGCGCACAATCTCTCCCAAGGAGCGAATACGCACCCACTCCCATGAATCAGGAATCTCGAATGGCACTTCACCCGCCAGCGACCGTACCTCACCATCGATTTTCTCATAAGGAGTATTATCGGCACCTTTGAAGATAACGGAGGGGTTCTTTTCGCACTTGATTTTCTTCTCTTTGATGAGCCGCTCCTTCTCCGTACGGATGCGTTCCAGCAGAACGCTGGCGGGCTCGTCATTCGGGTCCTGCGGCACAAGCTTGCCTTGAACAGCCATCTGGAGAATTGAGTTTTTCAGTTGCTGCGCAGTCATTCGTCGCCCTCCTCCGTAATGTCGATGCCAAGGATGTCGGTGATCTGGGCAAGGATGCGGTCGATGTCAGCGTTCAAGCTGGCCCGCTTTTCCTGGTACTGCTGAATCAGTTCTTTTGGCGGCAGGATCTCCTCCTCTTCGTGAGGATAGCCGCAAAGGTCAATGTTATAGCTCCGTGCTTTCAGTTCCTCGACGGTGTACTTCTTCGCCTTGTCGAAGCCGTCGATAGTGATTTCCTCACGGTTGTCCCACCACTCAACAGTCGGGGCGAAGTGCTCCAGCTTCATGGGCTTCGTTTTGGAGAAGTTCTTGTATCCCTCCGGCATATCCAGACGATAGAACCAGGTCTCCGTCGTGGGATGCGTCCGGTCGAAGAAAAGGATGTTTGTTGTGATAGAGGTGTACGGCGCAAACACGCTGTGCGGCATACGGATGACCGTATGGAGATTGAACTCGGACAGCAGTTTTTCCTTGATCGCCATTTTTGCGTTATCCGTGCCGAACAGGAAGCCGTCCGGCAGAATAATGGCGCACCGGCCGTTCTGCTTCAGCCGATACATGATGACAGACATAAAGAGGTCTGCGGTTTCGCTGCTACGAAGGTCAGCCGGGAAATTCTGTTTCACGCCCTCTTTTTCGTTGCCGCCATAAGGAGGATTCATCAGAATGACATCGAAGCGGTCGCTCTCCTTGTACTCACGCACATTCTTTTCCAAACTGTTGCCGTGGATGATGCGAGGATTGTCGATGTCGTGGAGCAGCATATTTGTGGCGCACAGAAGGAATGGCAGCGCCTTCTTTTCGATACCGTAGATGGAGTTGCTGTAAACCGTTCTGTCCTCGACAGTCTGCACCTGGGCGTCCAGCACCTTCAGCGCAGAGGTAAGAAAGCCGCCTGTACCGCAGGCGAAGTCCGCAATGGACTCGCCGAGCTTCGGCTTGATCATCTGCACCATGAAGTCCGTGACCGCACGGGGCGTATAGAATTCACCGGAGTTACCGGCGCTCTGCAAACTGCGGAGAATCGTTTCGTAGATCTCGCCGAAGGCGTGACGGTCCTCGTACTCTTCAAAGTCGATCTCGTCAATGACATTGATAACCTGGCGGAGCAGGATGCCGTCCTTCATGTAGTTATTGTTGTCCTCGAAGGCGGTGCGGACGATGATCTGGCTCATGGGTGTATTCTCATCGATTGCGATGGCCTTGAGGGTCGGGAACAGCTTTCCGTTCACGAAGTCCAGAAGCGCATCGCCGGTGAGAGCCTTGCCATCCTTGTGGTCTACGGCCCAATTGCGCCAGCGCAGCTCCTCAGGGATGATGGAGGTGTAATTCTCGTCGTAAAACTCCCATATCTCTTCCTTGGCGTCATACACCTTCAGAAAGAGAATCCAAACCATCTGCTCGATACGCTGGGCATCGCCGTTGATGCCTGCGTCATTGCGCATGATGTCCTGCAGTCGTTTTACCAGGTTATTTAAACTCATAGCTTATATCTCCTTACGCAGCGTAGATTTCCTTCTGCAAATCACGGATGGCTTGAATGTATCCGTTTTTGCCGCCGAACAGCTTTGCAATCTTCATGGGGGTGCCGAATTTGCGGAACGGGTCATTGGACAGGATTTCGAGGTTCTCGATGTCCTGAATGCCCTCGTTCATGTATTTGTCCAACAGCGCACTCAGAACTTCCTGTGCCAAGCCGGAATACTTGTAGAGGTATCCACGCTTGCGGACATTGTTTGCCCGCTCTGCCTTCGTCAGCGGTGCCTTGTCGTAGGCAATGTGGCAGATTAGGTCAAAATCGTCGATGTCCTTATTGCCTGATGCCTCGCGCAGCGCCTCTAGCAGAACGCCACGCTCCTGAAGTTCATCAATAATTGCCTGTTTCTTCTCCTCGGAGTTCCAGGCACGGAGGAACGAATCCAGGGTGGCATACTCACCGAGAATGTTCTTCTTGGAGTAATCCGTCACGCTTTCCGTGATGAGCTTACCGTCCTTGTCGTAGTATTGGACTCGCTCGTTCAAAATCGTGACCTCGACACCACGCACCCGGTATTTATGCTTCTTTTCAGGCGGATCATCGGTGTCCCCGCAGGGACCGGGAGTCGGGGCGGGCGGCTTCGGCGGATCGATGGTCGGCTCTTCGCCGGGATCATCGTCATCATCAATGATAGAGATCGGGTCTCCATCGAATTCCGGGTCTGCGAAAAGTCGGCAGGCGTTGCGGAAATCCATAATGGTGAAATACTCTTTGCCATAATCGGGCTTGAGTCGTGTACCACGACCGATGATCTGTTTGAACTCGGTCATGGAGTTTATGTTGTTGTCCAAAACGATGAGCCGGCATGTTTTGCAGTCCACGCCAGTTGTCATCAGTTTGGAAGTCGTAACGATCACGGGATATTTGCTATCCTCTGCGATGAAGTAGTCGAGCTGCGCCTTGCCCTCGGCGTTGTCGCCGGTAATGCGCATGACATACTTGGCGTTCTCCGCCACAAGGTCGCTGTTCTCATTCACGAGCGCCTGCCGCATACGCTCTGCATGGTCTATATCCACACAGAATACGATGGTCTTGGCAAAGCGGTCGTTCTCCTTCAAAAAGCGAGTAATACGTTTTGCAACGGCATTGGTACGCTCATCAATGATGAGGTTCTTGTCGTAGTCCTTGGTATTGTACTCACGGTCATCAATCTCATAGCCGTAGATATCCCGCTGTCCCGCTGTGGGACGCCAGCCTTCCAGATCTTTGTCCAGACCGACACGGAGAACTTTGTACGGCGCAAGGAAACCGTCGTCGATACCTTGCTTCAGACTGTATGTATAGATGGGTTCGCCGAAGTAAGAGATATTGGATACCTCTTTCGTTTCCTTCGGCGTAGCCGTCATGCCGATCTGGGTGGCGCTGTGGAAGTATTCGAGTATTCTGCGCCAGCGGGAATCCTCCTTGGCACTGCCACGGTGACACTCATCGATGACAATAAGGTCGAAGAAATCCGGCTGGAATGCACGGAACGGCTCTTCATTCTCATCACCGGCCAACTGCTGATAAAGGGACAGATACAACTCATAGGAGCTGTCCAGCTTTTTGCCCTCGATTTTCGTCATGACCTTTGCAAAAGGCTTGAAGTCCTGTTGCATGGTCTGGTCGACAAGAATGTTGCGGTCAGCAAGGAACAGGATCTTTTTCTTTCGGCCGGATTTCCAAAGGCGATGAATAATCTGGAACGCAGTATAAGTCTTGCCAGTGCCGGTCGCCATAACGAGGAGAATGCGGTCTTGCCCACGGGCAACCGCATCAACGGTGCGGTTGATGGCGATGCGCTGATAGTAGCGAGGGGTCTTATCACCCAGCTGGAAATAGTACGGCTCGGTAATAAGTTGTTCCTGCTCCGGCGTGAAATGCTCGTCGCCGATGTGCCGCTGCCAGAGATCATGCGGCGAGGGAAACTGCTCCAACATCAATTCACGCTCTTTGCCGGATTTCATATCGTGTTCCAAGAAACCGTCGCCATTTGAGCTGTACACAAACGGGATGTCCAGCACCTCGGCATATTCGATGGCCTGTTGCATTCCGGCTCCGACACTGTGTCTGTTATCCTTTGCCTCGACGATAGCCAAAGGAATATTGGGCTTGTAGTAAAGCAGATAGTCTGTGCGCTTTCTCTTTCCCCTGGCTGTGACATTTCCGCGGACGATGACACGACCGTCCGTGAAGTTGTACTCCATTTTAATTTGCTTAAGTTTATCCCAGCCTGCGCTCTCAATCGCTGGAGTAATATACTGTAACTTGATATCTTCCTCAGTCATCTCGTGTTTCGTCATAAGTTCGCTCACAGTGCCCCTCCTTTCAACTTCCGATAAGGTGCAATTATGAGAAGTTCCTTTTATACACATAGATTGTACCAGAATGCAGCCTCGTTTTCAACGAAAAGCCACTGACCCTGAATAATTCAGAGTCAGTGGCCTTTTCAATGCTACTTGAACGGTAATTTGAAATGTTGTCCTTATGCGTAGGTAACTTTCGGAAGTCCTCTTTTTTATTTAAGAATGCACCAAAAAGCGTCGCAGACTTTCGAGCCCACAGGCTCGAAATAAATTTTAATCGTTTTTTCTGACGACACGCGCGTCGGAAAAAACACTTCTCAGGCCGCAAGTGTGGAATTCACCTGCCTGCGGCGGGCGAATTACTGCAACGCTCCCACTCAAAAAAGCGGCCTAAAGGGCCGCTTTTTTGAAGGCTTTAGCCTTCGTATGGATGGTTGCTCTCAATATAGATCCCGCGGCTGTTCGACCAGCCGACGTTGAAGTTCAGCACCTTGCCGAGGTCGCGCAGCTTGTAGTACGTGTAGCCGCCGCCCTGATTGTCGGTCAGCAGGATCGCCGTGAACGGAATGCTCTCGCCGTAGATCACAGTCTTGGCATCGGCCTTCTGGTAGCGGCGGTCGCCGGAAAACGGCGCTTTCAGCTCCGTGCCGTTTGGCTTATAGGCTTCATCCGGTACGATAATGACATTGCCGTCCCAGTCCACGCCGAACTGCGCGTTCGTGCCGTTCAGGAGAGACGCAATATCGCGCAGACGGACGTAGTTCGTCTCGCCGCCGTTGCTGCCGGGCAGCGCGTAGGTCTGGAGCGTGACGTCGTGGCCGTTGAGCTCGATGGTCTGGCGGCGCATATAGGCCTTGCCGCTCGCGGGAATGCTCTCCTGTGTCACAGTGCCGAGCGGACGCTGGTGCAGGCTCTCGGTTTCAGAGGTCGTAAAGCGGTACGTGCCCGCCTCCAGCGTGAGGTAGTCGACCGTGACGACATTTTCCTCCACCGTGACGCCCGTGCCGTCGTTGTAGTCGACAAGCGCCTCGGGGAAGGTGAAGCGGTAGGTCATCACCATGTCCTCAAGTAGCGCGTTGATCTGTGCGTCAGAGTAGTCGGGCAGCTCGGCGGCGAGCGCCTTTTTGATTGCGGCGCGGCGGTCGGTCTGGGTGTTCTGCACCGTCAGCGTAAGCCCGCCGTCAGATGCAACGGAAAGCGTGACCGTGCCGGGCGTGGCGGCCTTGCTCACCTCGGAAATCTCCGCGGAGACCTCGGCAAAGATCGCATTGAACTCATCAGCGTTGGCAAACGACTCGCTCGCCTGGTCGCCGTAGTAGCTGTGGCCGTTGTAGCGGAAGTAGGAAAAGCCGTTCTGGGTCATCTCGGCGCGCATATTCATCGCGTTGACCATTTCCTCGGAGAAGCCGAATTTGGCCTCGACCGTGCCGCTGCCGTCAAACTGAAACGTCGTATCGGCGACCTGGCACATGCAGCCGCTCAAAAGGACGGTCAGCATGCTCACTACCAGCGCCGCGGCGAAAAACTTTTTCATGGTGTATCGCTCCTTTAGTAAACTCTACCGACAATTTTACACGAATTTCCGCCCGATTGCAAGCAATGCGGCCGTCTTTACACTGGAAAAACATGGAAAATCTGATTTTTTCGCGCAAAAGGAACGATATTTTTTGAAAAATTGCTTGACTTTACGGAAAAGTTTTATATAATAGTAGAGCTTGTAATATGCATTGCAGGCAAATCCTTGCTCACATGAATCCGTGTGGGCCATCAGTCCAAAAGGAGGTGCAACCAAGAATGGCTAAGATTTCCGCAAACTATGAGGTCGTTTTCATCATGGACGGCAGACTGCCCGAAGAGCAGGTCGCCGCTCTGACCGAAAAGTTCAAGACCCTCGTGGAGCAGAACAGCACGGCTATGGAGGTTGAGGAGTGGGGCAAGCGCAAGCTGGCCTACGCCATCAACTACATCACCGAAGGCTACTATGTTCTGATCTCCTTCACGAGCGCGCCCGATTTCCCCAAGGAATTGGACCGTATCCTCGGCATTACCGATGGTATCATCCGCTCCATGATCGTCTGCAAGGGCGAATAAGGAGGGCAGCGCTATGTTGAACCGTATCGTCATCATGGGTCGACTCACCCGTGATCCCGAGCTGCGCCGCACGCAGAACGGCACGGCGGTGACGTCCTTCTCTGTCGCGGTCGACCGCGACTTCAAGAGCCGCGAGAGCGGCGAGAAGGCCACCGATTTCATCGACGTAGTCGCTTGGCGCCAGACCGCTGAATTTGTCTGCCAGTATTTCACCAAGGGCCGCATGGCCGTGGTCGAGGGCAGATTACAGATCCGCGACTGGAAAGACAAGGATGGCAACAACCGCCGCAGCGCGGAAGTGGTTGCCGACAACATTTATTTCGGCGACAGCAAGCGCGACAGCCAGTCGGGCGGCGATTACGCGCCCCCCGCTTACGGCTCTCCCGCCGAGAGCTACACTGCTCCTGCGAGCGGCGGCTTTGCCGAAATTGAAGAGGACGGCGAGCTGCCGTTCTAATGTGGGTACGAAAGCCCCAATTCTGATAAGGAGGAATCATCCATGGCTATGGAACGCGAAAACAGAGCCCCTCGCGCCGGCGGCCCGAACCGCAAGCGCAAAAAGGTGTGCCAGTTCTGCGTTGACAAGTGCGAGTATATCGACTATAAGGACGCCGCCAAGCTGCGCCGCTTCATCTCCGAGCGTTCGAAGATCCTGCCCCGCAGAACCACCGGTACCTGCGCGATGCATCAGCGTCAGCTGACCGAGGCCATCAAGCGCGCCCGTCAGATCGCTCTGCTCCCCTTCGTCACCGAATAAGGAACAAAGATTTGAAAAGAGCTGTCCGAAAGGACAGCTCTTTTTTTGCGACCACACTGGGCGCGTGTGCTTTTTCGCGCTTGTGCGAACCCCCCAAAAATTTTCACAGCTTTTGCAAAGCTGCCAACTTGCGGTTTTTGTAATCCGCGTCCCCCGTCACCTCGCGGAGCACGGTGATCTCCTCCGGCAGCGCGGCACTGTTTTGCCCGTACTGGAACAGCACGGCCTTTTCCGCGCTGAAGGGGTACACGTCGATCTCACAGCGGCGGTCGGCGAAGACGAAGCGGTACTTGGTCTTGCGCACGGGCGAGAGCGCCGTGTCGCGCTCTAAGAGGTATTTTTCATACTGCTTTTGCGAGATGGGGCGCTCGGTGTCCCATTTTTCGCCGTTTTCCATGCGATGCTTTTCGGTGTAGAAGTACAGCGTCTCCGCGCCGCTTTTCTGCATGCGCACGCGGCGCTCGATGTTCGGGTTCGTCAGCGCGAGATACGTCTGCGTCATGTCGATGGCCGCGGCGCGGTATTTGTGGGAAAACGCCGCCATGTCGGGCATGGCGATAAGGTACTTGCGCTTTTGCGCCATCGGCTCGACCTCGCCCACGGCGCGGTAAATTTCGCGCAGGGCGCGCTCGATCTTGTTATTGAAATTCGCGTCATTGTCGATGATGCGCAAATTCGGGTGCGCGCTCCACGCACGCAGTGTGCGGTCGTCCATCTCGCGAGCGAATTCGATGGATTCCGTGCGCGCGTTGTTGGCAAGGTCGTAGGCAAACTCCGCGCCCTTGGCGCAGGTGATGAGATGGAGCACCATGTCGTAATTGGCGAGCACACGCTCTTCGGTGCGGCCGTCAAAGCGCGCGATGACCTGCGCGAACTCCTCATCCGACACGTAGGCCTTGTCGTCCATCAGCGCGCGGTCGTAGAGAATGAGAATATTGTCCTCCGGCACGAGCTGCGCAGCGTCCAGCGCGAGCTCTTCCTTATGGATCTGGTCGGCGACGACAAAGTCCTGAAATTGCAGCATCGACATACAGTTGTCAAAGGGCTTGATGCCAAAGCCGGAGATGAGCTCGGTCGCCGTCTCGGGGATCGTGATGACGCGCCAGCCGTCCTCCTGCTTGAATTCCTTGAGCACACGGCTCACGAGCGTGGTTTTGCCCGCCGCGGGGCCGCCCGTGAGGACGATCTTTGTGATGCGCTTTGCCATAGTTACGCTTCCTTTCCGTGCAGAAGATAGTCGCCGAACGCTTCGACGGTCTTAAAGTACAGGTCACAGTTTTGACGCATGAACGCCTCGATCTCTGGGATGTCGTTCGACCAGCCCGCGGCGGCGAAGCGCACATTCGCGGCCTTCGCCATGTCATATCCGGGCTTTAAGTCGTCGAGCACGAGCATCTGCTCGGCGGTGAAGCCGAGCTTTTCCATGATATCATAGAGCGCGTGCGGCTGGGGCTTGCGCCGGTCCTTTGGCACCTCCCAGCCGTAGACGAGCTTCGGCTCGGGGAGCTTATTTTCGCGGTAGTCGCGCAGAATGTTCGGCGAGAGCGAGTGCGACACGACGCAGATCGTGCCGCCTGCGTGCACGTAGTCCCACAGAATGTCGCGCATCCCGTCGTAAACCTGCGGCACGTGGTGCTGGACGTATTCGTGCCAGTACGCCTGCTCGTGCTTCATATCCTCCTCGGTCATGCCGACCTCGCCGTGGAAAAAGTCGTAGACACCGGGGTCAAAGTTTTTGAGGATGTATTCCTCCAGCGTGTAGCGCTTCGCCCTGGGGAAAAACTTTGCCGTATACTCGGCAAAGCAGGGATAGTGTACCGTCGCGGTGGAGTTGACCACGGTGTCGTCATGGTCGAGCACAAGGCAGGGGTAGGTCATAAAAGGGACTCCTTTTTGATACTTTTTATAAAAGTATAGCATATTAAGTGTCCGCCCTGCAAGGGCGGGAAAAAGCAGTGCCGAAGGCGCTTCGTCTTTATTCCCTGCACCGTGCAGGGGAACGGGCAAAGGGGACCATTCTCTCACGTGAGAGAATGGCCCCCTTTAGATCCCCCAAGAGAACGCAAGGGGCTCTGCCCCTTGACCCCGCCATTGCAAGCGAGCAGCTCGAAGAGCTGCGCAGCCTGCGGAATCAGGTGCCTGCCAAGAGGTGGTGCTAAACGATTTGACTTGCGTCTATCTCCGCTGTCGCTCTTGAATCTTATCGAAGGCTTGGTGGAATCGCCTGCTGCCGTTAGATTTTATCAACCTTGCCGGTGCCTGCCGGGGCGGCATTGCTGGCGCTCGCCGCGGATGAAATAGTGAAAGCGCTCCCGTAGGGAGCGCTTTAATCGTCTAATAGGGATTCGTAGGAAACGTTGAAGACCTTGGCGAGGGCTTTGACTTCGTAGTCGGGGACGAAGCGGTCGCCTTTTTCGATGCGGAGGATGGTGAGGTCGGAGCATTCGCAGCCGAGCAGCTGCACTTTTGTCGCCAAATCGTGCTGCGACCATTTCTTTTCCAATCGCAGCGCGCGGACTTTTGCGCCGATTATATTTTTCGAGTCGCCCGACCAGTAAATTTTCATCACGCACCGCCAGCTTCATAAGATGAAGTTTCTTATCTTGATTTTAACGGTGACAGATGATAATATACTTCTAAAGATGAAGCATGAGGAGTGTAATTTTATGATGACATACAAAAATCTATACTGTGCGCTGGTGCGCAGCATGAGCGAAGCCATCGACCTGTACGATGAAGGAAAAGGCATTCTTGCCCGCGAAACGTTGCACAAAGCCCTTCTGGACGCAGAAGAGCAAGTCATCTCCCACGACATCATCCCCGACGAACCTATCAGCAGTGCCGCCTCAGCTGAAAACTAAAAAGTGCGGCGAGCGCAGCAATGCCGCGCCCGCAGGCAGTCTGCCGCCGTGCTGTCGTCACACGCGCCTCACGATAGTAAGGCGCGGTTGCAACCGGTAACGGCTCGCAGAGACTCATGGCGAAGCCATGTACACCGCACCTACACTCCGCAGGCTGCGCAGTCATTCAAGCCTCAGACTGCCAATGTGCGGGGTCGAGGGGGAAGGCCCCTCGTCCTTTCTCTCGGGGGTTGTAAAGGGGGATACTCTCTTTCGAGAAAGAGAGTATCCCCCTTTTACGCACTCCCGCACGGTGCGGGAATCGTCCTCCTGCACCGATGCAGGGAAATATTTTTACGCCTCCGGCGTAAGAACGCCCTTCTCTGTAACCAGCATCGTGCAGCGCATATCATGCTCCTCGACCGGCACCTCGGGCGACATCAGCTGCTCGCGGCAGATGAGCACCGTCGGGCAGTGGAGCTGCGGCAGCAGGCGGTCATAGTAACCGCCGCCCTGGCCGAGACGACGACCCTTGCGGTCGAACGACAGGCAGGGCACGACGGCGAAGTCGATGTCCGCCGCGGTGACGAGTGCGCAGCTCTTTTTCGGCTCTAAAATGCCGTAGGCGCCCGCCTCCAGGTCGTCCATCGAGCGCACGACACACAGGTCGATGGCGTGCTCGGCGGCGCAGCGGGGCAGAATCAGCGCCTTGCCCGCGGCGATGGTCTCGTTCATAAAGAGCGAGGTGTCGATCTCCTTTTCGGTGCCGGCAAAGGCGAAGACGATTTTTGCGCTCTTGTACTCGTCGAGTGCGAGCAGGTGGCGGCAGATGGCCTCAGAGCTCTCAGCCTTGTAGGTGGGATCGAGCGTACGCTCTTTCTTGCGGATAAAGGTTCTCAGTGCTTTTTTCTCTTCGATCACAGACATGGGAAGGACCCTCCTGATGCTTTCAAAATTTGACAGCAATATCGTAGCAAAAAGCGCGGCAAAAGGCAAGCTGCCGAAGAAAGTAAAATAATATCCCGCCGCGCTTGTCAAAAGAAATTGACAGCAATTTTTAATTTTGTTATCCTAATCATGGATAGGAACGCGGATGACCGCGTCGATCAGAGGAGGAATTTTTACCATGGCTATGCTGCTCAAGGGAGCCGAGGTCGCCAAGGCGCTGACCGAGGAGCTCCATGCAAAGACGGAAGAACTGAAGAAAAACGGCGTAGAGCCCTGCCTCGCCATCCTGCGCGTCGGCGCGCGTGAGGATGACCTGGCCTACGAGCGCGGCGCGCTCAAGCGCTGCGAAAAGGTCGGCGTCGCCGTCCGTCAGGTCGTCCTGCCTGAGGATGTGACGCAGGAGGTGCTGATGGAGAACATTCACGCGCTGGGCGCGGACGAGAAGGTCCACGGCGTGCTGATGTTCCGCCCGCTGCCGGGGCACCTTGATGACGAGGCGGCCCGCGCGGCGCTCGACCCGAAAAAGGACATGGACGGCATCACCGACGGTTCCATGACCGCTGTTTACGCCGGCACCAAGGGCGGTTATCCCCCCTGCACTGCTGCGGCCTGCGTGGCACTGCTCAAGCACTACAACATTCCCATCAAAGGCAAGCGTGTCGTCGTTATCGGCCGCAGCCTTGTCATCGGCAAGCCGGTCTCTCTGCTGCTGCTCGCCGAGCATGCGACCGTGACCATCTGCCACAGCCGCAGCGAGAACCTGCCCGACATCTGCCGCGAGGCCGACATCCTCGTCGTCGCCGCCGGTAAGGCCGGTATGGTCGGCGCGGAGAGCGTGCGCGTCGGTCAGGTCGTGCTGGATGTCGGCATCCACGTCGGCGCGGACGGCAACCTCTGCGGCGACACACGCTTTGCCGAAGTTGAGCCGGTCGTCGAGGCCATCACCCCGGTCCCCGGCGGCGTCGGCACCGTGACGAGCACAATCCTCGCAAGCCATGTCGTCGAGGCGGCGGAGCGCGCGGCGAACCAGTAATTTTCGCAATTCAACCCAAATAGAAGAGAAAGGAAACCAGCGGACAAGAGAACAGGGGGAAACTTATGGGACTTTACGATTCCGTTGACCGCGGCAAGCCGAAGCCCAAGCGTTTGACCGGCCCCATCGCGCTCTGCTGCGCGCTGTTTCTGCTCTTTGGCGGTCTGACATACTGGGCCTGTCACTACCAGTTCCGCTTCCACGCGTTTATTTCCGACTTAACGGACAGCACGCGCGATGCGCGAAGCACAGAGACGTTTCGCGTCACAGTGAACGAAAGCGAAACGGACGTATCGATCGACGATCTCAGTGACCTTTTATACCTTATCGACAAGGCCGGCGCGGGCCGCACCGCCGCTGCGCCGGAGGAGATGCCCTACGCCGTGATCGACTACGGCGACGGCTCGACGCTTGAGATCTGGGAGGTCGAGCTCGTGAATCCGTCCAACGACTGGACGGAGGGGCCGTTTTTCCGCTACACGGACGCGAAGGGGAAGCCGTATGGCTACGACACGGACCAGATTCGCTGGGAAAGCGTTGTCCGACTCTTGGGAGAGTGAAGAAAGGGAGCACCCGCAGGGGTGCTCCTTTTTTTGCGTGCTCTCCAGCGCGGCAGCGCTGCTGGGGTTGCGCGCCCACAGGGCGCGGGGATTTTGCAGCCCGAAAGGGCTGCTTCTGTCCCTGCACCGTGCAGGGGGCGAGTCAAAGGGGCCATTCTCTTTCGCAAAAGAGAATGGCCCCTTTGGAACCCCAAGAGA
>ERZ773193.2616-NODE-2616-length-18518-cov-6.963007_pt1 | contig 18518 bp, 29 predicted proteins | sample MGYA00511110_ERZ773193 | MGnify/ENA primary metagenome ERZ773193 (study PRJEB29015, sample SAMEA2737784) | human gut metagenome | biome: human gut; feature: human-associated habitat; material: faeces | place: China | collected 2012 ...
TGGCCGGCTGCCATTTTCCCGCTGTTGGCTTGCGTAATGGTGGGCCACTCCCGGCCCCGGATTATTCGATCTCCGTTACTTCTTGCCGCTCCGGAGGTCGTTGCCCGTCTTCACTGTGCCCTTCTTGGACACAGTGGTCTGGATGGGGGCCTGTACCACCTGGGGCCCGGAGTTCTTGATCCGGCCCACGTAGCCGAAGCCGCCGCGCTTGCCGCCGTTCTTCATGCAGGTGCCGCCTCCTTTCTTGCAGATTGAGATTTTCCCGCGTTCTCATGCGTTCGTCCTCACGGACTCCATATCGCTCAATTCCCCGTGCACGGGGAATATCGCTCACTCCGTCGTTCGTCCTCTTCCCACCACGCCCCGCGTGGTGGGGGCCCTTTTACCTACCCGTCGGCGTCTGATTGCCTTGGTTGACTGTGGATGCGGCGTCCCGCCGCCCTCGCTGCTGGGCCTGCATGGCCAGTATCTGGAGCTGTATCTGCTGGGCCTGGGCGGCCTGCTGCTGTTCCCGCCGCAACCGCTCTTCCAGGTATTTCTTGGTGGACCCGGCCCCGGGGTAGTGCAGCTCCTCCATCTTCGCCCAAAACAAAATGAGCGTTTCAAGGTCCGTCGGGTCGCCGAAGGCCCTGCCCTCAAGGTTCTGCCGCGTCTCCTGCCACATCGCCTCGCGGTTGCTCGCCAGCGGCGCGCTCGTGTCGCACGAGAAAAGGAACTGATCGTTCCAGTGCAGCTCGCCGTCTTCGCCTTCTTCGAGGAAGTCATAGCGGTTGAACTCCTCGTACATCGTCTCGCCCGTGCTGTCCTTATACGTCACCGGCCGCGGCTCGTCCGAGTACGCCAGCCAGAATTTGAACATCGTTTCGAAGAGCTCAGCGTAGGCGGCGTTCTTCATCACGCGCTTGCTCTCGAGGCGTCCCGCCGCCTGCGCAGCGGAAAACTCTTTGGCCTTGCCGCTCGTTGCGGTCGTGTCCTGCCTGCCCTGAAAGCTGTCCGTGATGCCGATGATCTGCCGCGCCTCTTCGTACACCTGCGCCAGATACGTGAGCTCGTACTGCAAATTGCCCGAAAAATCGTAGACGTCGATGAGGCTTTTGTCGCTCGGCTTTCCGATGTACCAGCGCTCGCCGTCCTCGGGATCGGTGCGCAGGTCCACCCGGTCGGGGAGCGTGATGCGCGTGCCTGCCTTCATCAGTCGGTCGATGATCTTCTGCTCGATGCGGTTGCTCGTGTTCTGCTGGTCGCGGATCATGTCAACGTCGCTGTTTCCGAGCAGCTGGCCGAAAACGCTCACGCTGCGCTGCAAGATGATCGGGTAGCGGTCCGGCCGGTAATACGGGATGCGCACCGGCGCCTGTACCGGCAGGCCGTTTTCGTCCACCGTCTCCTGCATCCCGCCGACAAACGTGCCATCGCTGCGCTGTACCGGCGCATAGAGCTCTTCGAAGTCCTGCGTCTTGCTCTCCCAGTCCTTGCCGCCGCACCACGGGCACGCACCGCCTGAGTAGGCCGTGCCGTTTACCTCCTGCCCCGGCAGCGGCTTTACCTTGCCGCAGCTCTTGCACACCGGCTGCCTGCGTGCCTGATAGTCCTTGAGGTTTTCGAGCTCCGTGTCGTTCACCCACGTGTAGCGGTCGATGCCGCCGCGCTCGTTGAGCTTGTAGCCGATGTAAAGCGTCAGGTTTCGGTTGCTCGTGGAGCCGTCGCCGCCGCGGACATCCGGCTCGCTCTCACCCTCGTTTTCAAGCAGCACGCCGTAGCGGCGCTCGACGTAGCCCTTCGTCGTCGGCACCTTGACGATGAAATAATCCATGTCGGCAATGCCCGTGTAGACGTTCGGCTGCGGCGCGAACTGCTGCGGGTGGATGAGCGTCACGTTCACCTCGCCGACGGTCGTGCTCGTGCGCTTCGTGTTGTCCCACTCGACCAAAAAGCCCACGCCGCCCTGAATGGGCACCGTGCGCTCGGCCAGATCGTTCAGCGCCTCAAACGGGAGCCGGTCGAGCTCGTTGCGCAGAAAGTGCTCGATCACGTCGGCCAGGTGCTCGTCCTTCTTGCGCCGCGGCGTCACCTTCGGCTGCGGGATGCTGCTTGATACCTGGCTTTCGATGTTCTCGAACGTGATGTTGCGCACGTGGCTTGTCTTTTTCAGCGTGCCGTCGCGGTGCGTGTCGCCGGGGACGAGCGGCTGCATCGTGCGGTCCCCGTTGTAGACCGCCTCGCGCTCGTTCATTTTTTCGACTTCTTTCGACCACTTGGCGTCGCTCTCATTGAGGCGCGCCTGCCACTCGCGCAGCTCCTCGCTGATCGTGCTTGTCTTTGCTTTTTCTTCCATGTCTTTTCTCCCTCTCATCGCGGCTCGCCCCAGAGCGCCAACATTTCTGCCCGCTCGGTCTCGCTCGCGCTGTTGTAGTCCTCCCACATGTCCGCCGTCCAGCGCGTTTTCTTCACGCTGCCGGCGGTCTTAATTTCCATCGTCTGCTGGGGCCGCGCATAGTGCGCGATCGCCAGCGCCATCACGCAGTCGTCGTGCGCGCCCGGCTCGGCCTCTCCCTGCAGGTCTTTCTCCCGCCGCACGAATGTCAGCATCTCGAGCAGCGTGTCGCGGTCGTTCACCGTGCTCATGCTCTCGCGCAGAATGCGGATGAGCTCAGACAGGATCACCGGCCGCGTCAGCCGGTTCGTCTGGAAGCCGAAGGCGTGCTTGATCTTGCCTGTGAAGTCGTCCTCCACCTCGCGCACGTACAGGTTGCGGTAGCCCATCAGGTCGAGCAGCTTCGTCGGGTACGTCGAGAAGTTCGTCTCGATGGCGAGCAGCGCGTCGTTGTAGTACTTGCCGAGGCAGTACATCTGCCGCGCATACGTGTCCTCGTCGTACTGGTGGCGCAGCGTGCAGACCTGCTTGCCCGTGATGTTGTCGAGCACCTGCCCGACGAAATAGTCGCTGCCGTCGCCCGCCGTGTCGCCGCCGATGACATACGGCCGGCCGGGAACGACATCCTCGTAGATCGTCACCGCGCCGTCCGGATCGTCCACCCACGCCCAGCGCTCGAGGTGTACGCCGTCTTCCTTGACGACATTTTCGAAATAGCCGCGCCTCGGCTTTTTCGCCCGCTCCACCGCGAGCAGCCGCTCGCTCACCTTTTTCGCATCGAACACCGTCTTGCCCGTCACGCCCCACTGGCCGAGGCAATAGACCTGGTAGTAGTACTCGTCCGTCTCTTTGAAGGCCTCAAGCGTCGTGATGGCCTCCGCCGTCAGAAAGCGGTTGTCGAGATACGTGCTCTCGTGCACCGTCGCGCGCGGGTCCTTGCGGTCGAAAAACCGCTTTTTCAGCCAATGTGTGATGCTGATCGGATTGAACGTCAGGATCATTTGCAGGTAATAGGGGAAGTCTGTGCGCAGTCGGATGTCCAGCTGGTCGAAGTCCCCCTGCTCCAGCTCGCTCGCTTCCTCGATCCAGATGCCCGTGATGTCGTAGATCGACTTGAGCTTCTCCACGTCGTCGAGGCCCGCGAACAGGATCTTGCTGCCGTTTGCAAACGAAATGCTCATGTCGCTCTTGTTGACTCTCGCCCCGCTCTCGGGGTAGTAGTCGGATATCTGCCCGCGCAGCTGCTCAAAGCAGCTCTCGCGCAGCGTCCGCGCCACCTTGCGGCACACCAGCCAGCGGTGCCCCGGCTCGCTTGTCACGCGCTCGAGCACCTTGCGCCCCGCGAAGATCGACTTGCCGCTGCCGCCGCCGCCTTTCAGGACGAGGTAGCGGTGCCGGTCGAACAGCAGCGGCAGGAAGTGCGCGTTGTTCGTCGCGCGGAAGTCCCGCCACCACAGCGCCACCTCAAGCTCTCGCTCATAGGTCCGCGTCTTCGTCGCCGCCATCGTGCTCAAACTCCTGCATCAGCTCGCGCAGCATCGCTTGCCGCTCCTCGAGCGGGATGCTCGCCGCCGTCACGGTCTTTGTCGCCCGCTCGCCGAGCTCGACCTCTTTCTTCTCGCTGTAGCCGTAGTTGTTCGTCAGGTTGAAGAGGATTCCTTTCAGGTCCTTGCCCGGCCGCGTCAGCATCTCGTGCTCGTTCCAGGCCTTCATGCGCTCGCGCACCCGCTCGCCGACGGCCGCGAATTCCTCGCTCTTGCCCATGTACCGGCTCCACGTCGCCCGGTCGATGCGAAGAAAGGCACACAGCTCGTGCATGCTCGGCGGGATGATGTACTCCGTCACCTCAACCTCTTCGCCCAGCGTGTTTTTCACCGGCACGGGGATGAGGATCACATGGCCCTTGTCGTCGCGCTTGCCGCTGTCCACCATTTCCGTGACCTTCACGCGTCGCGTGATCGCTGCGAAATAGCGCTCGCAGGCCTTGCCCAGCGTTGCCGCCGTGTATTTCTTCTGCCGCGCCATCCGCACCCCTCCCCTCGGCGCGCTTGCCTTGTTTTCAAAAAGTGTAGCAAATGCAACACGTCACGAACCGTCAACTTTCGGGCATGAAAAAAGAGCCGCAATCCCTTGCGGCTCTAAGCGTTTCGGCATTTCCTCGCGCGCGCACGCGCGAGAGCATGCACGCAGCGCGCCCAGGCTCCCCCGCGCGCGTCGTCGTGTTGCGTTTTCTGTTTTGTTATTCCCGTTTCGCTCTCGATGAGCGTTCTTTTCTGATCTTGCCCACCTCTGGCAGAATGTAGCGTATGTACTGCGGCATGCCTGGCGCCCATCCGGCACGGAATAGCAGCTGCCCGCCGCGCGGCACGCTCAATTCAGCGCCCGACAGCGCCGCGCGATCTTTCGGCTGCGGCAGCGTCAGGTTACGGCTCGGGCAGTATTTTTTCTCGTCCGGCACGTAGCGCACCTGCACCAGCAGGTAGTGCGCAAGGCCGAGATAATCCACCTCGTCATACAGGTGCTCGCAGTGCGTCCCGCCCGCCGTCCACTTGCTGCGCGCGATCTCCATCGCCTCCGCGTTGACGACCACGTGATGATGCACGCGCACATATTCGCCCGTCTTGCCGTCCAAATCTGCTGTCACCGGCACATAGCGGAACGGCACCCCTGCCGCTTTGCAGGCGCGCCTCGTTCTTCTCAGCCATAGCTTGAGCTGCCGGTTCGCATTCTTCCAGATCGTTTCGGGGTCCTCCGTCCCGCCGCCGAGCTTTGCAAAGGCTTCGTCCGTATAGCTCAGGCGCATCAGGTGATCTGCGCAGCTGAAATTTTCATTCAGCAATCGAGCCAGATGCTTTTCCGCGTTCGCTTCATTCCGCTGCTGCTGCTTGATGTCGCTTTTGAGCTTTCGCTGCGATCGCGTCGGCTTCTCGCCCGGCACCCAATATTTGATTTTTTCGCCCACGGCGCCCGCCGTGTACGTTCGGATGACCCAGTAGCCCTCTGTCATGCTTTCGCCCTCCATCGCCATTTTCGCCATTTGGGGAAGATGGTTCTAAACTCAGCGCTCAAGGAACCCCGATAACGCGCACGCGCGCGTTATCGTTAATCTATTTAATGTGTGTTCGGCCTTCTGTGCGCCGTCGCGCCCTTTCGGCGGCAGCGCACACAGGGCCGAAGCCCTGTCACAGTCTCCGCGGGAAACCCTCGTAATACTTCCGCACGATCCGCTCGAGCGTCGAGCGGGAGAGGCTGTGCTTCATGCAGATGTACGTCGCGTTCGCGTCCGTCGTCACGAATTCGAAAAGTGCCCGGTAGTAGTCCCCGCCGCCGCACTCCATACACAGGTTGAGGATCTTCCGCTGCGCCTTCTCCGGCATCTCTCGATACAGCAGCGATGAAAAATAGATGTATCCCTGCCGTTCATAGCTCACCGGCACGCTCTTTTTGTATCGGAACATCGCTCTCTCCCCTCCTCTCCCGCTCTTTGTCCGTCAGAAGCGGAAATACTCTTTCATGCAGCGCCACACATTGCGCCACGGATGCGCCATGCACCACTTGAGGCTTTCGTGATAGTCCTCCTTGATGCTTCTCTCGGTCTTGATCGTGTGCAGCGCCCCGCACAGCAGCTCTTCTTTGCGCGCTGCGCGGTCCTCCGCCACCTTGAGCTCGCCGCGCAGATGCGCCGCTTCGGCCAGCGCGTCGTCGTGGCGCTGCTTGGCCTCGGCCAGCTCCAGCTCGCGCTTGCCCAGCAGGTGCGCCAGCTCGCGGCTTTCGTTCTTTGCCTTCTCGATGGCCTTCATGTCCTCGCCGTGCGCCTCGAGCGCCTGGTCGCGCATCTTCTCTGCCTCGTCGATACGCGACCGCAGCATCGCCGCCGAATGGTCCGCGCTCTTATACTTCGCGGTGACCTCTTCCAGCGCCTTTTCATTCACCTCGAGCTTTTCCGTCAGCGCGCCGATCTCTCCACGCAGCTCGGTCTCTCTGCTCTCCGCCGCCTCCTGCTTATCCAGCGCCTCTTCGAGCATCTTGAGCATCTGCTCCTTCGTGACCTTTTTAATGTTGATCTTCTGCATCGCTCAGCCCTCCTCAGGAAGCTCAATCCTTGCAACGCCGTACCCGTCCGCGCACTCGTGCTCGATGCGGCAGCCGCGCGCCTCCCGCCAGTCTTTGGCAAAGATTGCCACATCCGCCGTCGCCAGCAGCTCGAGTGACTTGCTCAGATAGTAAAGCGGCGCTTTTGCGCCGGCCGGAACATCGAGCCCGCCCTTGAAAAAGCTGTCGATGACCTCGACCTCGCCGCGCCCTGCGTACACGGCCTTCGCGATCGCGATCAAATCCTCGCGCTCACTCTCGATCTCCTCGTTGCTCTTGCCGCGCATCGGCTGCGAGATAAACAAGCGCACCGTCGGCAGCTTCGGCACGGCCGATTCGTCCGCCGCTGCCTCGCCGTTCACGCCGCCCACCGCCGTTTGCAGCAGGAAGCCCAGCAGCTCCCAAATCTTATTTCTGATCCGTTCCATGCAGATTTCCTCCCCCAGCTTCTCGTCGTAGTTCTCCGCGCTCACGCAGCTCGAGCTCTCCACGATCTCAAAGCCGTTTTTCAGCACCGCGCGCACAACGGTCGTCTTGCCGCCCATCGTCACGGTTTCGTGGTGGTCGATGAATCGCTCGACCATCTCCGCGCTGATGCTCGGCGCCTCAGTCTTGAGCTTGCCGTTCACCTCGAGCGGCAGATACGCGCGCTCGAAGACCTCATTCGGGCTGAAGCTCTCGTACCCGTCCGCATAGCGCACCTTGTAGCCGCGCTCGACCTTGTAGCCGCACGGCACTTTGTTCTCTGCGAGCGCAACGACCTTGCCGTCCACACGGTAGGCGGGCTCCGCCTCGATGAGTTTCGTTCCGATGTACTGTTTCATAGTAAAATTCCTTTCTTTTTCGCCCGCAGGCGTGATTAAAGATGTAACTGCTCGTGCTCGCGCGGCTTCTCGACGAGGATCTTCACGACCTTCACGTCGCCGTAGCGCTCAAGGTCCATCGCCGCGCGCTCCTTGATGCCCTGAACAGCGCTCTCCGGCACGTCGGCCTGCAAAATAAACGTCACCTTCATGCCTTTTTCTCCATCGCGCCCAGGTCGCTAAGCCCGCACTCAATGACGCGCCACACGTGGATGTCGACCATCAGCCCGTCCACGACGATCGCGCGCAGCGTCTCGCGGCTCACGTCCCCGCCGCAGGCCGTGCTCACGCGCTCTGTCCACCCCGGACCGGTCCGCACCTTGTAGCGCACCAGCGCGTCGAAGATTTTCCGCTTCTCCGCCGCGCCGTAGCCCTTGACGCTCAGCGTCGGGAGCGGTTCGGGCGGCGGCGCTTCCGCGGCCGGCCGCTTGTCCTGTCCCGCCGTCCACACAAGGCCGTCCTTTTCACTCTTCGGCGGCGCGATGGGCGCGGGCTTGTCCGCCTTCGCGCCCTTTTTCTCGCCCGCGCCGAGCATCGTCCGCCGCATCAGCGTGTTGATGGCCCAGTCCGCGCAGTATGTGCAGAAGTCGAGCTTCGCGATCTCCCCGCCGCCCGCGCCACTCGCCGTCACGCTCACACGCTCGTGCGCGCTCATCCCCGTGATGACCCGCCCGCACCGGTCGCAAAATACCCGCACCATCCGTTAGCCCTCCCTTGGCTTGCCGTAACTGCAAAAATCGAGATTTTCCCGCACGGGCGTGAAAATGCTACCGTTTCCGTAATGGAGGATCGAGCGCGGGCAATGGCAATATATTCCCTTTTTGCCGTCCGTCCGGTCGTAAGCCTCCCCGTACTCGCAGTTCTTGCAGTACGGTACCGTCACCGTGCGTCCTTCTTTGTCGGCGTCAACCAGCTCGCGCAGGTGGTCGGGCGTGGTGCCCAACGCCGCCGAGGCCACCTTGACGAACATCGGGAGCGAGGCCGTCGCCGTGATCTCCTCCGCCGTTATGCCCGTGTCCTCGTAAGCGGCAAGCGCGCTGTAGAGCTGCCGAATGATCTGCCGCAGTACATCCTTCGATACGCTGTTCAGCACCGGACCGTTCAGAATCAGGTCCAGCAGCTTCGGCTTCATGCCTTCAAGGTCTGCGAGCGGGCCGAGATACCGGTCTACGCTCTCGTCCACTCTGACCTCTTCATTCGTTAGTCGTTTCATGTCTCATTCCCTCCGTCGTCCCGCGGAAACGCGACGTAAGCCGTTGCGCACAGCTCGCTGCCGCCGAATTTCCCCGCCGCCGATCTTTCCTCGATGCGGATTGCCCCGCTTTCCAGCATCTTTTTCGCCAGCATGTCCACCAGCCGCTCGCTGCTGTATTTCTTGTACCTCTGCAAAAGCTCCTCTGCGCGCGGCCCGTTGTCAAACGGCATCGCCCGCACCTCGATCTTCCTGACGTGGTAGCGCTCTTCCTTGATGAGCACTCTGTCCTGCGGTTTCGGCGGTGGAACCTGCTCAACATATCCGCCGAGTGCTCTGATCGCGCCCTGCCGCAGCTTTTCAAGTAAACCATTCATTTTGCTTTGCCTCCTCCGCTCCTTCTTTCGTCGCGAAAAATGTCTTGCCGAAGTCGCTCAGCTTCTCATAGCCCTCGCCGTCCTCGCCTTGCAGAAGCAGCGCCGCCTCGACGGCGCGCAGTTTCACCGTTCTGCCGCAGCCGGGCGCCCACACTTCGCCGCCGAGCTTGCACGGCAGCGTGATCGCGCGCCCGTCCGCGCCGGCCTCGACCAGCTCGCGCAGGCGTTCGCAGCCGATCTCGTGTAGCTTCTTGCTCATCAGCCGCCCGATCAGGATCATACCGTCGCTGCTGAGCTTTTCTTCCTTGAGGATTTCGACCCCGCGCGGCGTCAGCCTTGTCGCCTCGTAGGCGCGCAGGTCTTCCCGGTTCCTCAAATAATCCCGAATGAGCTGCTGCACCACGAATCGCCGTTCCATCGGCCACGCCGCGATTTGCTCTTGCAGCTTTTTCAATGCTTCGTCCGAAACCATCATTTCCTCCTGTTCCGCCGCGCATCCCTGCGCCGCTTCTTCTGTGTTCGTTTGCAATATCCTCCGAATGCCGCGTCCGAGACCGCCAGCGTGCGTTCCATCTTGCGCAGATCGCGCAAGGAAAAATAGGGATAGCCCATCATCCGTCAGCCCTCCTTGTCCTGCCACCCGCAGTCTGCACAGGTGTTAATATCCTTCTCCGCGTTCCAAAAGATGTTCTTTGACCCGCACGCTGGGCATCTTGGAACGTCCCCTATGACGCGCGGCCCGATAGGCCCTCTCGGCCCAGGGTCGTCTCCGCCGCATCCCTCATCTCCTATAACACCCGGCTCTCCCCTCGGCCCCGTCGGGTCCATGTGCCCCAGTACGATCTCGTCGCCGCGGCTCAGAAACTCTTTCAGCGTGCCGCCCCGCTTTTTCAGCCCCTCGTCCATCTTCGTCAGCGCCTCAAGGCCCTGCTGCTGGAATTCGATCAAATCAGCCGCTTCCCGCATCGTTCTGCCGATGCAGCTCGTGCCGATCAGGCCTCTGTTGTGGCTCGGGCATTCGTTGCAGTTGTCGCTCGCGCAGCATCGCAGCGCCGTCAAAACCTCGTCACTTGTCATCGCTCTTGCCCTCCTTCGGCTTGACGCGCTGCACGATGCTGAGGCAGTCCGGTTCAATGTTCTTCCATACCGGCGATTCCGGGTCTCCCACGGCCATCATCATGCTCACCTTGAAAATCTCCGCCGCTGCCTTGTCTCTGCGCGCAAGCATACTGTAGACCGCTGTGAGCAGGTAGGCCGATTCGGCGAGCAGGTCTCCCATCGTCCCTCCGGCCGCCAGTTCCTTCACGTTTCCGTTCTCGTTCTTATAGCTCAACATGTCTGTGCCCTCCTTAAAATTTGAAACTCTCGCGGATGACCACGCCGCCGACGTTCGCCTCCGCCCCGTTCCCGCTCATGATCTGGCTCGCCTGAACGCTATTCATCGCACACCTCCTGCAAAAAGGCTCCCCTGCGAGGCGTATTCCTCAAAGCGTTTTTCCTGCACCTCGAAGTAGTACTTGTCGATTTCATGCCCCATAAAGTCGAGCCCAAGCTCCAATGCAGCGATACGGCTGCTGCCGCTGCCGAGGTGTGTGTCGAGTATGCTGTCCCCCGGCTTTGCGTACTTTTGAAACAGCCACGTGTAAAGTGCTACAGGCTTTTGCGTGGGATGAATGCGCTGCTCGTTCAGCGCCTTATTCCCTTGCTGAACAAAGCCTTCCGAAATGCTCTTGCCCTGCATCATGCCGTTCCACATGTAACGGAAAAGCCGCACGCTGTCGTGGCAATTTGTGGCCGCGATCTCACAATCGCTGAAGGAACTGCCCCCGTTGCACTTGTCCCATACGATGCGCCCCGGCGCGAAATGGTAATCGAAATAGTTACAACCCCAAACGATGTAGTGCTTCGCGACCCGTTCCAGCTCATCGAAATATTCGCGTGTCGGAATGTCCCACTTCGGCGATATGGGGTAGTCTCTGTGTACACCGATTTTGCTGACCTTGCAGCCGTAATACCCACGCCGCTCCGGCCCGCTGAAATACGGCGGATCGACCACGGCGAGGTTGAAAGCCTTGTCCGGCAGCTTCTTCATTGCCTCCATGCAGTCAACATTTTCAGCAATGTTCATCGCGTACATCCTCCACATAGCACCAGCTCTGCGGCGCGCGCTTATCGCAATCGCAACATTCCCCGCACCCGAAGACGCTTGGCTCGCGTCTGCAAAGCCTTTCCGCCCAAAACTCAAACAAGCACTTCGGCGCGTCGTAGATGCGCAAATCGGTGATGTGCCAGCCGTAACCGTCGCCCCACGCGAGGTAATCATTCAGCATTTTAGGCGTCAAGCAGGCTGCATTGAGCAGCCCGCCGACGGGCGATGTGCGCATGGTGGCGGCGTCGCAAATGCGAGTCTCCACTAAATTCGGAATGCCCGTGTACCCGATGTGCGTGATCCAGTCGATTCGGTCGCAGGTAAACTCCCCGACGACCTTGCCTCCGCCGTAAAACTGTGGCCTTGGATAGTTTGTCGCAATGAAGTCCTCGTGCGGATATTTTGGCAGCGTGCAGTAGATATAGCACTTAAACGGCGTGTCCATCTTCGGGCGCGTCTTGCGCACTTCAATCGTCTTATTGCCGTTGACGATCTTCTCGCACCACTTCGGGCGGATACTGATTAAAACTGCTTTGCTCATGCTTCTACTTCCTGCACCTTCTTCAGCGGGCAGTAGAAAAGGCAGTTTTTCTTCGCGCAGTCGCGCAAAATTGCCGTATGGATCGCCTTGCCGCTCTTGTCGAATCGCATTTCGTACCCCTCCGGGTAATATTCAATCCCGGCATACAGCACCTTCGGCTTGCGATAGGTGAGCATCGCCGCGCTCACGCAGAGTTTCAGATAGTCGCTGCGCTTCACGCGCCCTCACCTGCCTTTTCAGAGATCATGTCCCGCAGCGCGCCCAGCGCGCGGTAGATCTTCGGGCGGTTCTCCTCATCCAGCTCGTCTACGATCTCCGTCATGCGGTTCACGGTTTCCTGCGCCTGCCGGAACAGCACACTGAATTCCGCGAGTGCCTTGTTGTCCATGGCCGCCGCGCTCTTCTTCGTCTTTTCCAGTGTCTCGCGCAGGGCCGCGCGCTCGTCCTCGGCCTTTTTCAGCGCCTCCGCCGCGGCCGCCATCTCGGCCTTCGCCTTTTTCAGCTCGTCCTTCGCTTTTTTCAGCTCCTCGGCCTTCTTGCCGAGCGCCTCTGTCTTCTCCGCTTCCGCGTCCTTCTTCGCTTCCGCCACCGCCGCCGCGATCTGTTCCTCGCTCGCGTCCACGGTCTGCACCGCCACGTCCACGGGCTTCTCGCGCAGCTCCTTCATTTCGCGTTCCAGTGCCGCCGCGCGCTCCTGCGCGGCCAGCGCCGTGCCCTGCGCGTTTTCCACCTCGGCGCGGGCGGCGTCCGCCGCGTCCTGCGCCTTCTGTGCTTCCGCCGCGGCCTCCTCGTTGGCCTTGCGCTGTTCGTCCAACTCGCGCCGCGCCTTGTCGCGTTCCAGCTCAGCGAGCTTGCGCTGCCGGATGGCCTCTTCAAGCTCGCGCTTGCTCATCTCCACAACGCTCTTTTCCTCCCCGTTGACAAGGTGTTTTTCGCTCGCGAAATTCTCTCGCTCAGATGCCGGCAAAGCCAGTAATACCAAGGCTTTCGAGGTCCCCAAATCCCCCACCAGTGAGGTATTTCCGTACTCCCTCGCAAGCTGCATAAATCGCTGCGCGCTCGTCTCCGAAAACTCCACTTTTTCGCTCAGCCACGGTAGCCAGTCCCCGTGTTTGAGCTGTGCTTTTGCCTCGATCAGCCGCTTGCCAATCTCGATGACGGCCTGTCCGCCGACATTTTTGTAAAAGATGATCTCGTCCGTGATGGCGGTGATGCTGCGCACCTCGCCGGCCACGGCCATTTCCATTGTTTCGCTCATGCGCCTTTCCTCGCTTTCTTGTCCACTTTGTTCGTTTCAGCGAACTTTTTGCGTTGTTCCTCCATGAACCACGGCGTCAGCACCTCGCGCTCCCATCTGTCGCAGAAGTCGCGCACCTTTTTCGGGATGCCGTGCTCATACTGCTTGCGCTCACCGTGGCGTTCGTTGCCGTATCCGTGCAGCTGGATCTCCTTCGGCATTGCCCGCGTCAGGTCGATGTTCAGCGTGTAATAGCTTCGCTCTGGCCTGCGGTAGTGCCGCACAAAGAAGATCGGCTTGCCGCTGCAATGCGTCCTGCCGTAGGTACCCACGCAGTGCCGCAGCGTCTTCCCTTCGTCGATGAGCTCCCGCTCCTCCTGCGGGATACGGATGCAGAGCTCGCCGTCCGTCCATTCCAGCGCCTTGAGCCGGATGTAGACCGGCGTAAAATCCGCCGAGTAGTACTTCACGCCCTCGTGCGCCGCGTACATCTCCATTACACGGTCGTGCGCCGCTTGCAGGTCGCGCGGCCACAGCGTTTCGTTCTGGTCCGCCAGCCACAGCGCCCGCAGCACGCGCCGGTAATCGAGCAGCAGTTGCACGCCGCCTTTCAGCCGCTTTTGCTTTTCAAGGTATTTCACCACATGCGTCGGGTGCAGATCGGTCTCGACGGCCCGATAGGCGCCCAGCAATTTTTCCATGTCGTTCAGGCCGAGCTTGCCGACCTCCTGCGCGAATTGCAGCGCGTCCGCGTTCTTTACGAGCATCCGATAACTCGCCCAGCACCGCACGGTGCCTTCGCTCCAATGCTTCCCGCGCACCTCGCGAAAGGCTTCCTTGCTCATGCCGAGCATTCGGTGCGGCTTCGTCTCACTCCAATCGACCCACGGAATATTTGGTGCGTCGCGCAGCATGGAATAGTTGCCGCACATGTTCAGATAGTTGTCAATGGTCTGCGTCACCGCATCGCCGAACCCCTGCCGCATCAGGTTTTCCACCTGCGGGTGCTTGCGCCAGACGTGCAGATACGCCCCCGGCCAGGTTCCGCCCACGCCGATGTATTTGTCCAGTGCCGTCTTCTCGCCCGTCGTTCCGCCGAGCTCTGGGCCGTAGGCGCATACCCAGCCGCCGACCTGCCGTCCGTTCACGGCGCCGTGGCAGTAATAGGGCTGCTGCATCGGGTCGCAGCTCTGCTTGCAGGGTGTCCACGTTACGTCACGCGCCTCGTTACTGTGGCGCACCGCGCGGAAGCGCCGCAGCACGCCGCAGCGGTCCACGATCAGTGCCGCGTGCGGCGAGAACGTCGCGACGTCTGTTCCCGTGTTGTCCTGATACCGCGCCACCATCCAATAGAGCACCGTGAGATATCCGTCAATGTTCAGCGTTTCGGCTTGCAATGCTTGAAGCGTGCGCCCCTGCCGCAGCTCGCTCCGCCGCGTCACGACCACGCTCTGGTAGCAGCGCGGGCAAACGATCGTCTCGTCGTCAAAGAAGATTTGCGCATCGTCGTCGCCCTTGTCGACGTAGCCGTCATAAATCTGCCCATCCTCGCCCTGCCGCAGGACGATGCCACTCGTACCGCTGTCGCTGACATAGCCCGCAAAAAACTCTTCTCCGCAGTTTGAGCAGGTGCAGCGCGCGCCCCAGCGGCGCTTCCGAGACTTCTCCCAGCGGTCCCAGTCTTCCGCGTCCATGATCTGCGCAATAGGATTTGCGGTCTCCACGCTCTCACGGCTGTAAAGCATTATCCCTGTCCCGAGCACGTCGTTGTCGTAGATATCTTCCAGCACGTCGTTTTGCAGGTCTCCGCATGGCTGGAACGGCAGCTTGTCCGCCAGATTCTCCCATCCGGCGTCTGTGCGGCGGCTCATAAAAAGTCCGCAAGGTCCACGACCTTGCGCCTCTCCGTCTGCGGCGCTGCGGCTGTGCCGCGCTCCGGCAGACCGAAAAACTCACGCAGGATGTCCTCGGCCTCTGCGGGCGTCACGCACCCGCAGTTGCCGACCTTGTTCTTTTTGGCTCGCTCGGCGATCTTCTTCTCTGCCGCCGCGAGCGTCATCTCCTTGTTCTGCGTCAGGTCTGTCAGCAGCAGTGCCGCCGCGGCCTCGTTGCCGCGGACCATATCTTTCAGCTGCTCACCCACCATCCACACCGCCGAGCGCTCTTTCGGCTGCTGGCCCTCAATGGCGGCAATGGCGTCTTGAATCACTCTCATTTCCCTTGCACTTCTTCCCCGCCGCATGCTATAATGGCGGGGAAGAAAATCTCCTTTCATGTGTGCTTTTCTTCGTGGCGGTTGACCGGTGCCATCGGTCAGCCGCCTTTTTCATGCGTTCGCGGCCTGCATGGCCCATTCCGGCATGGCGCTTTTGGCTCTCGTCCGCCGGTCCGGCACGTACAGCGGGCAGCGCACGACGCGATAACTGTCGGTCGTGTAGCGGTAGCACTTCTCGCCGTGCTCGCTCTTTGAGCCGTTGATCGTCGTTTTCTCCGCCTCCCAGCCATTCACGGGCTCGAAGCGGATCGCGTGCGTCTTCGGGTCTCGTGCCGTCCACGAGCAGCCGCCGCACGCCCGCGCGCACGACCAGCACAGCGTCGGCCGCGTCTGCGGTGCGATAAATCGCTTGTCGTCCATCATCTGCGGCGTGCTCTCTTTCTCCTCGGCTCGTCCAGCTTCAGGACAAGCACCATTCCGCGCCACGTCAGCCAACCGGCGCCCACCGCCGCCAGCCACGTGACCGTCTGGTCGGTCTCTGCCGCCGCGGCCGCCGCGTCCATCGCCAGGCATCCCGGCTCCAGCAGGCACAGCAGCAGTACCGCGATCCACAGCAGCACCGTCAGCCGCAGCAGCGCCGCCGCATAACGCAGCACTCTGTCTTCTCTCGTGCGATTCTTTTTCATGTCGTGCATCCTCCTAAAATTTTTCCGATCGCCTGGCTCACCGTGCCCACGCGCGTTTCGATGATCCGCTCCGCGTGGTCGGCCAGCATTTGCGACAGATCCTTGAGCTTGTAGGCTTGCAGCTCGCCGTTTTTGTATTTGATGAGTAGCCCTGGGCTGATGTTGTAGGCCCAGGTGCCCGTCTTCGGGTTCTGCGCCGCAATTCCGAACGGCGCGCGCTCTTCCTGTAGGGCGTATCGGATCGTCACATCCGACCATCCGATGAACTTCGCCGCCAGCTCCACCGGCACGTTGTTATAGCGCAGGATGTCGCCCTCGCTCGGCACGTCCGCCGTCACTCGTCTTGGCATGGTGTCCTCCTTTCACTCGACTAATCTGATGTGATACTCGATCCTCGAGCCGCCATGCCTGACCCGCTGGCGGCTCATTTTTTTAATGGCTTGTCGCAGCGCCTCAAAGGCTTCCTCGCTGCGCACCGTCGCCTCGATCTCCGGCGTTGCCCCGTGGTAAACATCCCACGTCGTCGCCATCTTCAAAGTCTGCATTCCCTTCGCGCTCCTTTCTCGCAATAATGCGAGTTAATGGATAAAAAAATGCGGTTGGCGTCCTCGTTCGACAGCGGAATGGCTTCCATCATACGATGGACCTCGCCGATGGTGAATTTCTCACCACCAGCCCCCAGTTTCCTGTACAGCGTCGAGGCGTCAACCCCAATTTTCTGAGCCAATTCGGGCACACCGATGCCCTTTGACTTCATCATATCCACTAACTCTTTGACGTTAGTCTTCATTCTTTGCACTCCTTTCTTGCATAAATGCGAGTTTCTATTTTCTTTTATACCACTCGCATTTCCGCAAGTCAAGCATTATTTTCGCATTTTCGCAAATTTGTACTTGCGCTTTTGCAAATTTGCGATTATTATAGTCCCTGAGGTGATGCATATGACTACCGGAGAACGCATGAAGTCCCGCCGAAAACAACTTGGTTTCTCGGCGGAATATGTCGCCGACAAGCTCGGCTGCTCTCCTTCTACAATTTATAGATACGAAAATGGCGATATTGAAAAAATGCCCTTGGATGTTCTTGCCCCGCTGGCCTCAATCCTTTTGGTGAGCCCTGAATATCTGCTTAACGGCAGCGGGATAGAAAAAACCGCCGACCCGAAGGTCGACGGCCTTTCCCCATTAGAAGCGCGCTTGATGGAATTGGTTCGCCGGCTTACCGACGATCAGAAGGAGATGCTGCTGGCCCAAATAGAACTTCTACTAAGTAAGCAAGAATAGCTTCCTGATTCTCAGGGGTAAGCTCGCGGAACTTTGCAAGGATCTCTCGATCAAGTCGGTCAAACATTGTGACCTCTCTTTCCCTCAGAAGCTCCCGATGATTGTATTCGGCGCCGCAGAACAGTATATACCATTCTGCCCCGCCGTTCCACCTGTAATGTTTCCCGGCAAAAGGAGGTGCTGCTATATGAAACGTGCAAACGGCAGCGGCTCGATTGTCAAGCTATCCGGCAATCGCCGCCGCCCCTATATGGTTCGCGTCTCCGCGCGCGATGAATACGGACACATTGTCCAGCGCGCCCTCTCTTATCACGAAAAAGCCGCCGACGCCCAGGCCGCGCTTGACGAGTACAACCGCAACCGCCTCGAAGGCAAAGCCCCCACCGCCGACCGCATGAATGTTACCCTGCAGCAGGTCTTCGACGGCTGGAATGCCCGCACTTATCGCAAACTGAATCCGAAGAGCATCGCCGCGCACAATTCCGCGTGGAATAAATGCGTCAGCCGGTACGCAGATCGAAAAATTCGCTCCATCACTCTGGATGACTGGCAACATCTTCTCGACGAACGCGAGGCGGCTGGTCGCTCGCAAAGCACGATCAATAACGTCGCGTCTCTGATTAAGCAGTTGTGCTCTTACTCGATGGAGCGTGATATCCTCGGCAAGGACTACTCGCAGTATCTTGATGTACCGTCCGTCGACCTAAAGAATCCGCGCGGCGCGCTGACCGATACGCAGCTCAAGAGCCTCGAAAAGCTCGCTGCCTCCGGCGAGCCCTGGGCCGATACCGTATTGATCCTCTGCTATACCGGCTTCCGCATTACCGAGTTTTTGACGCTCACCCGCTTTTCCTATCACCCCGAGGATGGCGGCTACCTGCAAGGCGGCTTGAAGACCGAGGCCGGGCGAAACCGCATTGTTCCCATTCACCCGAAGATTCGCCCCTATCTCGACCGCTGGCTCTCCCGCAATGGTGACATGATCATCTGCGACGAGAACGGTGCTGCCGTTGATTCCGACCGTTACCGTGCCTATTTTTCCGCACTGATGAAAAAAATCGGCATTCCGAACGCGACGCCACACTGGTGCCGTCACACCTTTGCAACACTGCTGCACACGGCCAATGTCGACGAGCTCACCGTCAAGTGGCTTATGGGGCACTCCACCCGCAGCGATATCACGGCTCACTACACGCATGAGACGATCGCCGTCCTGCGCACCGCCGTCCAGAAGATCGCTTGATTTTTATGCGCAAAATTTTCTTTTACCGAATGCACAATTATAATCCGTTAGTATCGCGTTAGTAACAAATTAGTAACAAAAATCCCGCCGAGCGCTGAAAAATCAAGGCTCTGCGGGATTTTTTCGATAATGAAATATTATATCCCGTATTGGGAGTTATTGCAAGCATAATATGCTTGCAGATTCCCTGCACCGGTGCAGGGGTGCGGGACAAAGGGGATATTCTCTTTCGCGAAAGAGAATATCCCCTTTGGAACCCCAAGAGA
>ERZ773193.2623-NODE-2623-length-18436-cov-3.227246_pt1 | contig 18436 bp, 8 predicted proteins | sample MGYA00511110_ERZ773193 | MGnify/ENA primary metagenome ERZ773193 (study PRJEB29015, sample SAMEA2737784) | human gut metagenome | biome: human gut; feature: human-associated habitat; material: faeces | place: China | collected 2012 ...
AATGGGGCAATAGGAGAAATATTGTCTACCGCTTTGTTTGCTGCTGACAGCGAACAAACTAAAGTCTTGGTGGGTATATATGCACAATGTCGTGTATATATATATCCACCATGCTGAATATATACTCACCGTGCTGGACATATATATCCACCATACTATATTGGCCATCTATATCCAACGATACTTATCCAACTAGCTGTCAAGATATAGATAGTCTGTAGACGAGCAAAATTAATTATTAAATACGGGCAAATATCCCCATAATTGAATATGACCTGTTTTTTCTGTTTTTTGAGACAAAAATACTATTTGAGATAAGCTCGCATCTTTTATCTTTGCCGTAAATTGTATGGTTTATTAATATAGGCATTGGAATATAAAACGGAAGTAAGTAGATAAATTCAATATAAGCTTGAATATTATCTTATTAATATTAACTCAAATTTATTTAGTATGAAAAACAAAAAAGAAAGTTTCACGTCTCGGGTAGGATTGTTCTTACTATTGGTGACTTTTTGTCTTGGTACAATACAGGCTCAAAGTTCTAAAATTACGGGATATGTGAAAGACCAATCGGGTGAACCGTTGATTGGAGTAAATGTGATGGAAAAAGGGACTACTAATGGAACCGTAACCGATCTAAACGGATTCTACAGCATTGTGGTGAAGGCTTCAAATGCTGTGTTAAAATTCAGTTATATTGGTTATAAGAATCAAGAAATCCCGGTAGCAGGTAAAAAACTGATTAACGTCACAATGAAAGATGATTCAGAGACGCTGGATGAAGTAGTTGTAGTGGGTTATGGTACGATGCGTAAAAAAGACCTGACTGGTTCGGTCGTCCAAGTTCGTCCTGATAAGATTGCCAATGAAAATCCTAAAACTGTTCAAGACATTTTACGCGGAACACCGGGATTAGTGGTAGGTTATGGTGAAGGCGATGCTGGCGCAAAAGGCGGCGGTGAGATGAAAATCCGTGGACAGCGTTCCGTTTATACAGATGGTGGTCATAACAATCCGTTGATTATCCTCGACGGTATGTTCTTTCAAGGAGAACTCTCGGAAATTAATCCGGATGATATTGGGCAAATAGATGTTTTGAAAGACGCGTCGGCAGCTGCTGTTTATGGAGCACAGGCTGCTAACGGTGTAATCATCATCACAACGAAAAAAGGTAAAAAAGGCAAGCCTGTTGTTAATTTCACAGCTAGCGTAGGTTTAACTCAAAAGGCTGCCTATCGTGATAGATGGCAAACTACGGACGAATATCTGCAACACTATGTAGACTGGAAAGAAAAAAACACTTATGGTGTGAATGCTGAAACAGGAGAATATGCAGCTTATTCAAGACCTGGTAATGAATATACTTCAAAACCGGAGTATTTCCGGAATCCTAATAATTTGTCGGGAGTGTCTTTGGAACAGTGGCGTAATTATTCGACCAATCGGGAAGGAGAATCTGATCTTAGTATATGGGCAAGGCGTTTGGGATTTAGATATGATACGGCTGCACTTGACAATCTTTTGTCGGGAAAGACCGTCGATTGGCAAGATGAAGCGTTCCGATTAGGTTTCAACCAGGACTATAATGTAAGCATTAGCGGTGCCGGCGATAAAGTGGATTATTACATGTCTTTAGGCTATCTGCGCAATGAAGGCGCGTTTGTCGACGATACGTATCGAGCTATCCGTGCAAACTTGAAACTAAATGCAAAAGTTACCGATTGGTTTGAAGTGGGTGCAAATGTAAACTTTCAAGATCGTTCGGATGGTGAAATCGGCATGGATAAGGGTGGTTTTATGGAAAACAGCCCGTATGCCATGCTGAAAGACGAAAACGGAAACTATACACAAGACCCCTTGATGTATCAATATGACCGTGCTAATGAAACAAACTGGTATTTTGAAAAGCAATACATTCAATTGGAAAAAGGGTATACTACATTGAATACTATCTTCAATGCTAAAGTAAAACTGCCTTTCAATATCACTTATCAGTTCAATATTGCGCCTCGTTTCCAATTTTTCTATGACCGTTATTTTACGTCTGCAGAAAGGCCTAATTCCAATCCTAACGACCGTGGAACAAATCGGGAACAGGCCAAACGTTTTAACTGGTCTCTGAACAATACGATTACCTGGGATCAAACTTTTGCCAACAAGCACCATGTCATTCTGACACTTGTGCAAGAAGCGGAAGAACGCCAATATTGGTCGGACCGAATTGAAGCCCGTAATATTCTGCCGTCTGACGCGCTTGGGTTCCATAACACCCAGAATGGAGATAAGGCTGTCAGCTCATTCAGAACAGATGATAATCATCAAACGGCTGATGCATTGATGGCACGTGCATTCTATTCTTACGATGATCGTTATATGGTTACCGGTACTATCAGACGTGACGGTTATTCGGCTTTCGGAGCAAATAATCCTTATGCATGGTTTCCTTCGGGAGGTATAGCATGGTCATTCACCAATGAGGATTTCTTCCAAAAATATGCTCATATCATGAATAGTGGTAAACTGCGTGTTTCATACGGTAAAAATGGTAACCGCTCATTGGAAAATCCTTACGAAGCACTTGCCAATCTGTATCCGGGGGGGGGTAAGATGCAAGGTTATATCGTTTCTTCGGGTGACTTATATTTAATGCGTTATTTGATGGCCCAACGTATGAAGAACCCGAATCTGCAATGGGAAAAGACACAATCGTGGAACTTTGCATTGGACTTTGGATTTTTGAACGACCGTATTACAGGTACGTTGGAATATTATCAAATGAGTACCAAAGATATGATTATGAGACAACCTCTGTCTAATTTCACCGGATTTGAGAATATCACTACCAATTTGGGACAGGTGGACAATAGTGGTTTTGAGGTGGCATTGAATACGCTGAATATTGATAAGAAAAATTTCCAATGGAGTTCATCATTCAGTCTTTCATATAATAAAAACAGAATCAAACATTTGTTTGGTGATCGTCAGGATATTGTAGATGCCAATGGTACTGTGGTAGGTTCCAGAGAAGCGGATTATGTGGCAGCCGGATGGTTTATTGATAAACCTATTAGTGCGATTTGGGATTATAAAGTAACGGGAATCTGGCAGAAAGATGAGGTTGAAGAAGCTAAAAAATATGGGCAGGTTCCTGGTGACCCGAAAGTATGGAACAATCCGGCTAACGACCAGTACGATGCTGACGGTAATTTAGTAAAGGTGATCTATAATGATGATGATAAAGTGTTCCAAGGACAAACTGCCGCTCCGGTTACATGGGCATTGCGTAATGATTTCACCTTGTGGAAAGATTTGACTCTCTCGGTGAATATTTACTCTCGTATGGGGCATAAGAGTCTGGAAAGTATGTATTTGAACAATGATGACGACGGTGGTGGTATGACTTATAGATTGGTGAACAAGAATGCTAAGGAATATTGGACTGTAGACAACCCGACTAATAAATATGCACGTATCGAGGCGCAAGGCCCGGAAGGTGCAAAAGGTGCACGTAAATTATATAATCGTTCTTTCATTCGTTTAGAAAATATATCTGTCGGCTATACATTGCCTAGGGCTTGGACGGAAAAAATACAAATCGATCGTGTGAAAGTGTATGGCTCTGTTCGTAACGCTGCTGTATGGGCTAAAGATTGGGAAGGATATGGAGATCCTGAAACTGGTAATTTTGCATCTCGTATTTGGACGCTTGGCCTTAATTTAACATTCTAATCTTTTAAACAGAAACGTATATGAAAAATTATATTCAAAAATATATTTGTAAAAGTGTCACTTTATTTGTGGGCACTTCATTGATGTTGACCGGATGTTCGGAAAGTTTTTTAGATCCGGATCCTCAAACGATGTTTGAACCGGAAACTGTGTTTTCTACGGAAAATGGTATCAAATCCGTATTGGCTATTTGTGACCGTCAGCTTAAACGTAATTATGTGAGCGAAGATGCCAGAGAGATGATAGCGCTGCCCACAGAATATACTTTTTCTGATTTGATGGTGCCGTCTGCGACTGATAAAAGCGGATTGCTGGATAATGTTGACAATATGCTGAGGCCGAACAGCGACCAAAGTGACGAAAAGAATCTGGGACGCACAAACAGTATATACTTCTTCTGGAGACAAAATTTTGAAGGTGTTAGAAATGCTAATACAATACTTTCATTTATTGATGATGTACCGATGGATGAAACATTGAAAAACGAATATATCGGCCGTGCCTATTTCCATCGGGCTTATCGCTATTATTCATTAGTTTTTCAATTTGGACATGTACCTTTGTTGACAAAACTTCCGGAAGTTCCTAAGCAGAACTATCGATCTACTCACCGTGACGCTATTCTGAAAAAAATGGTAGAAGATATGGAATTTGCTGTAAAATGGGTTCCTGAACAGAAAGATATGGATTATGTTGGTATGGTAAATAAAGGCGCTTGCCGTATGTTGCTTTCTAAACTCTATATGTCTATTGGCGAATTCGGGAAGGCAAAGGAACAGTTGGATATCTTAATTGATAAATCAGGCTATTCTTTGATGAAAGAATCTTTCGGAACCTTTTTTGAAGGCGGCGAATCTGTATCATGGCCCATTACCCGCAATGTTATCTGGGATTTACATCGTCCGGAGAACAAGTTGATTGCTGCCAACAAAGAAGTGATTATGGGTATGCCCAACCGGGGAGCGGAAAAAGAATCATTCATCCCGATGTTGACTATGCGTATTATGTATCCTTTCTTCTTTGATAATAGAATCAAAATGCCTGATGGAAAGCAGGCTCTATCCAACTATACTCGCAAAGATGGTAAGTATCATAAGGAATATGATTATATGCGCGGACTGGGACGTGGTATATCTACATTTCGTACTTCCACTTTCTATCAAGACAATCTGTGGGCGGTTAATGATAAAATGGACCAAACCGATTTGCGGCATAGTGCAGAAACCGGAAACTGGATGCACATGGAAAATCTGAAATGTAATAATCCGGATTCTGAATTCTTCGGGCAAAATATCAAACTTTACGCAGAAGAGGATTATACCAATGAAAAAGGTGAACTGGTTACCCGCAAGGGAGATTTGATGTGTTCCGACACTATTCGTCGTTGGTATGACGTCCCTCATTACATTTTCTGTCTGAATGATGTCATCAATCAAGCTAAACTGACCAATAATGGTCTGGAAGGAGCTACGGATGGCAGTATTGCAGATTGGTATCTGTATCGTTTGGCGGAAGCTTACCTGCTGCGTGCTGAAGTAAAATTCTATATCAATCCGGATGATCCGACAATCAAGGATGATATAAACATCATCAGAAAACGCGCTCATTGTACTGAACTTTATAAAGGTAAGGTTACTATCGGTGATATCATGGATGAACGCGCGCGTGAACTTTTCTTTGAAGAATGGCGTAATGTAGAGTTAACCCGTGTATCTCTCTGTTTGGCTATCAGCGGCAGAGCGGACGAGTTCGGCAATACATATAAAGTGGAAACATTCGACAAGCAATCCGGCACCGATCCTGAAGGTGGTAGCTATTGGTATCAACGTTGCATCAAGAAAGGTATGTACAACAAAGGCGTTACTATTAACGTAAACGCTACTAAAACAGATATCAACTATATCATGGGTAAGCATAACATCTATTGGCCTATCCCTGAAAAAGCAATCGTTTCTAACGGAAAGGCTCCTTTGTATCAGAACTACGGTTATGATGGTTATGATCCGAATGTGCAGCTATGGGAAACCTGGCAAGAGGCTGTAGCTGATGAAGACAAATTCTGATAGATGAGGAAATCTTTTGATAATAAATAGCCACCGTAACTTCGAATTTCGAGTTGCGGTGGTTGTTTTTTGAACATATTCTGCTATTTATAGGTCGGTTTCTTTTATTCGTTTTGCTGCTTTTTGCCTTACTTTGCGATATTAATTGTCAATCTAACGTATATATGAAAAATAAGATTTTATTGCTGGGCTTATTTTGTTGTAGCCTGATTTCGGCAGAAGCACAAGTTTTACTCGACAAAGGAACCGGAAAGAATAGTTTTCCTATTGTTTCTTCATCAACGAATGCAGTTATCTGTTTTGATGGAAAAGATGCAACTGTAGTACGTAAAAGTGCATCTCTTTTTGTGGATGATGTTCGCCGTGTGACGGGACAAGAGTTAAAAATAGATGAAAGCAAGCCCGGGAAGGTATCTGCGCGGTATGCGATTATTGCCGGTACTATTGGGAAAAGCGGATGGATTGACGTTTTGGCATCAAGAAACAAAATAGATACGGCTGCCATTGCCGGAAGTTGGGAACGCTATATGATAGAGGAGGTCAACAATCCCGTTCCGGGCATAAAGAAAGCAATTGTTGTAGCCGGAAGTGACAGGCGTGGTACTGCTTACGGACTTCTTTCCATATCAAAAGCAATAGGAGTATCTCCTTGGTACTGGTGGGCGGATGCTCCAATCAAACAGCAAAAACAAGTTAGTGTAAAAGTTGATAAGTTCATTTCTAAAACACCGTCTGTCAAGTTCAGAGGGATATTTATCAATGATGAGGACTGGGGACTCTATCGTTGGTCAAAACGCAATTTTGAAAAAGAACGTGGAAACTTCGGACCGAGAACGTATGCAAAGGTGTGTGAACTGCTGTTGCGTCTTCAGGCTAATTATCTTTGTCCGGCTATGCATGACGCATCCATGGCATTCCACCGTATTCCTGAAAATCGCCTGGTAGCGGATAGCTTTGCTATTGTCATGGGATCCTCTCATTGTGAACCGTTATTGTTTAACACGGCAAGTGAGTGGAAGCGTGATAAAATGGGTGAATGGGACTATATCAATAATAAGGATGGAGTCAACAAAGTGTTGAAATCACGTGTAGATGAATGTGCTCCGTTTGAAAATGTATATACTTTGGCTTTGCGTGGATTGCACGACCGGGCAATGAATGCAAGCAATAATATGAGCGATAGAAAGGAAATGCTTCAGGAAGCTTTGATGGCACAAAGGCAAATGCTGGTAGATGCCATCGGTAAGCGTGCGGAAGACATTCCTCAAGCCTTTACTCCTTATAAGGAAGTGCTGGATGTATACGATCAGGGATTGGAACTTCCGGATGATGTGACTATTATCTGGCCGGATGATAATTATGGATATATGAAACGTTTGAGTAGTCCGAAAGAGCAGAAACGTTCCGGACGTTCGGGAGTATATTATCATTCTTCTTATCTGGGTAAACCTCACGATCATCTTTGGATGAACACAACTTCACCCACATTAATGTATGAAGAACTCCGTAAAGCTTATGACATGACAGCTGATCGTATCTGGCTGCTCAATGCCGGAGACATCAAATCATGTGAATTTGCTGTTGATTATTTCCTGACGATGGCTTTCGATATTGATTCATTCAGTTTTGAAAGAGCGGCAAACTATCGTACCGAATGGTTGTGTGGCATGTTGGGAGATGACTATCGGGTTGAATATCAGGATGTGATAAATTCTTTCTATAAATTGGCCTTTGCGCGTAAGCCGGAGTTTATGGGATGGGGTTATCAGTGGGCTACCGACAAACACGGAAGAGAACGGAATACAGATACTGATTTTTCGCTTGCCAATTATCGTGAAGTGGATACTCGTCTGGCTGAATATCAACGGATAGGGAATATGGTAGAGAAAATCCTGAAAGCTTTGCCAGAAGATAAGAAAGCATGCTATTATCAATCATTATACTATCCGGTGAAAGGATGTGAACTATTGAACCGTATGATTCTCAACGGACAGAGAAACCGTTGGTACTCTATTCAACAGAGGGCAACTACCGCAGAACTGGAAAAAATGACTAAGGCTTGTTATGACAGTCTGGAAGTAATTACAAAAGGATATAACTCATTACTTGGAGGTAAATGGGATCATGTAATGACCATGAAACAAGGATTTGCCGCAGCCTACTTTGAACTCCCGGCTCTGCGGAAGGTTAATTTGGCACCTACAGCCTCTTTGGGTATATTAGCTGAAGGAGAAGACATTTTGAAAGGGCAGAAAAGCTTCCATTCATTGCCATCTTTCAACACATATTTCCGTCAATCATATTACGTAGACGTTTTCAATAAAGGAGCGACTCCTTTGAAATGGAAAGCATCAGTTTCAGATAACTGGATTCTGCTAAGTCAAAAAGCCGGAGAAACTGCTACAGAAAATCGTATAGAAGTCTCAATCGACTGGGCTAAGGTCCCGACTGGTGAGAAAGTATTCGGAACATTGGAAATCGCATCTGATCGTGGTGAGAAGGAGAATGTCTATATTTCTGTCTTCAATCCTTCCTCTCCTTCATTAGCCGAAATGGATTCTTTATTTGTAGAACACAATGGATATGTTTCCATTGATGCTGCCGGTTTCCACCGGAAAGTAGAGAACAAAGCTATTCAAATGAGAACGATTCCTAATTTGGGAATAGAAAATACGGCTATTCAACTAGGTGATCCGACAGCCGCTCCACAGCGGACTGCAGGGCGCAGTACACCTCGCCTGGAATATGATTTCTATACATTCGAACAAGGTTCGGTTGATGTTTACACATACGTATTACCTACATTTACATTAAGTAAGGACCGTGGGTATGCCGGACATGAAGCAACGAATGTGGAAACGAAATATGGAGTATGTATTGACGAAGGTCCTGTGATGAATCCTTCTACTTCTTCTTTTGAGTATGCACAAATCTGGTACGAAAGTGTGTTGAAGAACTGTAGAATCAACAAAACCACTTTGCATATCGACAAACCGGGTAAACACACTGTGAAAATTATATGTGGCGATGCCGGAACAGTCCTGCAAAAGATTGTTTTGGATTTCGGGGGAATGAAGCGCTCTTATTTGGGACCGCAGCCGACAAGACAGGGGAAATAGTAAGCTGAATAAAATATAGTACAGCTATGAAAAACATTTTTTTTATGTTATTTTTCTCCATGGCTATTTCATTTATAGCGTGTGGGGGCGGTGGGGAGAATGATGAGAATTTACCTACCGATAACGGGAATACGGAGAAACCAAAGGACGACGAATCCCAAGAACCTGTGCTCTGTAGCATCACACCTATAGGGGAATTGAATCAGGGGACTCCTATTATAAATTCTCATACAGATGTTACGAAACGTTCTTCATTGATGATGAATTATCGGATGTTTGTGACTATGGAATCTTCTTATCCTCGCTATCCTCGTATAAAAAAGATGAAGAATGGCGACTATATTTTGTTCTATCACAATGGTAGTGCTAATAATAATATTGGTCGGCGTTGTGTTTATGCACTTAGTAAGGATATGAAAACGTGGATCAATAAAGGAGAGATATTTAACAGTTATGACATTATCGATAGCAAAGGCAATAAGAATATACATTGCTATGCTAATTGCGATGGGCTGGTGCTCTCTAATGGAGATATATTGGCAGTTGCATCTTGCAGAGCTAATTCCGGTTATCGGGATTTGCCGGAAGATGCAGGAATTGAATTAAGGCGCAGTACGGATAATGGTGTCACCTGGAGTGAACCTGTCAAAATCTATCAGGGAGTTAATTGGGAACCTTTCTTGTTGGAGTTGCCTACAGGTGAATTGCACTGTTACTTTACAGATAGCAGTCGTACTGGTTTGGAAGGACATGGCACAGATACAGGTACAGCAATGGTTGTTTCTACTGACGGTGGAAAAACATGGAGACCGGACTTTAGCTCTTCTCCTTATTATGTATTGCGAATGAGGTGGGAGAAAAACGGAATTGTCGGCTATAATCATCAGATGCCTTCTGTTGTGAGACTCAATGATAACAAAGGATTAGCTGCTGCTGTGGAAACCAATAATTCAGGATATCATATTTCACTTTGCTATTCAGATAAAGACGAATGGGAATATTTGGCTGCCGATCAGGAAGGGCCTGCTGATAGTAATAATTGTGTTTTTTCCGGTATGGGACCATATTTGGGACAGTTCCCTTCGGGAGAAACCATCCTTTCGTATGAATCGTCAAGTAAATATACTCTTAAAATAGGAGATGCCACTGCGCGTAATTTCGGTAGCGCTTATCAACCTTTTTCTGGTGGTTATTGGGGATCATTTTGTATTATTGATTCACATACTCTGGTTGGAACTAATATTAAAGCGAAAGAAGGACCGGTTCAGATGGCACAGTTTGTACTTAATCATCGTATTGATGCCGTGAAAAGAAAGGTAATGGTAGATGGTAATAATAAAGAGTGGGCAAATACAGATCATGCACTCTTTGTGGGCAGTCAGTCACAAGCGCAAGGGACATTACGCTGTTCGCATGATGATGATAATATTTATTTTCTGTTAGAAGTACTTGATCGAAACTTGCTAGCTTCTGATTACGCTTCCTTATACGTATCTCCTGTGAGTAATAATAAGCTGTCAAAAGGGGCTTGCTGCATACAAGTAACAATGAATGGACTGAAGAATTGTGAAATATATGATGCATCATGGAAAGAAGCTCAATTGGACGCCCAGGTCAAAACTTATGTCTGCGATGAAACAAACGAGAGGCGTATTGATAATTATGGATATATTGCTGAAGTTGCTATTCCACGTTCAAAATTGACTATCACTTCCGGGCAAGTACTTGTCAATTTTTCTATTACAAAGCGAAATTCTTTAGATGCCATTTGTGATGTTGCATCTACAAGTACGGCACGTTGGATACCGGTGACTGGGTTATGATTCGGAGAATTTAATATTGAATAATTAATTATATAGAACACTACGATTATGAAAAGGAATTATTTGATTTATGCCTTATTGATGACTGTTTTTTTGAGCTCAAATGTGATTTCTGCTCAAAATTATTTTGGAGATTTTCCTGTGAAGGCAGATCCAAAAACGGTTGGAAATAAATTGAGCAGACGTTTGATGGAAACTAAACACCAACTGTATTTTGATAGAGGAATACATTATGCAGAGGTGTGTACATGGTACGGAGCTCTTCGTTTTGCAGAATTGACAAATAATAAAGATCTGATAAAGCTGTTGAGAAATCGTTTCGAATTATTGTTTCATCTGGAAAAAGAACTTCTACCTCCGCCGATTCACGTAGACCAAAATATGTTTGGTTGCTTACCTCTGAGGTTTTATAATATAACGAAAGATAAACGTTATTTGGATCTAGGACTGCCCTATGCTGACACTCAATGGCAACTTCCTGCCAATGCAAACGAAGAGGAGCGTAAATGGGATAAAAAGGGATACTCCTGGCAAACTCGTCTTTGGATTGATGATATGTATATGATTACTATTGTGCAATCTGAGGCTTATAAAGCTACAGGTGATCCTAAGTACATCAATAGGGCTGCCAAAGAAATGGTTCTGTATTTGGACGAATTGCAACATCCCAACGGTCTTTTCTATCATGCACCGGATGTGCCTTATTATTGGGGACGTGGTGACGGTTGGATGGCTGTCGGTATGACGGAGTTGCTTTATAACTTACCGGAAAAGGATCCTAATCGTGCACGTATTATGAAAGGTTACTTGTTGATGATGGATAACTTGAAAAAATATGTGAACAAGGACGGTCTTTGGAATCAGCTGATTACCGAACCGGACTTTTGGACAGAGACATCTGGTTCGGCAATGTTTGCTTATGCCATGATTGTGGGGGTCAATAACGGCTGGTTGAATAAAGAGGAATATGCTCCAGTGGCACGCCGTGCATGGCTTGGCTTATGTAATTATATTAATGACAAGAATGATCTTACTGAGGTTTGTGTTGGAACCGGAAAGAAAAACAGTAAACAATATTATATGGATCGTCCCCGCATCGCCGGTGATTATCATGGACAGGCACCGATAATATGGTGTGCTTATGCATTATTGAATAAATAAAACAATAAAAGACCGGATACAGATCTAGGAGTTTTTTTGTTCATAGTGTATTGTTGCTTTTAACATAACATATATTTATTTTTGAAGGGTCTGAAATTATAATACTTGAATATGAAAAGAGAATTTTGTATTTTTATTGTACTTTCTTTAGTGTTTCATATACATGCTCAATTAGTATACCACAATGCATCGAATTTTCCACTATTAGGAAGGGCGACAGAGAGTGCTGGGGCACGATATGAAAGGTTTCCGGATTCATTAAAGAATATTTCTCGTGCTCCATTATGGAATTTAAGCCGTAACTCTGCGGGAATGGCAATACGTTTCCGCAGTAATTCCACTACGATAGCAGCTAAATGGGTGGCTCTTTTTAATACCCACATGAATCATATGACTGATACTGGTGCAAAAGGTTTAGATCTTTACTGTCTTCAGAAGAATGGTGACTGGCGTTTTGTCAATAGTGCCCGTCCGAAAGGAAAAACAAATCAGGTCACCATTATAAAAAATATGCATCCTGAAGAAAGAGAATACATGCTTTATTTGCCATTGTATGATGGTCTTATTTCTTTGTCTATCGGAGTTGATTCTTTGGCTACTATTAGTCAGCCGTTAGTGGATTATCCAATTCGTAAGAATCCTGTTGTTTTTTATGGAACCAGTATTCTTCAAGGAGGTTGTGCTTCACGTCCGGGGATGGCACATACCAATATCATATCAAGAAGATTAAACCGTGAATGTATCAATTTAGGATTCAGTGGAAATGCATTTCTAGATTTGGAAGTAGCTAAAGTAATAGCTGAAGTAGAAGCTAGTGTTTTCGTTTTGGACTTTGTGCCTAATGCTTCTGTTGCAAAGATGAAAGAACGGCTGGAAACATTCTATCGTATCATTCGTGGTAAACATCCGGATACACCAATTATTTTTATAGAGGATCCTATTTTTCCTCATACATTTTATGATGAAAGAGTTGCTAAAGAAGTGCGACGAAAGAATGATACGTTGAAAGAGATATTCAATCATTTAAAGAAAAGAAATGAGAAAAATATCATTCTTATTTCATCAAAAAATATGCTGGGAGAGGATGGAGAAGCTACTGTAGATGGCATTCATTTTACAGACTTAGGTATGATGAGATATGCTGATTTAGTTTGTCCGGTTATAAAGAAAGCAATTAGATGAAATGGTGTTGCTATTAGTTTAAAATATAGCAACACCATAAATATTCTAGTTTTCAAATAATGTTTGAGTAGTAGTGGATTGTTGAAGAAGAAATTATCCAATAAAAGAAAGATATTGTTCAGATGGTTGCTAATAAAAACTCCTCTGTATAATCTTTGAATACTTTAGATTAGTTTGGGACTAATTTTTCATTTATTGACCTATATTTAATATCTTAAATAGTTCCAATTTTCTACTTTTGTATCAGATGATAGGGGTGCTAGTACCTTTATAGAGAGATAATGATCATTATTATATAATACGGAATTTAGTTTTAGATGCAGTTAAAAAGATAGTTCAAGGGATAACGTTTTTTGATAAAACACAGGGTATTACTTAAATCTATATGTAATGAATTACAAATCAATTAAAAAAAATATTCGAAAAATTGGGCTAATGTTTCTTAGTGCGGGACTTCTGCTTTTTTTGTCATGTGGTTCTGATGATACTAAGGATGTTTCTGGTGAAGATGGGGATGTAAATTCGAATCAGTATTTACAAGTACAGCCTAATGGACTAAATGTAATTAAAGTTTCCAGTAGTGATGTGGCACAAGTTGTGTACCCTTTCTCTGTGGAGTTGAAGGGGGGCAGTGCGAGTACAGCTTTTATAGCAGAACTGGATGAGTGGAAGGAGGAGGATTTGAAGGCATATAATAAGGAGGAAGAAACTGCTTATAAATTATTGCCATCGTCGTTGTATTCGATAAGTACCTCACAGCTTGCTTTTGAACAAGGAGTTACTTCAAAGGAAATAGAAGTTAAATTTGACCCAGCTAAAATATTTGCTGAATTCAAGAAAAATGGGGCTGAATATGTGATAGCATTGAGACTAACCTCAACTACCGTAAAGGTTCGTAAAAGTCAGAGTGATTTTCTACTACATATTTCGTTTGATTATCCAATAGTTAGTTTGGCTACTACTTCAGAAGAGGTTAGCATTAGTAAAGTGTTGATGCCCATTTCTGTTAATACTACTTTTAATTATAAGGTAGATGGAGAAATAAAAAATAATCCTTGGAACTTTTCGTGTAAATTGGAAGTACCCTCTAATGCGAAAGAACTGGTTGCTGAATATAATAAGAACTATAAAACTTCTTATCAGCTTCTTCCAGCGGCTAACTATGATTTAGGAACGGGGATATTTTTCAAAGCTGGGGAGAATGAGGCTGCTGGAGAGTTTATAGTTAAGCGTGAAGGAATGGAGACCGTAAAATATTTGTTGCCTGTACGGCTAGGGGAGTGTTCTCATGAAAGTGTTGCTCTTCGTGATGAAATTTGTTACTTCAAAATAGGTATAACTTACACGAACCCGGTAATTACCTTCTCAAGTGCAGCCGATCCTACTGTTATTCGCACAGAGGATGGTTTCTATTTATATGCTACTCAAACAGATAAATATTGGGTTCCTATTTATTTTTCTAAGGATTTAGTGAATTGGGAATTTAAGAGAACTGCTTTTCGAAATGCGACAAAGCCGCAAATTCCTGGTGGAGGTGCATTTTGGGCTCCGGAAATCCGTCATATTAATGGTAAATATGTACTTTATTTTTCATGGGCAAAATGGGGAGATGGAGATGCTAGCTACACTGCAGTTGCTACTTCAGATAGTCCTTTAGGTGATTTTGTGAATAGTAAAGAGTTGCTGACGAAAGAAGATTTTGGGTCCAATTGTATTGATCAGTTCTATTATGAGGAGGATAATAAAAAATATATGTTTGTCGGTAGTTTTAATGGTATTTATGTAACTGAACTTACTGATGATGGACTTTCTGTGAAACGTAATGAGAATGGTACCCCAACTCTTAAAAAGCAAGTCTGTGGTAAAGCCTTTGAGGGTACCAATATTTATAAGAAGAACGGCTATTATTATCTGTTTGCATCTATAAACAATTGTTGTGATGGCGAGAGAAGTAGATATAAAGTAGTAGTGGGCCGCTCACAGGATTTACTTGGACCATACCTTGATAAGAGTGGTAAAGATATGATTAACAATGCTTGGGAGTTGGAATTGGAAGGAGATGGCCAGAAATTCTTTGGTCCTGGTCATAACTCCATTATTGTACAAGACGATGCCGGTACTGATTGGATGATATACCATAGCTATGTGAAAGAAAATGGTGAGGTTGGAGGACGTTTGGGTATGTTAGATCGGGTATTGTGGACAGAAGATGGTTGGCCCTATATAAAAAATTGTGTGCCTTCAACTTCAGATTTTCTTCCCGTATTTAATAATTAGGGTTGAAATGTTAGTTGGATATAGTTTTGAGATTAAAAAAATAGCGAACTAAAATTTAATGTATGAAAAAGAAAAGTTTTTGGAAGGACCGGTACATCAGATTGTTTACTATCATGATGCCGTTGATAGTCCTTTGTGTACTAGGTTGTAAGGACGATGAGTCGGAAGAAGCGGCTTTTGATCCGAGTAAGCCGATTGTGATTACTGATTTTGAGCCTAAAGAAGGAGGTGTTGGTAATAACTTGATTTTATATGGTGATAACTTCGGTAATGATCCAACCAAGTTAAAGGTTATTATTGGGGGTAAAGAGGCTAATATCATTAATGTTAAGAATCAAATACTGTATTGTGTCGTTCCACGAATGGCTGTGGATGGAGATGTAGAAATCAGTGTTTATGATGGTGAGGGAGAAGAAATAGCCTATGCGGAAGCCGAAGAGAAGTTTACATATGTAAAGCAATGGCTAGTATCAAGATTGGCTGGTCAACGGTTTCAAAATGAAAATGATGCATATGAACAAGATGGCTCTTTTGACGACTGTGGGTGTATTAAAGGGGCAACTTGGTTTTCCTTTGATCCAAAATCTAATTTTGATCATTTATATATGACTGCCTCTGGTGTAGGTTCGTGTCGTTTGATTGATTTGGAGCAAAAGACAGTAACCATGCTTCCTGATTTAGGGAATAAAACAGAACGACCCACTATTATAAATTGGACAGTGGATGAAAATCAAGATATGATTGTGTCTAGAGATTTATCTAATAATGGAGCTGTAAATATCGTTCTTTCTCGTGCTTCAGGTTTTAAAACGAAAACTTTGTTAGAGGACAGTCAACATAAACAAAAAGGAGTGACCGGTGCTTTTGTACACCCCAAGACTGGAACTCTTTATTATACATTATATGAAACTCAACCGATGTGGCGATATGATTTTGCAACAAAAGAATTTACAACTTTTGCCAGTCATATGAGAACTAAAGAAACTTTACGAATGGTGGTACATCCTACGGGGAAATATGCGTATTTATTACGTTTGTATTCTTCTCAGCAAAATAGCTATATTGCACGAATGGATTATAATGAAGTATTGGATAAATTTTCCGAGCCCTATATAATTGCCGGTCATGCTAGTAAAGCTGGATATGTAGATGGAGTAGGAGGAAATGCTCGTGTGAATGGGCCTGGACAAGGCGTTTTTGTAAAAAATGAAGATTATACAGGTGCAGAGGATGAATATGACTTCTATTTCACCGATGAATATAACCATTGTATACGAATATTAACTCCTACAGGTAGGGTAACAACATTTGCTGGACGTGGAAATGGAAGTACAGAAGGAGGATATGCGGATGGGGCATTACGTACAGAGGCGCGTTTCTTTCATCCATGGGCTATTGCTTATGATGAAAAAAGAAAATGTTTTTATGTGGGTGAAAGAGGAGAAAAGCATGATGGAACAAAACAGGCTGTCATTCGTAAAATAGCCCAGGAAGAATAATAAATGATAAACACATATTTTATGATGAGAAAAAATATATTTATATGTATATTGTTGTTACTTTTCTCAATAAGTGCATGGACACAAGAAAGTGTAACAGTAACAGGTATTGTAACTGACCAGAATAAGGAACCCCTGATTGGTGTGAATATTGCTATAGAGAATATGCCCGGATTAGGTGTGATTACTGATCTAAATGGTAGATATAAAATTAAGACTTCTACTTATAATAAACTGGTATTTTCATACATCGGATATGAAACAGTGAATATATTGGTGAAAGAACAACGTGTAATAAATGTAGTCATGAAAGAAGCTTCTGCTACTGTCATTGATGAAGTTGTGATTACGGGTACAGGTGCACAGAAGAAAATAGCTGTTACAGGTGCTATTACTAACGTGGATGTGGATGCTTTGAAATCTGTTCCTTCTACATCAGTGGCAGATGGGTTGGCTGGTGTGGTTCCGGGAGTAATGGCAATGCAGACTTCTGGTCGCCCGGGTAGTGTGTCAGAGTTCTGGATTCGTAGTATTTCTACCTTTGGTGCTAATACTGCTGCATTAGTATTAGTTGATGGATTTGAACGTGATATTGATGAAGTAAATGTAGAAGATATAGAATCTTTTACTGTACTGAAAGATGCTTCTGCTACTGCTATTTATGGAAGTAAGGGTGCAAATGGTGTCGTTTTAATTAATACAAAACGAGGAAAAGAGAGTAAGATTAATATTGATGCGAAAGTAGAAGGATTTTATAGCACTTTTACTCAGGCACCGGAGTTTGTAGATGGATATACATATGCTTCTATGGCTAATGAGGCTAGATTGACACGAAATCAAGAGGCACTTTATTCTCCAACGGAACTAGAATTATTCCGTTCAGGGCTTGATCCAGATCGATTTCCTAATGTAGACTGGATGGATGTGATGATGCGTGATGGTGCTTGGAGTTCGCGTGCTACTCTGAATATGCGTGGTGGTGGTCGAACAGCTCGTTATTTTGTGTCTGGTAGTTATCAAAATCAACAAGGTATGTATAAGGTAGATAAAGCGCTAAAGGATTATAATACCAATACAAATTATAGAAAATGGACATATCGTATGAATCTGGATATTGATATTACAAAGACTACTTTGTTGAAAGTGGGATTATCCGGTTCATTACGTAAACAGAATGATCCAGGAAGTGGAACGGATAATCTTTGGTCGGTGCTTATGGGATATAACCCTATTATGATGCCTGTAGTTTATTCGGATGGAAAATTTCCTGCTTGGTCTGATAAGGATGATAATATGAATCCTTGGGTACAAGCCACTCAAACAGGTTTTAATGAGAGTTGGAAGAATAATATTCAGACCAATGTAACATTAGAACAAAAGTTGGATTTTATAACAAAAGGATTACGATTTATTGGCAGATTTGGATATGATACTTATAATTCAAATTGGGTTAAACGCTATAAGTGTCCAGAAGTTTATAGAGCCGATCGTTATCGTCAACCAGATGGAACGCTTAATTTTACTCGGGTAAGGGAAGCTGTTCCTATGACGCAGACATCTAACTCGGAGGGTGATAGAAG
>ERZ773193.2630-NODE-2630-length-18390-cov-25.011508_pt1 | contig 18390 bp, 16 predicted proteins | sample MGYA00511110_ERZ773193 | MGnify/ENA primary metagenome ERZ773193 (study PRJEB29015, sample SAMEA2737784) | human gut metagenome | biome: human gut; feature: human-associated habitat; material: faeces | place: China | collected 2012 ...
TGTCAACAATTTCTTTTCCATATACCTTATTATATACACGTACCTTATTATATATGATGCCTTTCTTGACCTGCTCTCAATCGTAGAGACCACAAAGAAACACAACAACTCACCATACGCAGCTATCCGGGCTTTGTTCTAAGCACGGACAACTGCTATATGGTTATCGCTGAACAGTTACAGGGCAGCAAACTTGGGTTAATTCTTGTTAATTTTAAGATTTATGCAAAAATTTCTTTTCAATTGTTATCATCTAATTAAAAAATTATGCGTACCTTTGCACTAGGACTATTAGCCTTTAGTTCCATCTGTCACAGTTAGACGTGTTCTTTCATGGCATTGGGCGAGGCAGCCTACGCCGTGCTGAGTATGGCGGAGTCACATAATGACAAAGCAGTACAAAGCGGGCATTGGGTGGGAAAAGTAGTGCAAACCGAATGCAAAATCGCCAAGCTGGCTTGAGCGTGTTGCTGAGGTGCCGCCTACTTTATGTAAAATAGTCCAGACATAATGAAAGCGTTTACTTGACGCTGTGTTTGAGACGGTCTGTAATCTAGCAAGTCACAGAAATGTTTGGTCTTGAACGTAGCAACGGTAGATGTCCCGGGTGTGACTATATCACTCCTGCGGAGACCTTGTAAGCACGAATTGTACCTTTTCGGGCGCAATAAGATTGTTTATATAGGTCTCCCAAAAGTAGCGCAAACCGAAAGCGGAACCGCCAAATTGGCTTGAGCGTTTTGCTGAGGTGTCGTCTACTTTATGCAATGGAGCGATTACTCATATCGGCGTGGGCTCTGACGTTGTCTGTTCAACCAAAATAGGCAATTGCTAGAGCCTCAGACCGTGGGATAGACAACAGGACGACTCACGCTTTTTTTATGTCTTTAACGGAGTTCTGTCTAGAGCAAAGTAAGGTCACCGATATGAAAATCGCTGATAACGCATCAATAGATGATAACACCCATGGAGGCGGTGAAATTCCTCCCTGCACCGGGCTTACCCCCGATGTCCTCCCCGAAGTTCAAGAGCCAGTTTTGGCGGAGAACTCACATACAGGGGTGTCCACCAGAAATGCCCTGTCGGGAACCGATGACAAACCGAGTGGAGGATACAAAGCCTGCTTTGACTATCCCGAGGTCGAAGGAGGAAGAGCCAACGGCTCAACTCCCCTTAAAACCCTTGAGGGCACTGAAAAAGTCCCCATTTTTAAGGACCAAAACGGAAAATGCTTACGATTTACAACTTCTCCTTCCACGAATCGCCTTAGTAAGGCTATGTTAGACAGAAAAAGAAGGGTAAAACTACGATTTCTCCGCCATTAACTTTCAATCTGAAAGTGGATTTTACTTTTTCAGTGCCCTCAAACCCTTAGGAGGAAACCGAAAGAAGTTCCCCATTGGTATGCCCTCCGTGTCACCTACGGACGCGAAAAGAAGGCATACGATTATTTGGTCGGAAAGCATGTAGAGGCATACTATCCGACAATCAAGACCGTCAAGGAAGTTAACGGCAAGCGAAAGACCGTTGAAGAATCTCGTCTTCCAAATATATTCTTTGCACGTGGAACGGAAGAAGAGATAAAGTCATTTGTTTACGACAATATAAACCTCCCTTACTTACGTTTTTACTATAAGCACACTCACATAGGTGCGCGCATTATGAAAACTCCTCTGATTGTTCCAGACAATCAGATAAAGAGTCTTCAAATTATTTGTGAGAAAGAGGGATCTGACACCTTAGTTTTGCAAGAAGAAGTAACGAAGTTCAAACAAGGCGAGAAGGTAAAAATCATCGAGGGTAATTTTGCCGGAGTAACTGGTATAGTAGCACGTTATCGTGGACAACAAAGAGTGGGTTTGGTTATAGATGGTTTATTGACAGCTGTAACAGCATACATTCCGTCAGCTTTTCTGCAAGCCATCGACTGACCATCTTTACCAGGAGATCTCGCTTTGACCATGATACTATTAAGTTTAAGTGAAATAAATCCAAATATCACCTGTTGAGGTTGTTTGTGAAGAAAATAGTGTATGAGCGTTTCATGGATTGTTGATTGTCTGTCAACCTTCGCGTTATGTATTTTGATTATCGGAGTGGCCATACCACGTGTCCAGTTGTTGGCCTACCGCAAGAATCTGTTAGACAAACCCGCCAAAAGAAAGGTGCACAAAGCCCCCACTCCTCGTCTGGGCGGCACCACCTTCCTGCCGACACTGATGTTGTCGTTCACCATTGTGGTGGCGGTGAATATAGTGACAAGACGAGGCGAACTGCTTGCCGAACTCGCATCAGAGTCCTTGCCATTGGCCAGTATCTTCTGCGCCCTGATACTATCGTATATCCTTGGTGTCGTTGACGATATCAGAGGAGTGGGCTACCATCTCAAGTTCATCGCCCAGTCCATAAGTGTACTGATTATCATTTTCAGTGGTGTCGAACTGTCAGGCCTCCGCACCCAGTTGCTGCTTGCATCATGGCCTCAGTGGACGGTTGTCCCCCTCACCGCACTTGCCATGGTATTCATCATCAATGCCATCAACCTCATCGACGGCATCGATGGTCTGGCCTCCGGTCTGTGCATCCTTTCCTTTGCCTGCTACGGCATCGCCTTTGTATTTTGCAGTCAAAACATCTACGCCCTGTTGTCGTTTGCCTTTGTCGGAGTGCTCATCCCGTTCTTCTATTACAATGTGTTCGGCACACAAAGAAAAAGGAAGATTTTCATGGGAGACACGGGCAGCCTCACCTTAGGAATGATGCTCTGCTTCCTCAACATCAAACTCACCCAGATGCCGCAAGACTCCCTGCCCCACATCAACAAGTACCTTCTGGCCGCCTTGCCGCTGATGATACCGTGTTTCGATGTGATGAGGGTGTTTGCTTACCGTCTGCTCCATGGCAACAACCCATTCCTGCCCGACAACAACCATATCCACCACCTCCTGATAAGGACAGGACTCAGTGAACGCACAACCATGATCACCCTCATCCTGTCATCGGCCCTGCTCACCTTGACCAATGTGATGCTGTGCAACGATTTGGGGGTCATGTTGCTGCTGGCAGCCGACATCACCCTCTGGATAGTGGTCAACGTCATCATCTGCCTGTTGCTGAAACGCAAAGAAAAAAGAACGAACAATTCATTGATTGAACAACAATAGATGAAAAAAAGAGAAATTATATTGAATTGGCGTCACGCCATGCTATGGATAGCGGCAGCATTGCTGTATTCATGCTCCACTCCTAAAGACATTGCCTACTTCCAAAATGCCAAGCAGCTCCAGGGCATGGCACTCCAGGCAGAACATAAGTTCCGTCTGCGCCCCGAAGACAAAATCAGCATTGTGGTGAACAGCAGTAACCCCATGCTCGAACAGCAGTTCACCCTCACTTCGCGGGGCAGCAGCAACAACATCCTCGGTGCCGAAACGTCGCCCGCCACAGTCAGTAGCGGGTCGGGAAGTTCAATCATCGCCTACACCGTGGACGAACAGGGCACCATCGACTTTCCCGTGCTGGGCAAGATACGCATAGAGGGCATGACACGCGAGGAGGTGGCAGCCTATATCAAGGAACGCCTCATCGCCCGCGAATTGGTGAGTGAACCCATCGTCACCGTAGAGTATGTCAACATGAGCGTCAATGTGCTTGGCGAAGTGTCCAGTCCCGGCAATGTGCCCATCACCAAAGACCACTTCACCGTCATCGACGCCCTGGCCAAGTCGGGCGACCTGACCATCAACGGCAACCGCCGTGCCGTCATGGTGAGCCGCAACAACAATGGGGTGAACGAGGTGCATCAGATTGATCTTACCGACATGCAGCAGACAATGCTTTCAGACGGCTACTATCTGCAGCAGAACGACCTGGTATATGTCACCCCCAACGACAAGCGCAAGCGCGACTCCACCAATACAGGCAACATATTCCACACGCCCTATATCTGGATGTCAATCATCTCTATGCTTGCCTCATTAATAGCAATATTCAAATAACAAGATAACAATGAACAGCAATACATCTTTTAACAAACAGATAGAAGAGTTTCTGTCGTTGCAGGATTTTTGGATATTATGCCGCAGTCATTCCAGCTGGTTTGGCCTCTCCCTCGCCATGTTTCTGCTGGTAGCCATCTATTACCTGTCCATCACGCCCGATGTTTACACCTGTGAGGCTTCAGTGCTGGTAAAAGAGGAGACCACCCAAGGCACCGTAGCCCAGAGCTCAAACGGCAACAACTTCAACAACATGGCGCTGATACAGCAGCCGACCAATATGCCCAACGTGCTCCGCAAATACACATCGCTTGCCCTGCTCACCGATGTGGCCTACCGCCTCGATACCATCAGGACAAAGAGCGAGGCCAAAAGGGTGGCAAAGACCCTACAAGGTGGACTAACCACGACACTCGATGATGAGAAGTCAACCATCATCAACCTGAAATACACCGACACTTCACCCGAGCGTGCAGAGCGGGTGCTCAACACCATCATAGAGGTCTATAACGAACGGTGGATCAACGAGAAAAAACAGATGGCAAGAAACACGGCAAGTTTCATCGATGAGCGTCTCTTGGTGATAGAGAAATCGCTCAACCAGGTGGATGACAGCATCTCCACCTTCAAGACACGCCACCATATCACCAACCTCGAACAGGCCAGCGACCTCTACCTGCAGCAGCAGAACGAGTCGGAGTCGGAGATACTTCAGCTCACCAACCAGCTGTACATGGCGCAATACATCCTTGATGTGCTGAAAGACAACAAGTCGCGCTACAAGCTGCTGCCGGCACACACAGGTTTGACCAGCAGCGAGGCAGGCCAGCAGATAGCCCAATACAACACCTTGCTGCTGAAACTGAAGAACAATCTTGAAGGCACATCCACCCAGAACCCCATCATCATTCGCCAGGAGGAACAATTGGGAGAGATACGCCAGAACATCATCGCCACCATCTCCAACTACATCAAGACCATTCAGATACAGATAGGCTCGATGCAGGGCTACAATGCCAATGTAAAGGAGAAGGTGACATCCAACCCCGACCAGGCTAAGAAACTGCTGTCGGTGGAGCGCGACCAGAAGGTGATGGAGAGCCTCTACCTCTACCTGCTACAGAAGAAAGAGGAGAACGAAATCAGCATGACCTATACCCCGGCACCCACGCAGGTGGTTGACATGCCCCACGGCAGCCCGTTTCCCACCTACCCCAACAAGAAGAACGTACTACTTGCTGCCATACTCATGGGTTTGCTCTTGCCCGCAGTCATCATCTGTGTCAGGGAAAGCCTCAACACCACGGTGCGCGGCAAGCTCGACATCGAGAGCCGCACCCAGATACCTGTTGTCGGCGAGGTGCCCTTGTATGACAACGGCAAAAAGCGTGTGGAGTTGAACGGCATCCATTTCAAGAAAAATAAAAGGAGCAGGCGTATGCTTCCACCCCTGTTGGTGCAGCAAGACAGCCAGAACGCCATCAACGAAGCATTCCGCATATTGCGCTCCAACATAGAGTTCATGTCCGACACGCCCAAGCACAAGAATGTGTATCTTGTCACCTCAATGTTTGCCGGTTCGGGCAAGTCGTTCATCACCATGAACCTGGCTTTGGCATTGGCCATCAAAGGGCGCAGGGTATTAATCATCGACGGCGACATGCGCCGTGCAACCGCCACACACACCTTCGGCAACAGAGAGGTTGGTCTGGCAAACTATCTCGGAGAGAAGGTAGAGCATGTAGAGGAGGTCATCTACCAGCACGACGAACACCCCTCGCTGTATATCCTTCCTGTGGGTACCACCCCTCCCAACCCCACCGAACTGCTGTCAAGCCCGCGTATGCCCCTGCTGCTTGAACAGGTGCGCCCACAGTTCGATTTCATCCTCATCGACTGTCCGATGACAGAATCATTGGCTGATGCCAGCATCATCGAGCACCATGTCGACCGCACACTGTATGTGGTTAGGGCAGGCCTGTTCCAGTGTCGATCGGTGTATCAGCTCGATGCCCAAGTGCAGAACGGTAAATACAAGAATCTCTCCATTGTGCTCAACGCCATCAAGCCGGTGAGCCAATACGGTTACAAATACGGCTATTATTACAACTACAAATATTGACAAGGCGTGTAATCAACAACTAAAGTTTTTATGTGATGAAACAACATTATTTCTTCATATTCAGTTGCATCTGCATGATGCTGGCCACATCCAGCCTCAACACGCATGCCGATGATGTCCCGTCGGGAGCCTCCCATACAGGCATTGACAATCTCAACTTCCAGTTGTATGGAGGAATCAACAAGTCGGCCAACGAAAATCTGCCCATGTCTGAATTTTCATCCTATCCATGGTCCGGCGGCGTGTTCCTCGGCATGGGCCAAGAGTTCAATGACCTTTGGGGATGGCGCACCACCTTGAGATACAACTATAACAAGAGCCGCAACGTGCAGCAATGTGAAACCCCCGACACCTGGGGCTGGCAGAGCCTTGGCCTGTTTGCCGATGCCACCTTCGACATTACCGATGCGCTAGTAAGCCCCAAACGCCGTGGAGCCAGACTGAATGTCAAAGCATTTGCCGGTGTGGGAGCATCCTACGCCTTCGGCTATCCCAAAGACATTCCCATCTCCTATTCGGCTTCCTATTCAACAGAGAGCAAGGTGGTGCCTGCAGCAAGGGCAGGCTTCGACATCACCTATCGGATCAACGACAAATGGAAACTGGGCATGGAACTGAGCCACACCATTTTTGCCGACCGCTTTAATGGTGTGAAGACAGGCTCGCCTTTGGACATGCGTTCCAACATGAAGATAGGTGTCACCTATGTCCTGGGCAAAAAGGCCCAAAAGCAAGAGAGACCAGACACCAACATCATCTACGACACTCGTCTGCACACTGTACCCACCCTGCCATTCAGAATTCCAAACAGCGAAGGACTCAAGCAGCGCATTGTAGAGGGAAGGGCATTCCTCGATTACCCCATCAACGAAACCTTCATCGATTCCAAATACCGCCGCAACCCCGAGGAGCTGAAACGGCTGCGCAAGACAATAGAGCATGCGCTCTTCGACAAGTCTATCCGCGTGCAACGTGTCACTTTCCACGGCTATGCCTCTCCAGAGAGTCCTTACAGCAACAACACCCGCTTAGCCAAGGGGCGCACCCAGTCGCTCAAACAGTATGTCTGCAAGCGCTACGGCATCCGAGAGTCGGTAGTAGAGACTGCCTATACGCCTGAAGACTGGGTCAACCTGCGCAGCTTTATCGAAACCCGTGGCGAGAGCCGCCGCACCAAGGACAACATTTGGTATGAACATCAGTCAATTGTGGAGACACCCGAAATGCCACAATATGTGATCGATCACCGTGACGAACTGCTGCGGGTAATTGACCTCAACATGGACCTCGACGAGAAGGAGCAGTTGCTCAAGCAGGTGGGTGGTGGCGAACCTTACCGCTGGCTGCTGCAATATGTCTATCCCGGTCTGCGCCACACCGACTATACCATAGAATATGAGGTCAAGCACTATCCCGTGAAGGAAGCGCGCCGCCTTATATACACCCATCCTGAGGCTTTGAGTATAGAGGAAATGTATCGAGTGGCACAGAACTACGGCGAGGGCACCGACGGATGGCTGGATGCGCTGCTGATAGCTGCCCGCCAGTATCCCGACGATGCCACAGCCAATCTCAATGCGGCATGTGGCTGTGTGAAGATGCGCCGCCTCACCGATGCCAAGAATTATCTCAAGAAGGCAGGCAACCTGCCCGAGGCTGCCTATTTGGCAGATATCATCCGTGCCATGGAGGGCAAGGTGAAGTGGAAAATGGAGAATGACAAAGTAATCATAACTGAAAACAGATGAAGACGATGGACATAATCAAAGGATGTATTGCCTTGGCTGTCACTGCTCTGACCCTCATGGGCTGTAGCGACGGCAAGGACATTTCGGCAGTAGAACACACCCAAAACGCCTTTGAAGAACTGCTGGGTGGAGACTACAATACGATGCAATGGTGGCAAACTGCCGTGAAACTGAAGGTGGAGGCCAAGGCCGATGAGCCTACAGACATATACGCCTATTTTGTGGAAGGAGACAGGGGCACCATGCTTGATTACCAGTTTGTAAATAAAGACACCACCTTTTATATGACTGTGCCTCAGTCGGGCAACACGAGAGTGGTGCTGATGGCCAAAGAAGAGAAGCAGATGGTTAGACAAGACGTGATTCTTACTGGTGCTCCCGTCCAAACGGTGGCATTTGACGTTAATCAGTTGAAAGACAACACCCGCAGCACATCTCGCGCCACACGTGCCGGACAGTCGCTCTATGGCACAGACATCCTGAGGAACATCGGCTATACGGAGGTGAACCGCGAAGGCATCGACATTGTCACCCAATATACCACAGAAGGAATGGACATCGAGAAGCGTGGACTCAACGGCAACTATGAGCTGATATCCCAAGGGCCGTTCAAGGTCACGATGTTCTATGGATTCACCGGCCTATACAAGTCTCGCATTTTAGGATACTACCGCCATTCTCCCGGCACCTATCAGGATCTGGAATTGGTGGACATGGTAGACACACATGCCTACGACTATATCAATGGCGAAGCCAAACTGCAATACCAGCTGGACGGAATAGACACATGGTATGACAGTAATTTCGACTACCGCGACGGCTATACGCCCCCCTTCACCACGATGGCCGACCGTCTGGGCGACGATGTCTATAACATACAGCATGTAATGGACAAATACGGCAACCGGATGACCAAGGCTCGCGGACTGACCTGGGAAATCAATGTAAAACCAGGCGACCGTATCGGCTTCTATCTGAAGATGGAGGGACAGCAGAACAGTGCACAGCGCGAGCTTGATGTAAAACGAGGATTGCCGTCGAGCAGACTGCCCAACCCCATGTATGAGACCAACTGGTCGGCCAAGGTGCTCAACACCGACGGAAAGCACAGGAGTGTGCTGATACAGGACCATGGCTATACCATCATGGGCATGGAGGATGCCACTTCCATAGGCGACTTCGACTGCAACGACGTGCTCTTTGGCCTTCATGCCGATATGGAGAGCGAGATGCCCATCATCACCGTCCCCGACATTGATGTGCTGCTGCCATCGGTGGAAAAACAGGTATGGACCATTGCCTACGAGGATGTGTGGCGCGACAACGACTTCGACTTCAACGATGCCGTGATTAGGATTCAGCCAGATGATGAGAACGAGACATGCGGCATCACCCTTATGGCCGTTGGCTCTTCAGAGAAAATGTACCTGCATTACGATGGTCCTGACGGCGACCAGAACCTGGGAGAAATTCATGAACTGTTTAGACAAAAGAGTACGACCAAGGTGAACACCACTTCGGCTTACGCCACAGTGACTTTCGTAGAGCTGGACAAGGTAAAATGGTTGCGCAACTATACCGTTTCAGACGATGCCAAGAGATTCTACATCGAGGTGCAGCGCGGCACCTGCGAGGACTGCGGCGACCTGCTCACCCTACCCTACGAACCGGGCGTAATGCCACAAGCCATCCTTGTGGCAGGCAACTGGCACTGGCCCATGGAGGGCGTGCATATCACCACCGCCTACAACAAATTCTCGCCTTGGGCAATAGACATGAGCAACCTGAGCTATTGGAACTGGTACACCGCTCCCCAACCCAACACCACCGTTGCTTACGAATAGGAGGTGACGTGACCCACGTCACAATATAGGAGATGAAGTGTCTTGCATCACCACAAAAAAAGCAATGAACAAAGAATCGAGAACCCACAAATCGCTGCTTAATGCCAGGGTAAACCTGCTGTTCTATTTCCTGGCGCTCCTCGTTTCCTTCTTCTCCCGGAAAGTCTTTCTCGACCATTTGGGGGCAGACTTTATCGGATTGACAGGCACATTAGGTAATATCTTAGGGTTTCTCAACTTAGCCGAATTGGGCGTGGGAGCCTCGGTGAGCTACGCACTCTATCAGCCCATTGCCAAGGGGAACAGAGACGAGATATGCAGAATCGTATCGGTCTTTGGCAGCCTTTACCGCTACATCGGCGGTTTTGTGCTGGCAGCAGGCATCCTAGTCAGTGCCTTCTTCCCCCTCATGTTCCAACACACCATCTTCGAGTTGGGCATCATCTATTTCGCCTTCTTCTCGCTGCTCACCTCCTCGCTCATCGGCTATTTCATCAACTACCGCTCCATCCTCCTTTATGCCGACCAGCGCCACTATGTGGTGACAGCCTATTTCCAGACAGCCATACTCATCAAAACATTGGTGCAGATGGGCTTGGTCTGTTACACCGCCAACCTCTACCTGTGGGTGTCTATCGAACTGGTCTATAGCTTCATCCATGCCACCATCCTGAACTGGAAAATCCGGCAAACCTATCCTTGGCTCACTGCATCCGCCGCAGTGGGAAACAGGCTGCGCAGCCAGTATCCCGAGATTGTGCAGAAGACCAAGCAGGTGTTCGTACACAAAATAAAGGATTTCCTTCTCCAGCAGAGCGACCAGATAATGATTTTTGCTTTTGTGTCGCTTAAGATGGTAGCCTATTATGGCAACTACACCTTGGTCATCGGGCGGCTCACCATGCTCTTCACCACCATGATGGGTGGCATTGTAGCGGGCGTAGGCAATCTCATTGCCGAGGGCGACAAGGAAAAAATACAGCGTGTGTTTGGCGAGATGCTGTTCACGCATTATGTCATTGCGGGCATCGTAGTATTTGCCATATATCAGGGCATCCAGCCATTCATTTATCTATGGTTAGGACAAGAATACTTGCTCAGCCATCCCATCCTCATCCTGCTGCTGGTCAATGCGTTCATCATGCTTTCCCGCGGTGCCGTGGATACCTTCAACACAGCCTGTGGCAACTATCACGACACCTGGTCGGCATGGGTTGAGGCAGGCATCAACATCAGCGTCACCATCTTTTCGTGCATCCAGTGGGGGTTGGCAGGTGTATTGATTGGAAAGATAGCCAGTTTAGTGCCCATCATCGTGATATGGAAGCCCCTGTTTCTTTATCGCACCAGTTTCAAACGTTCTATATGGCACTATTGGAAAACAGTTGGTCTTACATGGCTCGGCTTTGCCATTGCCTTTGGCATAGCGTCTTACAGCTCACGCCTCCTCCCATTCGACCCCTATCACGACTTTATGCAATGGACAAGCTATTGCGTGTCACTCACTGCCATCTTTGTCCTGCTATATGTCATCACCCTGTTTCTGTTCACGCAAGGAGCAAAAGACATGACACATCGGGTAATCAACACCATGCTGAAGAACAACCGAATGTCCTAAATGGTGAGATTTCCGACTTCAATGAGAAACAAGTTATAAGGGGACGTAGTTTCCACAATATTTGGCAGAATAATCACCCTATAATATCAAGAAATCAATATCCCATCATGAAACTATCCATCATCACCGTCAACCTCAACAATCTGGAGGGACTGAAGAAAACATACGACAGTGTGGTCTGCCAGACCTTCACCGACTACGAATGGCTCGTCATTGACGGCGGCTCCACGGATGGAAGCCGTGAGTTCATAGAACAGCATAAAGATAAGTTTGCCTATTGGTGTTCTGAACCAGATAAAGGCATCTATAATGCGATGAACAAAGGTATCGTACGAGCCAAGGGTGAGTATCTCAATTTTATGAACTCTGGGGATTGTTTTGCGTGTGAGGAGACGCTGTTAGGGGTGTTTGGGAAGTCTCGAACAGAAGATATACTTTATGGATATATGGTGATGGCAAACGATAACAGGGAGCTGTTCCCTTCTCAAGTTATGAAAAAAGAGATAAATTGGTATAACCTTTTTACAAGTACTCTTCCTCATCAGGCTTCGTTTATTCGAAAAACTCTTTTTGAGATCGTAGGTTTATATGATGAGGAGTTAAGAGTTGTATCAGATTCTAGATGGTTTGCTATGGCAATACTGAATTATGGAGCTTCCTATAAGTTTCTACCATATATAATTGCAATATTTGAAGGAGGCGGAGCTTGTCAAAAATTGGATTTTTCATCAGAAAGGAGACAACAACGAAAAGATATTTTCCCAAGTTATATAACAGAGGATGACATTTTGACACTCACGAAATTTTCTATTATTCAATCTTCTCGACTTACTCGTTTTCTCTATAGTGTGGTAATAGCTATTGCTTTGAGAATTGTCAGAAAGAAACAGATGAAAATTATTAGGCGGTTATCTGTGTATTGGAAAGATTAGGATTTCATTGTTTTTCTGAATAATTTTGTTTGCGAACAATCATGAATGAACCATTGGTTTCCATAATTGTGCCAGTCTATAAAGCTGAAAAATATATTCGTCAGTGTATCAATAGTCTATTAGCACAAACCTACACTCATATCGAAGTGATTTTGGTGGATGATGGCTCGCCAGATAATTGCGGTGCGATATGCGATGAGTATGCAGCGAAAGACAGCCGTGTGAAGGTGATTCACCAACAGAACGGTGGAGTCTCTGTTGCTCGCCAAACAGGTATTGATCATGCGACAGGCGAGTATTCTATTCATGCTGATCCTGACGATTGGGTGGAACAGAACATGATCGAGGAACTTGTGGCAAAGGCAAAGGCTGACGATGCGGATATGGTGATTTGTGACTTCTACAGAGAATCACAGAATGGGCATATTTACGAAAGTCAGAATCCAGGAGAAGATCTTTCTGCCAATACCATATTACATAGGATATTGTCCCGACATCTCCATGGGTTTTGTTGGAATAAGCTCGTGAGGCGAACTTGTTACAGTGGCATTGGTTTTTCCCCAAGTGATTTGTGTATTTGGGAAGATGAACTGTTTAATATTAAAATATTATCCAAAGATATTCGGATAACTTATGTACCAAAGGCTTTGTATCATTATCGAGTGGACAATAGTGACTCGCTATGTCATGCAGTTACGGATAAGAGCTTTAGCCACAAGGTCAAGGCCGTAAAGTGCATAGAGGAGTTTTGCCAGAAGAAAGTTTCAGGATTAACTAAAGAGATTTTTCTTCCTATAAAGAAACGTGTATTGTTTGATGCACTCCGAACTAAAAGATGGAATCAACTCAGTACTTTATACCCTGAAGAAAAAGCCTTGATAATTCAGCAAGGAACACCATATAAAATCCATTTACCTGTTTCTTCTTGTATTGCTATTGCACTGAAAGGACACCCTTACTTAGCCTGGATAATCTATCGATGTAACATGTGGATTATCAATACTGCACAAACGATTAAAAGGAAACTCTTTGATAAACATTGATATTTTTCCAATAAAAGTCCTTATATGTAATTTTGCCATGAGTCATAACGCAGAAGAATTATTGGTATTTAGCAGAATAAAGAGATCATTATGAATGCAAGTAAAAATTCATGTATATCAATTATAATTCCTGTATATAACACTTCGAAGTATCTGAGAAAAACATTTGACTCTATTCTGTCGCAGACATACAAAGAATGGGAGTTAATTGCTGTGGATGATGGAAGTACTGATGAAAGTGGGTCTATATGTGATGAATATGCAAAGAAAGAAGACCGTATCAAAGTAGTGCATAAAACAAATGGTGGAGTAAGCTCTGCCAGAAATAAGGGAATTGAGCAAGCGAATGGGCGATATATATCCTTTGTAGATGCTGACGACTATTTGGAGCAAGATTTCTTAGAAACTATGCTTCATGGTATAGAACAATATGCTGCTGATCTTGTATGCTGCCGAGTTGCATTTGATTCCAAACAAGGAATTAGGTATCAGAAAGCATCAAAAATATCCATTTTCAACCAAAAGGAATCCATTGTTGCGATGTTATTGCCTAATTCCTTTCATGGGTGGCCATGGAACAAAATGTATAAATCGTCAATTATTAAAGAGAATAAGCTACGTTTTGATGAAAATCTGAAATACTGTGAGGATGAGGTGTTTGTGCTGCAATATATAATGTACATAAATAAATGTACATATATCCCTGATGCCTTATACCATTATGTTCAAAATGAGCATTCAGTCAATAACAGTATTTATACAACAAGGAAATTCAATTATGCCTGTCTTGATAGGCATAAAGCAGATGAGATCAATCTGGCTATAATTAAAAGTCTTCACGATGATGATCTGCTAAAAGCATTCAATGCCCGTATGTTTGATTCATTTTTAGCAACATCAGATAAGTTGATGTCATCTTATAACGGCGAAAAGGATGTATGGAGATTTATCACTCGGAGCTTAAGAAAATACTATTTCTACCATATCTGTGACAAAAGATTTAGAAGGAACTGGGTTATAGAAACAAAGTTTCTGATACGGGTAATCTCACCTATATTGTATAAAATGATATTTGTTAAATAAAACGGTATTCAAAATGAAAACTCCAAAGATTATTGCTGAAATAGGTTGCAATCACAAGGGTGAAATGGCAATCGCAAAAGAAATGATTATGACAGCTGCCATTTTTTGCAAGGCAGATGTTGTCAAGTTCCAAAAGAGATGCAACACAGAGTTACTCACTGTAGAGGAGTACAACGCACCACATCCACACCCTGAAAACTCATACGGACCTACATACGGTGCACATCGTGAGTATTTGGAATTTACGCTCGACCAACATCGTCAACTTCAGGCTTGGTGCAATGAGTTTGGGATTGAGTACTCCACATCTGTATGGGACATCACTTCTGCTAAAGAAATCTGTACGCTTCATCCCAATTTTATCAAAGTACCTTCTGCTTGTAATCTCAACAAGCCAATGCTCCAGTATCTTTGTGATCACTTTGCTGGAGAAATACACCTTTCTTTAGGAATGACCACACGAGAAGAGCAGGATCAAATCATCAGATTTTTCGAAGATACGGGACGCAATAAAGATTTGGTTATTTATGGATGTACATCAGGCTATCCTGTACCTTTTGAAGATATCTGTCTGCTCGAAATAACACGCCTTCGAGAGCTATATGAAAGTAAAGTAAAGGCTATAGGCTTCTCCGGGCATCATCTTGGTATAGCAGTCGATTCCGCGGCCGTGGCTCTTGGAGCTGAGTGGATAGAACGCCATTTTACACTGGACCGAACTTGGAAAGGTACAGATCATGCAGCCAGTCTGGAACCAGATGGGTTGCGCAAACTTGTTCGTGATTGCCGTGCTATTTCAAAAGCCCTTACATATAAAAAAGAGGACATTCTTGATATAGAGAAGGTACAACGTAACAAGCTGAAGAAAAACCAAGTAAGATGGTAATAAATACGAAGCAATTGACAGATTCATGAAAACAATCGCATTTATACCGGTAAGAGGTGGCAGCAAGTCTATCCCACTAAAAAATATCAAGCCTTTTTGCGGTAAACCCTTGGTGTGTTGGAACATCGAGGCACTGGAGGCTTGCCCAGAAGTGGATGAAATAATCGTTGCGACTGATTCCGATGAAATATGGAACACGGTAGAAAGCCACAGTTATAAGAAGACCTCACTCTATCGCCGTTCAGCCGAGAACGCCTGCGACACAGCATCAACAGAAAGCGTTATGTTGGAGTATATCCATCATGCAAATCTTCATGCCGACAACATTTTCATGCTGGTGCAAGCCACCTCTCCGCTTACGGAAACCATGCATTTTACCGAAGCATTGCAGATGTATGCCAAAGGTGAGTATGACAGCATCATCACCTGTGTCCGCAACTACCGATTCTTCTGGAACGAAAACGGAACGTCCATGAATTATGACTATATGAACCGCCCGCGTCGTCAGGATTTTAAAGGCCTGCTAATGGAGAATGGGGCTTTCTATATCAATAAGGTTAATAATATCCTCAAGAACGGTAATCGTCTTAGTGGAAAGATTGGTGTTTATGAGATGCCTGAATATACAGCTACAGAAATTGACGAACCGGATGATTGGATTATTCTTGAAAACTTGATGCGGAAACATATCCTTTCGCGCGGAAGTGAAAAGGTTGGAAGACAGATCAAGCTGTTTATCTCTGATATCGATGGTACCTTAACAGATGGGGGTATGTACTATAGTGAGAATGGAGATGAACTGAAAAAATTCAATACACGCGATGGAATGGGATTTGGTTTATTGCGTCAGGCAGGCATCAAGACCGCTATTATTACGAGTGAAAACCGCAAACTCAATCAATGTCGTGCCGAAAAATTGCGTGTTGACTACCTGATACAAGGAAAACAAGAAGGTAGCAAGTTGGTTGCAGCCCAGTCCATATGTAAAGAGCTCGGCATATCTATACAAGAGACGGCTTATATTGGGGATGACATCAACTGCATAAATCTTCTTTCGGCAGTAGGAATAGCTGCATGTCCTGCAGATGCAAATGATAGGGTAAAAGCCATTTCTGGTATTATGATTATGGACAAAAAGGGCGGTGAAGGTTGCGTTAGAGAGTTTATCGATAAATGTATTTTATAGCGAGGTAATTCCTAATGGTTTTTTTAACATTAGCTCAAATCGAAGATTGGATTAGGAACAAATCTATCAATTTTATTGGATCTGCAGTCACCCCTTGGCATGCTCATGGGATAGATTGTGCTATTCACTATTTGCGGGATCAAGGTATTAAGGTCAATGGACTCATATTGATTAAGCCAGCTATTAAACAACAAAAAATTAGTTATATATTATCAGAAAAGAACTTTACGACAAATTGCTGTAGCCTTTTCAAAAGTCCAGCAACATTTGATACGCGTCCACTGTTTGTTTTGAAATCCTTGTGTCGGTTATTTCAATCCGTTTCCTGGTACAATAAACAATGCGAAGATAATGCTAAGAAGATAATTTACATAGCATCTCCTTGGCATTTGGATGTGAGCACTTTTATTCATTTGCATACTTCATTAGATGCGTCTTATGGATTTAGGCTAATATTAGTAGAAGAAGGATTGTCGAGTTATTTCCCAAAAATAGATACCAGACAGCATCTTTGGAATACTCTCAAAACAAAAAAACAAGGTTTCCGTCTGATACAATCATACGTGGTTGCGGTAGCAGGAATGATCCTAAGGCAAAGATTTGAAAAGAAAACAGTATGGACCAATCTTAACTTATTACTTAAAGAAAACAATCTTCTCCAAACTAATGCTTTGTCGATTCGGTACTATTCAAAGGTGCTAACCACCTATACGCAAGAAAACAGGGATCAAATACCAACAGAAAATTTGAATGGATGTGTTGTGATCTGCACAATGGCATATTTGCATACGGAAATCCAAGATGATGAAGATGTCAGAGTACTGTTGGAAGTTGTACGAAAGATCAAAAGTAAAGGTCTTGCTGTCTATATTAAGCCGCATCCTCGTGATACTAATTATCATATTAGATATGCACCATTAGAATGTGATTTTCTGGATTGTCATTGTTCGGTTGAGGCTCTCTTTGTCAGTTTTCCAAATATACATGCTGTTGTGAGTTTCTCCTCAACTTCTTTGGTTACAGCCAACTTACTATTTGGATTACAAGGAATTTCCATTTTGAATCTTCTCGACAAGAGAAAATTTTGTAAATCTATTCAGGAAGAAATGGATTCTTTTCTTTATTGTTTTTCGGATATAGTGAAAATACCCAATAATATGGAGGAATTTGTTTCATCTTTATGAAGAATCATATTTACCACTCTATTGGGAGTTATTTTAGAGGTGGTATGGTTATATGTATTATGGGGATATATCATTGGGGATTACTTGCAAATTTTGTACTGCATAGCATGGTATCAAAACTTTAATGCCTACCTTTACCGAATATAAAGCTGATCACATGGAAACGAAGCAACTGAAACCACTGCCAGTCGGCATACAGACTTTCGATAAGCTCATTAAAGGGGGATATCTTTATGTAGATAAGACAGCATACCTATATAGTCGATGTAGAGGTCCGTACACCTACTGGTCGTGTGGATATGGTTATGCGCACGGACAAGACATTATACCTCTTCGAGTTGAAATTGAATCAAAGTGTGGAGGCTGCCATGAACCAGATAGATTTGAAGGATTATCCCAGTCGGTTTGCTATGTGTGGACTTCCCATTATTAAGGTGGGTATCACAACTTCGATTCGGAAAAGCGCACGGTAGGGGATTGGAAGATTGTATCCCAATAAGAAATGTGATAATGAAAGTAGCAGTCATAATACTTAATTACAATTCCAGCGCAGATTGCTGCAAGTGTGTGGCGGATCTGAAACGGCAGGAGGGTGCGGAGTTAGAGATCATTATCGTGGATAATTGTTCACGAAAAGAGGATGCCTTGGCTGTAGAGAAATTGGCTGCTGAGCAAGGTTGTACCTTTATTGGTATATCACCATTACAGCGTAAGGTTTTAACACATTAAGTATTTACCTTTGCATC